>ULVI01061472.1_pt1 | contig 9376 bp, 14 predicted proteins | sample 1959331 | NCBI WGS metagenome assembly ULVI01 (sample SAMEA4835782, study PRJEB28245) | human gut metagenome | biome: gut microbiome; material: fecal sample | place: Denmark | collected 2008 | reverse complement strand
CCATCACGATCTTCGCCGGTCAGAACGCGGGCGCTTCGCTCGGGAACCTGATCTGCCCGAACAACACGGTCGCCGCCTGCGCAACGGTCGATCAGGTCGGCAATGAAAGCGAAGTCATGAAAAAGACCTTCAAGGCCTTCGCCATCATTCTTGTTTTGTACATGGCGCTTGCCATGCTCTATACCTGCGTGCTCTTCCCCCATTTCGGAGCATAACAGGCAATCCCCTTCAGGTATTCCAACGACAATCATTCCGTTTTTGAGAAAGGAAGTATTTTTATGGCAAAGAAAAGAGTTCTCGGTGTGGTCGGCATGGGGCATGTCGGCGCACATGTGGCTTACGCGCTGGCGATTCAGGGCATCGCAGACGAGCTGGTGCTCGTCGACCAGAATGAACAGAAGCTTGCAAGCGAGGTGCAGGATCTGCGCGACGCGGTCGCCTATATGCCCCATCGCGTCACGGTGCGCGGCGGAGACTTCTCCGACCTTAGCGTCTGCGACGTCATCGTCAACAGCGTCGGCAAGATCGAGCTCCTGCGCGGCACGCATGACCGCCTGACCGAGATGGACTTCACGATCCCCGCCGTGCGCGGTTACGCCGAAAAGATCAAGGCCAGCGGTTTTGACGGTGTGCTCATCAACATCACCAACCCCTGCGACATCGTCACGCGCGAGCTGGCGCTGCATCTGGGACTCCCCCGCGGCCGTGTGTTCGGCACCGGCACGGGCCTCGACACCTCGCGCCTTCTGAGCGCGCTCGCGCGCCAGACCGGTCTTGACCACAAGTCCATCACCTGTTACATGCTGGGCGAGCACGGCAACCAGCAGTTTGCCCCCTGGTCCTGCGTCAGCTTCCGCGGCGTGCCGCTCGATACATGGGCCAAGACGGACGAGCGCTTCCGCTTTGATCGGGAGGCGCTGCAAAAGGAGTCCATCGGCGGCGGCTGGGTCACCTTTGCCGGCAAATTCTGTACCGAATACGGCATTGCCACGACCGCCGCGCGCATGGCCTACGCCGTGCTGCACGATGAGAAGGTCATTCTTCCGGCAAGCGCGGAGCTGTGCGGCGAGTACGGCGAGGAAGGGCTTTTTGCAGGCGTTCCCTGCGTCATCGGTGAAAACGGCGTCGAGCAGGTCGTCGAGCTGCCGCTGACAGAAAGTGAGCAGGCATCCTTCCATGCCTGCTGCGAGGGTATTCGCCGCAACATGGAACATCTCAAGGAAAACTAATCTGCGCCGAGCGCGCAAGGAGGCTATCATTATGAAGATCTCGATCACCCAAACAACTCACCCCGGCACGCTGCCCCCGTCCGACCGTCTCGGCTTCGGCACCGTATTCACCGACCATATGTTCCTCATGGACTACAACTCTGATAAAGGCTGGCACAATGCGCGCATCGTGCCCTACGGGCCCATCACCATGTCCCCTGCGGCAAGCGTGCTGCACTACGGCACGGAGGTTTTTGAGGGGCTGAAGGCCTATCGCCGTCCCGACGGCGGCGTGCAGCTCTTCCGTCCCTGGGAAAATGTTGCCCGTCTGAACCGCTCCTGCGAGCGTCTGGGTCTGCCGCAGCTTGACCCCGATGATGCGCTGCAGGCCATCAAGTTGGCGGTCAAGGTCGATAAGGCATGGGTGCCGGACGCACCCGGTACGTCCCTTTATATCCGCCCCTTCCTATTTGGCACCGACCCGACGCTCGCCCTGCACGGCGTGCATGAGGCGACATTCGCCATCATTCTCTCTCCCTCCGGCAGCTATTTCTCCGACGGCTTGAAGCCCGTGCCCATCATGGTCGAGACGGAGGACGTGCGCGCGGTGCGCGGCGGCACAGGCGAAGCCAAATGCGGCGGCAACTACGGCGCGTCCACCCGTGCCGGTGAGCGCGCCGAGGCCAAAGGCTATTCGCAGGTCTTGTGGCTTGACGGCGTGGAGCGCAAGTACGTGGAGGAGGGCGGCGGCATGAACGTCATGTTCAAAATCGGCGGCACCGTCGTCACCCCGGCGCTGACCGGCTCCATCTTGCGCGGTATCACGCGCAAGTCGTCCATTGAACTTCTCAAGAGCTGGGGCGTTCCGGTCGAAGAGCGTCTTTTGAGCGTAGATGAGCTGTTCAAGGCCGCCGAAAGCGGCGCGCTGGAGGAAGCGTGGTGCGTCGGCACTGCCGCCGTTGTCTCCCCCATCGGCACACTGAGCTGGGACGGCAGGGACTATCCGATCAACGGCAACAAGATCGGTGCGCTTTCCCGCAGGCTCTATGACGAGCTGACCGGCATCCAGTGGGGCACAAAGCCTGACCCCTTCGGCTGGACCTGCCCGATCGACTGATTTTGCTTTCCTCTCTCTTTCTCATATCGAGCCGGGGCCGGTGGGTCAATGACCTGCCGGCCCCGGTTCGTCTCTTTTCTCGGCTTCCGCGCGTATCCGTCGCACAGATCCGTCACCGGCGGCGGCACAGGCGAGATCCTCATCGACGGTCTTGTCTGGCGCGTCGGCTATTGGGGCGACCGCGCAGAGCTCGCCATGATGGCAGAGCTTGCGGCGGTATTGGAGCAATAGCTTACGAAAAAGAATGTCATCGGCAAGGAGGCCTCTAAAAAATGATAAAGGCGCGCTTAATGCTCAACGCGGCAACCGGCTGAATAAAACGAATCAAGGCCCCGTTCATCGTTCCATGAATGGGGTCTTTTTGCACGCAATCGACGACAGCTGAGTATGCACCAAACAGGTCACCTCACAAATAATTGATTTGATAGAGGCGATGTGTTAGTATGTGGGTAATTTGATAAAGTGGAGGAAGTCTTGCATGAATATCACCGTCTATCTTGGTGCAAATGAAGGAAATGACCCGCTCTTACGAAAAGCGGTCGAGGAATTGGGCGCATGGATCGGCAGCAGCGGGAACGCGCTGGTCTATGGCGGCTCCAAATCCGGGCTGATGGGCGCGATCGCGGACAGTGTTCTGAGATCCGGCGGCGAAGTCACGGGCGTCGAGCCGCAGTTCTTCATCGAAAATGAATTTCAGCACGAGGGCCTGACTCGCCTGATCGTAACCGAGGACATGTCGGAGCGCAAGAAGAAATTGATCGAGCTGGGCGACGCTTTCATCGCCTTCCCCGGCGGCACGGGAACATTGGAGGAAATTGCAGAGGTCCTGTCAAAGGTGTCCTTGAAGCACCTGAGCGCGCCGTGCATCCTCTATAATCTGGACGGCTACTACAACGACCTGAAAGCGCTTTTGCATCGCATGATCGAAAAGGGACTGTCGTCCGAAGAGCGGCAGGCGGGCATCTATTTTGCCGAGAATCTTGACGAGATCAAGAGAATCTTATGATTCGCATAACGCCCGGTTTGACTGAGAAGGTCCCGCAAGATAAATTGTCCATGCTGCCGCCCGGTCAAGCGTTTTTGATCTCTTCGGTCACTTTCTTCCGGGGCTTCATGCCCAAAAAGACTACATTCATCACGATCATGGTCAGCGTGACCGCCGCCATGGACACCCAAAAAACCATGTTGAGTCCGAACAAGCCCACTGTTCCGAATAGCGCCATCCAAATATTCTTCCGGTTCATTGTGTACCTTCTCTTACAGCAGCTCGCCGTGGTGACGAACATAGGCTTTTTTCAAGCTGGTCGCCAGCACCATGTAGAGCAGGATGCAGATACTCGCTTTCTGCATTCATAAGCAGCCAAGGAACTGGCAGAAAGCCGGGCGGGGAAATTTTGGCATTCAGCTCCACAGCAAACGGCACCGTGTTTCAAGTCACGCTCTACCGGCAGATAAGAACAAAGGAGCTTTCGCTTACGCGAAAGCTCCTTTGTTCTGTGGCAGGGGTGGCGGGAGATCAATGCAGCGCCTTGGTGGGACAGGCCTTTGTGCACTCGTAGCAGAGAATACACTCCGTTCCGTTTTTCCGCTTGCGGGATTCCTTGTTGACCTCCACATTCATCGGGCAGACCCGCAGGCACTTGCCGCAGTGGACGCACTTCTCCTCGTCGCAGTGGACGCGCAGCAGAGAAAAGTAACTCATAGGCTTGAGGAATACCGTGATCGGACACAGATACTTGCAGAACGCCCGGTTATCCTTGAAGGCAAACGCCAGCGCAATGCCCGCAAGGTAATAGAGCGCGTTTCCGGCGAGGAACAGCCAGAACATGATCTGCTCCAAGTGCGCAACTTTCATCAGAAACAGCCCCGAAACCAGCGCCAGTGACAGGACGAACATTACATAGCGCAGAACGCCCAGTTTTTCCTTGCGCGGCTTCTGCGGCTGCTTGTAGGGCAGAAAATCCAGCACCATGGCCGTCCAGCAGGCATAGCCGCACCAGCCTCGCCCGAACAGCAGCGGGCCAAATATTTTTGCCACTGCATAGTGAATAGTCGCCGCTTCAAAAACGCCGAGAAACAGATAGTACCAGAAGCCCTCGATCTGCATATTCTCGTGGGAGATGACGCCGAGGTAGAGCAGCATATAGCTGCCAACTGCCAGCTGCACGAAATGGCGGGCATAGCGCTTCCCGGCGGTAAAGAGTGCCGTTCCGAGTCCAAGGCAGGCTCCGATGTAGCTGAAATTCAGCAGGTAGAATAAATTGTCCTTTGTGAGCCACAGCGTGGCCGCTACTGCTTCAAACAGCAGGAACAGCAGCATGGACGGCACGTATTTGTGAAATCCGTTATTGCTTTTCATTGTTACTCTTTTGATCCTCTGCTTTCTGCTTCTTCCCTATTAGCAAATATCCAGAGATATGCATTTCACTTCTGTACTCATCGTTGAGTATAGCAGGAGAACGCAAAATTCATGATCTGAATCGTGTAACACATTGACAGAGTCAACGTGAGCAGTGCAAAGATGGGTAGACTGAACATCTCTCCCCCGCCCGATCAGGTACACAAAACCCTCAAGATTTTCAAATGCGTCTTGACAGAAAGCCAAGAGCAAGTACCATGATAAAAATACCACAGGAAAAATCGAAACACAAGGAGTGTTTTACGATGGAATACAGAAGATTTGACGATAAAATCGTGGCGCGGATCGACAGAGGCGAGGAGATCCTCGAGCAGGTGAAGGAGCTTGCTCGCAGGGAGAACATCACACTGGCCAGTGTCACCGCCTTGGGCGCGACCAACGATTTTACGGTATCCATGCGGACATGGCGTTCCGTGCCAAGCGCATCGTGGAGGTCTACGGCGAGCGGGAGCAGTCCCCAGAGGAGCGTTTGCGTGACAAGGACAAGCGCCGCGCGGCGTATCACCGCTTCTATACCAACATGAAGTGGGGTCATGCCCAGAACTATCACTTGACGCTGGACAGCGGCGTGCTGGGCATCGACAAGTGCGTGGACATCATCGCGGCGCTGTATTGAAAGCTTTCCAGAAAAAACGTTTGAAATTCGTTTTGAAACTCGTTAAAATATAAGTATACCAAAGGTATCACGGGAGTGCATCCGGTGCAGTGGGCGTTGGCGGCAGACTGGCGCGCACAGGCTGTTTGTTCACTGATCATCTCTCTGAATCAGGGCATCCGTTCTGACCGGGCGGAGGCTGAGGGAGGTGAAATCAATGAAGCTCGTGAAGGCAGCGTGCATCCTGCAAACGCTGGTGTTTGCCCAGAAAGACGATTGCGGTCTGACCCGTGAGCAGCAGCTCAAGATCAACCATGACGATGTGAGCCGCTACAAGGCGACGATGGGCAGAAGCCGCACCCGGTATCAGATCACCGAGGAAACCGAGCAGGCCGACGGCTCTGTGCTGGTTCGCGTCCGCAAGCAGTATAACGACAAAGCTGACGTAAGCGAATACTTCAACGAACGCCAAACCCGCCTGATGGAAGTCAGGCGGGTTTGTGATAGAAAGCGTGGGTATGATGTACTGACGCACGATATTGAGCTCTTGGATCTTTGAACGATGATGGGGCACGCAACGTTAAAAGCGGATAGATGCTTGATTCGACTGTCAGTGCGCGGGAGAAAAATCGCGCAGGCAAAACGAACACAAAAAGCACTTTTCTGACAAGTTTGTATGGTGGAAACTTTCCTTTTCACGCCGTATAATGATGGCACAGACAAGGAGGTGGTCAGTATGCTGGCAGAGAATCTGGCGCTCCTGCGAAACATCCGCAGCATGACGCAGGAGGAGGTGGCGGAGGTCATCGGCATCTCGCGCCAGTCCTATTCCAAATGGGAGCAGGGCGAAACGATCCCCGACATCGAAAAATGCGACCGATTGGCAAAATTCTACGGGGTCTCCATCGATGCCCTCGTCCATCAGGATAAGGAGGTCGGCAAGGCGCGGGTGGCGCCTGCCCCGGTGGGCAAGCACCTGTGGGGAACGGTGGCGATGGGTGCCAAGGGTCAGATCGTCATCCCCAAGGCGGCGCGGGATACCTTTCGCTTGAGCGAAGGCGACCGCCTGGTTGTCCTCGGCGACGAAGAGCAGGGCATCGCGCTCATCAAGGCGGAGGTCTTTGAGGAGCGGATGCAGAAGGCCCTGCGTGCAGGTCAGAAATCCAACGAATAAAAGAAGGTGCGATCATGAAATGTCCCGAATGTGGAAAAGAAATGCGGGAGGGGTATCTCTTTTGCAGCAAGGACGGCGCGTTCAGCTTTGCAAACGAGGTGCCGGGTGTGTTTGAGAACGCGAAGAATGCCGATGGCTTTGTGAAGATCACAGACCTCAAGGCAAGCCACCGGACGAGAGTTCCGGCCTCCATCTGCGAGGAATGCAGGACGGTCATACTCAAGTATTGAGTGAAGCTGTCTCTTCCAACCGAAAAAAGTCCCCAAGCCGTTTGCGTCAAAACGGCTTGGGGACTTGCTATATTTGCGCGGTTGAGGAAAGTACGTCAGATGTTGTCTTATTAGACTTCTTTGCCCATCTGATAGGCCTGTTCCAGAGCGGGATGCCCGGCGATCTCGCCCACACCGTTCACGCCGCCTGCAAACACCGTGCCTGTAAGCGTGCAGCGGGGGAAGCAGTCCACCCAGCCCTGCACGGCCTTCTCCGTGCCATCGAAGGTCTCCGGCGCGTCCTCTGCCGCCGTCGCCAGCAGATAGGCTTTCGTGAAGGCATAGTCGCTGTCGTACAGCGGGTTGGCGCGATCCAGCAGGGTCTTGAGCTGACCGCTGACGCAGTAATAGTAGACGGGCGTGGCGAACACCAGCACATCGGCGTCGTGCATTTTGGCGGCAATCGCCGCGGCGTCGTCCTTGAGGACGCAGTGTCCCAGCACGTGACAGGCGAAGCAGCCCTTACAGTAGCCGATCTGCTTTTCCCGCAGATACACGGTTTCCGCCTGATGCCCTGCCGCCTGTGCGCCTTCGGCAAAGGCTGCTGCCAGCGTTTCGGAATTGCCGCCCTTGCGGGGACTGGAGGAAATGATCAGTACCTTTTTATTCATAATAAACCACTCCTTGCGTTTCGATTTTTCCTGTGCTATTTTCATAATAGTACCTGCACTTGGCTTTCTGTCAAGGTGCGTCTGGAAATTTCGGGAGTTTTATGTGTGAGTTAAAGATCAATTTTGATCAGGTTGAAAAAGCAATCGCTGTGATGCGTGCGGCGCAAATTCGCCGGGATGGGCATGACAAAGCTGGTCACAGAGGCAATCCGGGCAGAGTGCCGCAATCGTGGTGTTCGGTATATCCGGCTGGACACCGGACTGGTGGAGAAGGTCGCCAGGGAGATCTATCTGTCCGCAGGCTATAAAATCGTGGATATTCTGGATTAGCCCAACGGTCGGTCAATGGCTTTATACGAATTGGAGGTATAGCGGCTAAAAGCGGCATTTGTAAATGCCGCTTTTAGCCTATATGTGCTGCACTGACCACCCCACCGTCCCTGCCGCTGATACAGCCCGCTTTCGATCTGATGGACCAGCACGTTGCGCGACCAGCCGTTTTTAGCAACCTGTTCGGCATACCAAATATGCTCATCTGCATTCTTCACCTTGTCCATCAGGGCAATATGGTGATACCAAGTAATTTGTGCAACAGGCTGTTGCACAAATTCATCGTCCGGATAGCGCCATGGTGAGCTGCCGGAGCGATCGCCGCGAAGATACGCGAGGAATGTCTCGATCTCGTCCTGACCGGAGAGGACTTTATAGAATTTTAAAGTCCTCCCGCGTGCTGGAAATATCCTGCAAAACCGAAAAGGCCTACTGGAACCGATAGCCCTGCGTGGTCAGTGTACTAAGATAAGTAAGAAATACTTCGCGCTGATCAAAATAGATAAGCTCGCCATTATCTATTTCATGGAATGAGGCGATTTTCCCCGTCTCATCTATCCACACCGAATACTCATCCATAGGATCCTCCCAAGCTTATTTTGGTGTTCCGCCGACCATGGTATAGCCCCTTGTTCGGAACAAAGTGACGCAAAACAGCCCGGACATTTGGCTGTCCGGGCTGTCTGCCTCGCAGAGCGCACATACTCCCGTCACGAGAGTATAGAAGTGTGCCCTTGTTACCAAGGGATTATTTAGCATCCCAATTCTCTAAGAATGTTCTTGCAATACATGATTTCTGTTTCAGAAAAAAGTGCCGCGTACTCCGGCTTGCATACCGATTCTTCCATTGATAAGTCCAAGCGCCCACAAGACCACAGTGTAGATAGCCCTTCTGATAAATTTCCCGTTTTTTGCGCACTTGCAATCAGCCGCCGTGCGGTTTCGACACCTCCGTATTGCGCTAACATCTGGTTGAACCGTGTAGGGTTATATTTACACTCTTTCTTTGCTTGTATCATTTTTTCACGCAGTTCTTCTTCAAATGTTCTTGTCAATACCTCCATGTGATAACCGCCCCCATTTTATATTTTTCGCTCAAAAACTTTTCCGCAATCCTGACATAGAAATTTAGTCTTTTCCCTTTTTCCGTTTATTCCGCTGGCTGCACCGATTATCGTGCCAAGAGGGTTAAACAGACTCCCCACAGTTCCACCGACAACAGCTCTTCCAACGGAAAATTTTGTTTTGGTTGACACTGGAACAATGTTTGTGCTTCTGCAAAAAATATTCGGGCAGCAAATCCTTCGCGCCATTTTCGCGTCCTCCCAATAGGCACAGTATGATTTAGTACTTGTTCTTAAATAAGAGGTTGTACCAACCAAAGAAGAGCGTTCCCCGGCAGCGCAAAAATTGCGCCGCAATAGTCAAAGATAAGGCGGCGCGGCTCCGAGGTGCAAATGATAACTTTCTGATAACAGTTCGACTTTCGGGTAGCTTCGTTCCCTTGGTTACGGTATTGTTCGTTGTCGAAAGGGGCTGATTTTATGCCGAAAAGACGAGCGAACGGAGAAGGCAATATCAGAAAACGCAAGGATGGTCGTTGGGAGGGCCGGTACACAGTCGGTCACGATCCGGAAACCGGCAAAGCCATCA
>ULVI01058153.1_pt1 | contig 9524 bp, 5 predicted proteins | sample 1959331 | NCBI WGS metagenome assembly ULVI01 (sample SAMEA4835782, study PRJEB28245) | human gut metagenome | biome: gut microbiome; material: fecal sample | place: Denmark | collected 2008 | reverse complement strand
TGAAAAATATCCACGCACCCCCTTGACAAAAGCTTTCAGAAGATACGCTGCTGGCAGCGATGGAAACGGCAGGCGCAAAGGATGCGCCGGAGGATGCTGAACGCAAAGGGCTGGGAACGCCTGCAACCCGCGCAGGGACGTTGGAAAAGCTGGTCGATGTGGGATTTGTCGTGCGCAGGGACGAACAAAAGGCGAAGTCGCTGTATCCGACCGAAAAAGCGGCGGCTCTGATTGCGGTTCTGCCGGAAAATCTGCGTTCCCCGATGATGACCGCGCAGTGGGAACAGCGGCTCAAACGGATTGAGCATGGGCAGGAAGAAGCAGCGGGATTCATGGACGATATTGTGCGGATGGTAACGGAGCTGGTGCAGAGTGCTCAGCCCGTGCCGGACGCACAGAAGCTCTTTCCGTCTGATAGACCGTCTGTTGGTACATGTCCCTGCTGCGGCGCGGTGGTGACGGAAACGGCGAAGGGCTTTTTCTGCGAAAGTCGTATCTGTCGATTTGGCATATGGAAGGACAACCGCTTTTTTGCACAGATTGGGCAGAGCGTCAATAAGAGCGTAGTCGAAGCACTGATTCGGGACGGTGCGGCAAAGCTCAAGGGACTGCGCTCTAAGAAAACCGGCAGAAGGTACGACGCGACGCTCAAAATGATGTGCGGCGAACAGGGCGTGCCGAGGTTTCAGATGGAATTTGAACGTGAAAAATGAGAATTGATCTCGTCATAAATCTCGTCAATTTATGCTATTGAATTGACGAGATTGACGAGATCAAATGAAATAGACAGGGAGGACACCATGAATGGAACAACAACGGCGCAGTTGGCGGAAAAAACGGCAAAAGCAGTAACCGGCAGCGTTGAAGAATGGACTGGCTTTCTGCAATCGGCAGCGCGGCTGTACAAGTACAGTTACCCAGAACAGCTGTTGATCTACGCCCAGCGTCCGGATGCGACCGCCTGTGCCAGCTATGAAATCTGGAATCAGACGATGCGGCGGTATGTTCGGCGCGGCGCAAGGGGTATCGCGCTGCCGGACGGGGCGGGGGCAGTGCGCTATGTATTCGATGTGGCAGATACGGGCGCACGCAAAAGCTCGCGGGAGGTTAAAACATGGGCACTGGATGAAAACAATCGGGAAGCTGTCGCTCATGCGCTGGAAACGCAGTACGGCTCGGCAGCGAAACTGGGCATTGTCGGACAGCTTGAAGAAATCGCGATGCAGCAGAGCATGGACTATTGGCAATGGCATCAGGACGAGCTGCGCGGTATCGTTGACGGAAGCTTCCTTGAAGGGTATGATGAGCTTAACCTCGAAATCGCGTTTCGAAACACAGCGGCGGCGAGCGTGAAATGCATGCTGCTGAGCCGATGCAATCTGGCACGGGAATATCAGATTGAGCCGGAAGAACTGGCGGGCGTATTGGAATGGAACACGTCTGCCGCATCCGGTGCGTTGGGAAGCGCAATCAGCGAGCTGAGCGAAGGGGTACTCAGACAGATTGAAAGAACCATCCGTCAATATGAAAGGAGCCAAAACCATGACGAACGAACTGACGTATACGAAGAACGGAGAGTATTGGATTCCCGATCTGACAGCAGCCGAACAGCCGATGGCGCTGAGCAAATACGGACGGATGCGGGAATGGTTTCTGAAGGAGCATCGGACGATCACCTACAACAACCTGCTCCTGAGCGGGAAGCTGACCGCGCACCTGATGGAGATCGATCAGGCGGCGGTGAATCGGATGGAGGAGATCGTGCCGAAGCTGGCGAAGCGGGCGGGCGCGACAGAAGCGCTGAAAGCGAGCGACCCGATGTGCTGGGTCGGGCTGATGAACACCTGCAAGGCGCAGGCAGAAGAAATCGTAATGAACGAGCTGATTTACGCCTAAACCGGCAGATGAGCCTTTTTCCAACAGAAGCGGAACAAATACAAAGTCTTGAAGAAGCGGATGAACGAGAGGTTTCCGCTTCTTTTTTGATGGAAAAAGCGACGGATGTCGTGCTGCGTTTCGGCGGCAACAACGAAGAAATCCGAATGGAGCTTGCTTTCAATGTAATGATCGACAAACCGATAGATGAAATTGCTGCGCATATGCGGACGCTGTATCATGGCGGAAGTGGTTTTGAACTGGAAGGGAGACGTTTTTCAGCGTGGTATGCGGACAATGGGATATACATTGCGGGGGGCGACCGTGCACGGTATGCCAACACAGCCCGCATAGTTTCGTGGAAAGACGCTGCGAAGCGCGTCGGTGAACGGATTAACGCCGGACGATTTGGAACAGAGCTGGAAAATGTGGAAGCCTCAGGCTTTGTCAGGCGGCAGGTAGCAAGCCGGCTTATTGAGATGTATCGTGAGAGTTTTGCAGGCGAAAACGGCTATCTGCCCTTGATACGGGAGCAGGAACCGATGATCTTTCCGGATTGCGTAAATCGACTGTTTGAAAAAATGGAGCAGCCGGATAATCTGCATGAGCTGATCCGGCAGGTCGAAGCATTTGCAGAGGCGGTTGAACGTCAGCCCGACCTGATGCGGATGCGTTTCTTCATGCCCGATGCAATTTTGCCACGGCTTAGAGATTTGACACACGAGCGGCGAGAACTGCCCAAAGGAGAAAGAGAGCTGCCGGAAGTCCGGGGCTTCATCACGCAGGATGAAATCGACTGGAATTTAACCGGCGGTTCAGGTTATGAAAGCGGCGCTGAACGAATTGAGTTGTTTTTCTCACAGCCGCATGATGTCGGCGAGAAAATTGAATTTCTCAAACGCGAATATGGAACAGGCGGGCGCATGCCCGGCGTTTCGAACGCACGGCACAGCGAAGAATGGCACGATACAAAGGGCATACAGCTTCGCAAGAATGGTTGTCAGAATGTGACGCTTGGTTGGAATAAGGTCGCTGAACGTATTGACACATTGATTCGGAATGGACGATATACAAGGCTGAAAGAGCAAAAACCAGAGGAAGAGATTCGGTTAGTGCCGGATATGGAAGCCTACCGGAATCTTAAAGTCGAGCGTCCGCAATACATGGTTGGCGTGAGGGTGGACGATTACCTGCTCTTTTATGGAGAGGATGCGAAAACGGCTGCGCCGCTGCTGAATGCGAAACTGCTTGAACGGGATATTCCCGGCGTGGGCATGATGCCGGTTACGGGCATTCCTTTCGGACGTTGGAGTGTTGCGGCAAAAACGCTGACGGAAAACGGACAGAGCATTTTCTTTGCCGAGCCTGCCGAACAGGGCGGCTATGAGGTCGTCAAAGAGCTGAACGGAAGGCGGGATACGCCGCATTATCAGGTGGGCGATACGGTCTATCTGGATGATAAGGCTTTTTTAATTGAACAGATTACGGATATCCATGTCCAGCTGCGCGATCCTACGCTGCGTTATCCCGTCATTAGGACGGAACGGCGGGAAATTTTTGAACAGATGCTTGCTGAAAACATGCGAAACGACGAGCTGTTTTACAGACAGAGAGAAGCGATGCCTGCGGAACCTGAGAATTTCGTACTGACGGAGGAATTGCCGAATAATCCGGAACCGCAACAGCCGCAGGAGGAGACGAAGCTGCACAGTGTCGTCATAGACCTGACAGGGCAAGAACCCCGGCAGAGAGAAAATGAACAGTTCAAAGCGCAGAACTTTCGCATTACAGATGAACATTTGGGCGAGGGAAGCGCAAAAACAAAATTTGGGTATAACATCGCGGCAATTCAGACGCTCAAGCAGATTGAAGCGGAGGGCAGGCAGGCACGTCCCGATGAGCAGGAAATTCTCTCCCGATATGTCGGATGGGGCGGTATTCCACAAGCCTTCGACGAGGAAAACACGCAATGGTCAGAAGAATATCGGCAGCTCAAAGAATTGCTGACAGAGAAGGAATACGATGCGGCACGCAGCTCGACGCTCAACGCGCATTACACATCGCCAACGGTTATTCGCGCTATGTATGACGCGATTGAAAAAATGGGGTTTCGCACGGGTAATGTTCTGGAACCGTCCTGCGGCGTAGGCAATTTTTTCGGCATGCTGCCGGATGACATGAGCGGCAGCCGGCTTTATGGCGTGGAACTGGACAGCATTACAGGGCGCATTGCGCGGCAACTTTATCCCGATGCGCGGATCACAATCAGCGGCTTTGAAAAAACGCAGCGCAGGGATTTCTTCGATCTGGCAATAGGCAATGTTCCCTTCGGTGGTTACAAGGTTTCCGACAAGCAGTTTGACAAGTATAATTTTTTGATTCATGATTATTTTTTCGCTAAAACGCTGGAGCAGGTTCGTCCGGGCGGTGTTATTGCTTATATCACATCCAAGGGCACAATGGACAAGGCATCTCCCGACGTGCGCAAATATATCGCGCAGAGAGCTGAATTGCTCGGAGCCATCCGTCTGCCGAATACGGCATTTGCGGCGAATGCCGGAACGAGCGTAACGACGGATATTCTTTTTTTGCAGAAACGGGAAAGCCCAATCGACATAGAGCCGGATTGGGTGCATCTGGGGCAGACAGAGGACGGAATTCCCATCAACAGCTACTTTGTCAGCCATCCCGATATGATGCTGGGCAGCATGGCATGGGATAAGAGCATGTACGGCGATGAGAAGGAAACGACATGCAGACCCATTCCGGGCGCAGACTTAAAGGTACAGCTGGAGCAGGCGATTCAGAAGATTGGCGGCGAATACCATGCGGCAGAGGTCATGGAACTGGCAGAAGGGGAGGAAATTACTGAAACATTACCTGCCGATCCGGATGTAAAGAATTACAGCTACACGATTGTAGATGGCGAGGTGTATTTTCGCGAAAATTCGGTGATGATGCGCCCAAAGCTGAATCGCACAGCACAGGAGCGCGTCAAGAGCATGGTGGCACTTCGGGATACGGTATATCGCTTAATGAACGCTCAGTTGGAAGATGCTGATGATGAAACGATTGAAAACGAACAGCGGGAGCTGAACAGGCAGTATGATGCGTTCAGCGCTAAATTCGGGCTGATTAACGATCGGGCGAATCGACTCGCATTTTCGGATGATTCTTCGTATTATCTGCTCAGTTCGCTTGAAGTGCTGGATGAAGATCGAAAGCTCGAACGCAAAGCGGATATGTTCACCAAGCGTACCATTCGGCGACCGCAAGCCATTACGCATACGGACACCGCGGCAGAAGCACTGGCAGTATCCATAGGAGAAAAGGCGCGGGTGGATTTGCCGTATATGGCGGAGTTGACCGGAAAAAACGAAGATACGATAACAAAAGAACTGACCGGCGTGATCTACCTTGATCCTGAATCCCAAACATGGCAGACGGCAGACGAATATCTTTCCGGCAATGTGCGGGAAAAACTCAGGACAGCGCAGGCTGCGGCAAAAGAGAATATGGTTTTTATGCCGAACGTCGATGCGCTGCAAGCCGTGCAGCCCAAAGATCTTGACGCTTCGGAGATCGACGTTCGCCTTGGCGCAACATGGATTTCGCCGAAGGACATCGATGCGTTCATGTATGAGTTGTTTTCTACACAGGAATACATGAAACGATATATTCAGGTCAATTTCTCGCAGTTTACCGGCGAGTGGAACATATCGGGTAAGACGTTGCTCAGTCGCAACGATGTTGCGGTATTCGAAACCTATGGTACGTCAAGGGCGAATGCCTATAAAATTCTGGAGGATACGCTGAACCTGCGCGACGTGCGTATATACGATACCGTACAGGATGCGGATGGCAAGGAGAAGCGTGTGCTGAATTCCAAGGATACGACTTTGGCGCAACAGAAGCAGCAGATGATCAAAGACGCTTTTCGAGAATGGATATGGAAGGAACCGAACCGGAGATACAGACTGGTAAAGCAATACAATGAGCTGTTTAATGCAACCAGACCGCGTGAGTATGATGGATCGCATATTGTTTTTGCGGGCATGAACCCTGAAATTACGCTGAGGGAACATCAAAAAAACGCGATTGCGCGTATGTTGTATGGCGGCAATACATTGCTGGCACACGAAGTCGGGTCAGGGAAGACGTTTGAAATGATAGCAGGCATTATGGAGTCGAAAAGATTGGGATTGTGTACGAAAAGCATGATCGTAGTGCCGAATCATTTGACTGAGCAGTGGTCAGCGGAGTTTTTGCGGCTGTATCCCGGCGCAAACATTCTGGTGGCGACCAAACGCGACTTTGAGAAGGGACGCAGAAAGCGTTTCTGCTCGCGCATTGCAACCGGCAATTATGATGCGGTTATCATCGGGCAGAGTCAGGCTGAGCGTATCCCCATCAGCAGGGAACGGCAGGAGCGAATCATCCGTGATCAGATTGCCGAAATTACAGACGGTATTGCGGAAATCAAACACGCCAACGGGGAACGTTTTACGATTAAACAGCTGGAACGCTCCAGAAAACAGTTGGAAGCACGGCTTGAAAGGCTGAAAGCAGAGGAAAAGAAGGACGATGTAATCACCTTCGAACAGCTCGGTGTGGATCGGCTTGTGGTGGACGAAGCGCATTCCTATAAAAATATGTTTTTATATACAAAAATGCGCAATGTGGCAGGACTTTCAACAAGTGAAGCTCAGAAATCCAGCGATATGTTCGCCAAGTGCCGATATATGGACGAACTGACAGACGGGCATGGCATTATATTTGCCACAGGCACGCCGGTATCCAACAGCATGACCGAGCTTTTTACCATGCAGCGCTATCTGCAATATGAAACGCTGCGAAAACAGAACCTGACGAATTTTGACGCATGGGCTTCGGTTTTTGGGGAGACCGTGACCGCGATTGAGCTTGCGCCGGAGGGAACGGGTTACCGTGCGCGGACGCGGTTTGCAAAATTTTACAATCTGCCGGAATTGATGAATATGTTCCGTGAGGTGGCAGATATCAAGACGGCAGATCAGCTTCATTTGCCTACGCCCAATGCGCACTATGAAACGGTTGTCGTTCAGCCGTCTGAAATTCAAAAGCGCATGGTACAGGAACTGTCAAAACGCGCTGCCAAAATCCATGGCGGAGCGGTCGATCCGCACATTGACAACATGCTCAAGGTGTCGATGGACGGGAAAAAGCTGGGGCTGGATCAGCGGCTTATAAATCCCATGCTGCCGGATGACCCCGGAAGCAAAGTCAATGCCTGCGTCGGCAACGTAATGAGAATTTATCGTGAAGGCAGCGAGCAAAAACTGACGCAGCTCATCTTCAGCGATATGTCAACGCCGAAAAACGGACAGGAAAAGGAGTTCAGCGTTTATGACGATATTCGTGAAAAGCTGTTGGCGCAGGGGGTTCCGGAAAGCGAAATCGCATTCATACACAATGCAGACACGGAGGCAAAAAAGAAGGAGCTGTTTGCGAAAGTGCGCACGGGTCAGGTGCGAATTTTACTTGGCAGTACTGCAAAAATGGGGGCGGGAACCAATGTTCAGGACCGCCTGATTGCTTCGCATGATCTGGATTGTCCGTGGCGTCCGGGCGACCTTGAACAGCGAGCAGGACGCATTGTGCGTCAGGGAAACCGGAATGCCGATGTGTACGTTTACAGATATGTAACAGATGGTACATTTGACGCGTACAGTTGGCAGACAATCGAAAACAAGCAGAAGTTTATCTCGCAGGTCATGACCAGCAAATCGCCGGTACGTGTCTGCGATGATGTGGATGAATCGGTTCTATCCTATGCCGAAATCAAGGCGCTTTGCGCGGGCGATGCAAGAATCCGTGAAAAGATGGATTTGGATGTCGAAGTTTCGCGGCTCAAACTGATGCAGGCGGACTATCAAAGCAAGAAGTATCGCCTTGAAGACCGGTTGCTTCGATATTTTCCGCAGGAGATTCAAAATAAAACAGAAAGAATCGAGGGTCATGTACAGGATATTGCGTGCTTACAGGCGCATGTCTTAACGGAAGATGGGTTCCAAATGGAAGTCGGCGGTAAAATGTATACGGAAAAGGAAGCGGCAGGTCAGGCACTGATAGAATGCTGCAAGAAATGGAAAGGTGACGTTATTCAGGATGCTGTGACATATCGCGGAATGAGTGCCAGTCTTGCTTTTGATGCGGGAAGCAGAACATACTGGCTGAATATGCACGGCAACATGACGTACAGCGTTGAGCTTGGCAACGATCCAAGGGGGAATATCACACGAATTGACAATCGTCTGGCGCGAGTACCAGACAATTTGGAAAAAGCAAGGATGGAGCTCCAAGGTCTGAAACAGCAGGAGAAGGCGGCGAAGGAAGAACTGGAAAAACCGTTTGCACAGGAAGATGAGCTTGCAGAAAAACGGATGCGGCTTGCGCAGCTCAATTCAGAACTGAACATAGACGATAAGGCGCCGATTGAGGCAGCGATAGAGGATGCGCAGGATGTGCCATCCATTCGGGAGCAGCTTCGAGTGTCATGTGAAAAAGGAAAAAACAAAATCATGCAGAATCAGGAGGAGCGATAAATGAATAATATAACGACTCAAACAATAGAAACGGATAAGCAAGCTTCCAGAACGACGCAGAAGGAACGAGTGCTAAACTGTGATGTGCCGGTGTATCTGTATCCGAGCGCGTATGCGCAAAGGCATGGCGAAATCGAGGAATATCGTGTATCAAGGCAGGCTAATATCGCTTGTCGTGATGCAATAGATCAGGCAATCCGAACCTATTACCATGACAATATGCTGAATAAAAAAGCGGCTCAGTCCGTTGTCGAGCAATATGGATTTGACAGGACAATGTATGTTCTGGCGATTACTGTGCTGGATAAGGAATGGGACGGTCGTATCTCGCAAAGCAACAAAAACTGGGCGAAAATGCAGCCGATTTTTACAGACCATGATGAGATGGGCAATGAAAGACGTCGTGCGTTTGTAGTACGTTCTCATCCGGGGCTGATAGACTTATTTCTACGAGAAGTGCGGTATGAGAAAGCAGTGAGTATGGAAAAGAAAACATTGAATCCGACAAAACAGAAAAGCGAAAAGGAACGGTGAACATGGCAGGCAGAGCGCGTGAAATACAGGTCATTTTTCGAGTCAACGAGCAAGAACGATTGTTGATTCGGCAGAAAATGGAGCTGATGGGTGTACGGAACATGCAGGCATACCTGCGCAAGATGGCGATTGATGGGTATGCGGTCAAACTTGATCTGCCGGAACTGCGGGAAGCAGTGGCGATGCTGGGGCGGTATAACGGCAACATCAACCAGATTGCCAAACGTGCAAACGAAACAGGGCGCGTTTATGATACGGATATTCAGGAAATTCGAGCGTCGCAGAAGGAAATCTGGAAGAAAATAGACGAGCTGCTGACGCGGCTGGGTGCGCTGGGGCTTTGAGTCGTATCCTTGCATGAAATGAAAAAGTGCGTGACAATGGGGATGAGAAAAGGAAGATACGAGGGAGGAAAAAGAGAATGAAGATATGCAGAGTCGTATTGACCGTAGTTTTGCTGCCGGTGCTGCTGGCAATGAAGGCGTTGAGATAAGGTACAATAAATTGCGCAAAAAGAAAAAGACATAGTTT
>ULVI01049651.1_pt1 | contig 9549 bp, 4 predicted proteins | sample 1959331 | NCBI WGS metagenome assembly ULVI01 (sample SAMEA4835782, study PRJEB28245) | human gut metagenome | biome: gut microbiome; material: fecal sample | place: Denmark | collected 2008 | reverse complement strand
CGCCGGGCTGCAGCTCGTCGCTGTTCTCGGGGGTAAAGACCTTGACGTCGACAACGATGCCGTAGGCGCCGTGGGGCACACGCAGGGAGGTGTCGCGGACCTCGCGGGCCTTCTCGCCGAAGATGGCGCGCAGCAGGCGCTCCTCGGCGGTCAGCTCGGTCTCGCCCTTCGGGGTGACCTTGCCGACGAGGATGTCGCCGGTCTTGACCTCGGCACCGATGCGGATGATGCCGCGGTCATCGAGGTCCTTCAGCGCGTCATCGCCGACGTTCGGGATGTCGCGGGTGATTTCCTCGGGTCCGAGCTTCGTGTCGCGGGCCTCGGTCTCATATTCTTCAATGTGGATGGAGGTGTAGACATCCTCGCGGACGAGCTTCTCGTTCAGCAGGACGGCGTCCTCGTAGTTGTAGCCCTCCCAGGTCATGAAGCCGATCAGAGCGTTCTTGCCCAGGCTGATCTCGCCGTTGCGGGTCGCGGGGCCGTCGGCCAGCACGTCGCCGGCCTTGACGGTCTCGCCCACATTGACGATGGGGCGCTGGTTGTTGCAGTTGCCCTGGTTGGAGCGCATGAACTTGATGAGCTCATAGGTGTCGGCGGAGCCGTCGGCGCAGCGGACAATGATCTTGTCGGCGTCGACATACTCAACGGTGCCGTCATGGGCGGCCAGGACGCAGACACCGGAGTCGGTGGCGGCCTTGTACTCCATACCGGTGGCGACCAGCGGCTGCTGGGTGACCATCAGAGGCACGGCCTGACGCTGCATGTTGGAGCCCATCAGTGCACGGTTGCAGTCGTCGTTCTCGAGGAACGGGATGCAGGCCGTAGCGACGGAAACCATCATACGCGGAGAAACGTCCATGTAGTCGACCTGAGAAGCGTCGAACTCCTGGATGTCGTTGCGGTGGCGGCCGGAGACGCGGGGACGGACGAAGTGGTTGTTCTCGTCCAGCGGCTCGTTGGCCTGAGCGACGATATACTCGTCCTCCTCGTCGGCGGTCATATAGACGACCTCATCGGTGACAGTGCCGGTGGCCTTGTCGACCTTGCGGTACGGGGCCTCAACGAAGCCGTACTTGTTGATCTTGGCGTAGGTGGCCAGATAGGAGATCAGACCGATGTTCGGGCCTTCAGGCGTCTCGATGGGGCACAGACGGCCATAGTGGGTGTAGTGAACGTCGCGGACCTCGAAGCCTGCGCGGTCACGGGACAGACCGCCGGGGCCCAGAGCAGACAGACGGCGCTTGTGGGTCAGCTCGGCCAGCGGGTTGTTCTGGTCCATGAACTGGGACAGCGGGCTGGAACCGATGAACTCCTTGATGGCGGCGACGACAGGACGGATGTTGACGAGGCTCTGCGGGGTGATCTCGCCGTTTTCCTGATTCTGCAGGGTCATGCGCTCACGGATGACGCGCTCCATGCGGGAGAAGCCGATGCGGAACTGGTTCTGCAGCAGCTCACCGACGCTGCGGACGCGGCGGTTGCCCAGATGGTCGATCTCATCGGTGGTGCCGATGCCGTGATCAAGGCCCAGCAGGTAGTTGACGGAGGCAAAGATGTCATCGACGGTGACGGTGCGGCTGATCAGAACATCATGGTTCTGGCGCAGCAGCTCCTTCTGCTCCTCCACATCGGAGGTGGTGTCGAGGATCTTGCGGATCTCGGCAAAGTTGGCACGCTCATTGACACCGGCCTCGGCCTCGACGTCAAAGCTGAAGAAGTTCTGGGCGTTGACGCAGCCGTTGGAGATGACAATGAACGGACGGGGCTCCTCGCCCTTCTTCTCAACAAGGATGGTAACGCGGGTAACACCGGCGTTATCGATCTCCTCGGCCTTGGCCATGTTGATCTTCTCGCCCTTGGCGGCCAGCAGCTCGCCGGTCAGCGGGGCGATGATGTCCTCGGCAGCCTTATAACCGGCAATGCGGCGGGTCAGGCTGAGCTTGTTGTTCATCTTATAGCGGCCAAAACGAGCCAGGTCGTAACGGCGCGGGTCAAAGAACAGGTTGTTCAGGTGTGCGCGGGAGTTTTCCACCGTCGGGGGCTCACCGGGGCGCAGCTTGCGGTAGACCTCGAGCAGGCCTTCCTCGGTGTTGTGGGTGATGTCCTTCTCGAGAGAGGCGTTGATCTTCGGCTCGGAATCGCCGAAGAACTGCTTGATCTGCTCATCGGTGGACAGGCCCAGGGCACGCAGCAGCGTGGTAACGGGCAGCTTGCGGTTCTTATCGATACGGACGTAGTAAACGTCAGAGGAGTCCGTCTCATACTCCAGCCAGGCGCCGCGGTTGGGGTTCATGGTGGCGGTGAACAGGTCCTTGCCGGTACGGTCCTTGCTGGAGCCGTAGAAAACGCCGGGAGAACGGACCAACTGGGAGACGATGGCACGCTCGGCACCGTTGGAGATGAAGGTACCGGCGTCGGTCATGAGCGGGAAGTCGCCCATGAAGATCTCCTGCTCCTTCACCTCGCCGGTCTGCTTGTTGAACAGACGGGCCGTGACGTACAGGGGTGCCGCATACGTGGCATCCCGCTCTTTGCATTCTTTAATAGAATACTTGGGGTTCTTGTCCAGCCGGTAATCGACGAACTCCAGCACGAGGTTGCCGGTGTAGTCCTCGATCGCGGCAATGTCGTGGAAGACCTCATGCAGGCCCTCCTCCAGGAACCAGTTGTAAGAGTTTTTCTGGATCTCGATCAGATTGGGCATACCAATCACTTCGTTGATGTGGGAAAAGCTCATGCGGGTCGTTCTGCCGTTTTGTACGGGCTTGACCTTTACCATAAAACGCGACCACTCCTATTCCATAGATTGACAAAGTTGGCGAAAGCGACCCGAAAGGCGGCTGTGAAACTGCGGCATATTCGTCGTTTTTCACAAACTTTTTGATTTTACAGATTTTGCAAAATTCCTTTAGGGCGCTCTATTCCATTTTTGTGATACTGTTTTAGTATACAGGGTAAACGGCTTGCTGTCAAGGGTTTTTCGGCTTTTTTATGAAGTTTTTCCGTTTCATCGAACGCCCGGGCGGGTGTAATAAAATTTCGGCAATTTGCTGATTTTGCACCGTTTCCCTCCGCTTGACAAATTCGGTACAGCGGTTACAGGGTGCGGTTTTTGGCAGTTTTCACAAGGTTGGGTATGATATTTTAAACAGGTTGTCTCTTGACAGGCGGGGTGGTTTTACGGGATAGTACTATACAGAATCCTTACTAAAATTTGAAAGGCGTTTTGCACATGAATCTTCTCGGCCAGAAAATCACCCTGCGGCGCATCCTTGGCATGATCGCGGGCGTCGTCATCATCGGCATCGGCATTGCGGTGTTCAAGTTCTCGCGTCTGGGCAACGACTCCATCAGTGCGCTGAACCTGCGGTTGGCGGAGCTGGTCGGCCTGCCGTTCAGCATCGAGAATGTGCTGATGAACCTCTGCCTTTTCGTACCGCAGCTGCTTTGGGGACGGCGGTACATCGGGCTTGGCACCATCATCAACAGCTTCTGCATCGGGTTCATCGTCACGTTTACCGGCGACGCGATGACCGCCGTCTTTGGCTCTGCCGACACGCTGCCGGTGCAGCTGCTTTGGGTCGCTGTGGCGGTGTTGGTCATCGCGCTGGGGTGCTCGCTGTACCAGACGGCGGATTTAGGCGTCGCGCCGTATGACGCGCTCTCGCTGATGCTGGCAGACCGGCTGCCTGTCCCCTACTTCGGCTGCCGCGTGTTCACCGATGCGCTGTGTGCGGTGCTTGCCTTCCTGTTGGGCGGACTGATCGGGCTGGGCACCCTGATCTGCGCCTTCGGGTTAGGACCGTTCGTGCAGTTCTTTACAAGGCATTTTTCGGAGAAGGTGCTGCGGTACAAGCCGGAGAAGAAATAGAAGCATCGTAGGGCGGGGTGCCCCCGACGGCCCGGCAGCGCTCCGGCTGCCGCAACGCTTCTGCGGACGAGCAGTGCTCGCCCCTACGATGCACTTTCTCGACAGGCTGCGGGTACCTGCGGCCTCGGAGGCCGTAGGGGCGGATTCTATATCCGCCCGCGGAGCCTTGCCCTGCATCTCTAATAAAATAAAAAAGGACCGTTTCCACACCCGGAAATGGTCCTTTTCTGTCACATTTTAATGATTCCAAACGCATTGGCCACCGAGCTTGCCAGAATGACGGCGGCAAAGACCGGGCAGAGCCAGCGGATCATGAAACGGAAAATCCTCTTGCGGCGGAAGGGCTGGCCGTCCAGCTCAACCTCCTGCTCGATCTTGTCCACGCCGATGACGCGGGAGACGAGCAGACAGGTCGCAATGGCCGCAATCGGCATCATGACCGAGTTCGTCAGGAAGTCGAAGAAGTCAAGGAACTGCATCCCGATGACCGTGACCCCCGCCAGCGGGCCGTAGCCCAGGCTGGACAGCGTGCCCAGCGCCACCATGATGACGCCGACGAGCACCGTGGCCTTTTTGCGGCCCCAGCCCAACTCATCCTCAAACGTTGAGACGGCGCTCTCGGTCAGGGCAATCGAGCTGGTGACCGCTGCAAACAGCACAAGCACAAAGAACAGCACACCCACCACCGTGCCCAGCCCCATGCTGGCAAAGACTTTCGGGATCGTAATGAACATCAGCGCGGGACCGGCCTGCAGCGTGTCGGGGTCGCCGCCGGAGAACGCAAACACCGCCGGAATGATCATCAGGCCCGCCATGACGGCGATGAGCGTGTCGAAAATCTCGACGTGCTCGGTGGATTCCTCAATCGAGACATCCTTCTTCATGTAGGAGCCGAACGTGACAAGAATGCCCATGGCGATGGACAGCGAGTAGAACATCTGCCCCATGGCCGTGACGACGGTCATCCACGAGAAGTTGGCCGGGTTGGGCACCAGGAAATAGGCAACGCCCGCCAGTGCGCCGGGCCGCGTGACCGAGTAGACCGCAATGATGACCGACAGCACGACCAGCACCGGCATCATGAGCCTGGAGACGCGCTCCACGCCGTTGCGCACGCCCGCAAAGATGATGCCCAGCGTAAAGAACGCAAACAGCAGGAAGCAGACCTCGGCGGACGCGCCATCTGCAATGAACGCGCTGAAATAGCCGTCCTCCGCAAGACCCTGGGCGTTGCCGCGCAGATATTCAAACAGATATTTGATGACCCAGCCGCCGATGACCGAGTAGTACGGCACGATCAGCACCGGGATAACGGCGTTGATCCAGCCGCCAAAGCCGAGAAACCCGTTTTTGCGTCCCGGCTTTGCAAACGCACCGTAGGCGCTGACCGGGCTTTTGTGGGTCATGCGACCGAGAGCGGTCTCGGCCATGATCATCGTGTAACCGAACGTCAGCGCCAGCACAATATAAATCAGCAGAAAAATACCGCCGCCGTACTTAGCCGCCAGATACGGGAACCGCCAGATATTGCCCAGCCCCACCGACGCCCCGGCAGCCGACAGCACAAAGCCGAGCTTGCCGGAAAACGAACTTCTGTTTTGTTTTTGTTCCATGATTCTCCTGTTTCCTCCCAATTTCGTAATTCGCACAAAGGCAAGTGTAACACAGACGCGGAAAGTTTTCAATTACACTTTTTTTCAAGAAAAGCTTGACTCTGACGCAACGTCAGGGTGTATGATAGCAGTACCGCAAAGGAAACGAGGGTTTTATCATGATGACCGTAAAAGAAGCCAGCCGACTGACAGGCATAAGCATACGCACGCTGCAATACTATGATAAGCTGGGTCTGCTGCCCGCCATGCGCACCGAGAGCGGCTACAGGCTGTATGACGATGCAGCGCTGGAACGTTTGCAGCAGATTTTGCTGTTTCGGGAGCTGGAGTTTTCCTTGCGGGACATCCGCACCATTTTGGACAACCCGAATTTTGACCGTCGCAAGGCTCTGCGCCAGCAAATTGAGCTTCTCACGCTGAAAAAGCAGCACTTGGAAGATTTGATACGGCTGGCGCGGACTTTGCAAGCCGCAGGAGGACACACTATGCAATTCAAAGAATTTGATACATCCCGCATTGATGAGTACACCCGCCGCGCCAAGGAATCTTGGGGCGACACCCCCGCCTACCGCGAGTTTGAGCAGAACGCCGCCGAACGCACGGTGCAGGAGAGCAGTGATATAAACAATCAGCTGATGGCGTTGACCGCCGGGTTCGGCGCACTGCAAAACCTGCCCATCGACAACCCCGCCGTGCAGGCGCAGGCCGCCAAGCTGCAAGCTTTCATCACCGTGCACTACTACACCTGCACAAAGGAGATTTTCGCCCAGCTCGGCCAAATGTACGGCGCAGGCGGAGAGTTCACCGCCAACATCAACGCCGCAGGCGGCCCCGGCACTGCTGAGTTTGCAGCGAAAGCGATTGAGGTGTATTGCAAGGAGTAAGGCACAAATTTTGTTTGACGCCTTGTAGGGGTGAGCATTGCTCACCCGTGGAACATTGCAGCCGCCCCTACAAAGCGGCCATAACACCCACACAAACCAAAGCCCCGCCCCGCTTATTTTCACAAGCGGGGCGGGGGTACTTTTATTCACGTATCAAATCAATCCAGGAAATCCCGCAGTTTCTTGCTGCGGCTGGGGTGGCGGAGCTTGCGCAGGGCCTTGGCTTCGATCTGGCGGATGCGTTCACGGGTGACGTTGAACTCCTTGCCGACCTCCTCCAGCGTGCGAGGGCGGCCATCCTCCAGGCCGAAGCGCAGGCGCAGGACCTTTTCCTCACGCGGGGTCAGGGTCTTGAGCACGTCGGCCAGCTGCTCCTTCAGCAGGGTCTGGCTGGCGGCCTCGGCGGGCACGGGTGCGTCATCGTCGGGGATGAAGTCGCCCAGATGGCTGTCCTCCTCCTCACCGATGGGCGTCTCCAGGCTGACGGGTTCCTGTGCGACGCGCATGATCTCGCGAACCTTATCCACGGGCATGTCAAGGCGCTCGGCGATCTCCTCGGCGCCGGGGTCGTGGCCGTACTCATGCAGCAGCTGGCTGGACACCTTCTTGACCTTGTTGATCGTCTCGACCATGTGCACGGGGATGCGGATGGTGCGGGCCTGGTCGGCGATGGCGCGGGTGATGGCCTGACGGATCCACCACGTTGCGTAGGTGGAGAACTTGAAGCCCTTGGTGTGGTCAAACTTTTCGACAGCCTTGATCAGGCCCAGGTTGCCTTCCTGGATCAGATCCAGGAACTGCATGCCGCGGCCCACATAGCGCTTGGCGATGGAGACGACCAGACGCAGGTTGGCCTCGCTCAGGCGCTGCTTGGCCTTCTCGCCATCGGGGCCGCCGGCCTGAATTTTCAGTGCCAGCTCGGTTTCCTCCTCGGGGGACAGCAGCGGCACGCGGCCAATTTCCTTCAGGTAGACCTTGACCGGGTCGTCAATCGTGATGCCGTCTGCAGTCAGGCCGTCCTCGTAGTCGTCCGCGCCCTCCTCGGAGCTAGGCAGGGCGCTGCTGACGTCAACGGGCGTGTCGTCGACGATCTCGATGCCGTTGCTTTCCAGCTCCTCGTAGAGCTTTTCCATCGCTTCTACGTCAAGAACGTTGCCATTTTCCTCCATTGCGTCGCTGATCTCACTGCTGGTCAGCTTGCCGGCGCGGCGGCCCGTGTCGATCAGGCTGCGGATCGGGTCTTTCTTTTCTGCCATAAGTACGTTCTCCTTTTGGTTTTCTATTGTTTGACAAAGTATGTCGGAATGTCGTTATTCGTCTGTCTCGGCGGGGCGGGCGCCCTTCTTTTTGCCGAGGTTTGCAAAGTAGCTTTCCAGCTGGCCGTCGCTCATACCCTTGACCTGCTCACTGATTGGCTTGGCGGTCTGCAAGCGGTCCAGATACATATCAATATCCTGCCTTTGCAGACGGATGTCGTGGTTGTACGCCTGCCCGTGGGCCAGCTGCTGGAACGCGGCCTCATCCAGCATTTGCTGTAATGACGTCTGGTTCAGCGGCAGGTGCTCGTCCACACAGCGGAAAATTGCCTCCAGCGCGCGCTGCATCTCGGGCACCAGCACGGTGGACATATCCAGCCGCGCACGGACGTAGGGCACCTGCTCGGGGTCCTGCAGCATGGCCACGGCCAGCTGGCGCGCCGCGTTGGCCGCGCCGAGGGCGGATTCCCCGCTGCTGGTGTAGGGCACGCGGATGTCCGACGCGATGCCCTCCTTGGAAAGGTCGCGCTGCTCCTTGCGGTAGCTGCGGCGCGCAGCGGCCTGAAGCGCCCCGTTGAGTTGGGAAAGGATGGCCTGTTTTGAGACGCCGGTCTCGTCGGCCAACCGCCCGGCGTAGACGTCCCGCGCCGTTGGGCTGACGCCGCGCTCGGTCAGAATCTCGATGGCCTCCCGGATATAGCTCAGCCGCCCGTCGTCGCTGCGCAGGTCATACTTGGCCTTGCTCTTTTTTAGCTGGAATTCTGTCGGGTTGGCTGTGCCGTTCAAGAGCATCTCGAACCGCTCGCGGCCATATTTTTTGATGAACTCGTCCGGGTCCTTCGCGCCCTGGTAGCTTAGTACGCTGACTTTCAGTGTCGTGCTGCCCAGAATGCCAAGGCTGCGCTCGGTGGCCTTCTGGCCCGCCTCGTCAGAGTCGTAACTCAAAACGACCTCGTCGGCGTACTCGCTCAGCAGCTTGGCCTGCTCGGGTGTCAGGGCCGTGCCGCAGGCACAGACCGCCGTGTCAAACCCGGCCTCATGCATCGAGATGACGTCCATGTAGCCCTCACAGAGAATGTAGCGCCGGTTTTTTGACTTTTTGGCGATATTCAGTGCAAAAAGCGTGCGGGATTTGTGGTAGACCATCGTCTCGGGGCTGTTGATGTACTTGGGCTTGGAGTCGTCCAGCACGCGCCCGCCGAAGGCAATGATGGCCCCGCGCACATCAATGATGGGTACCATGACGCGGTGGCGGAAGATGTCATAGAGGTTGCCCTTGGCGCTGCGCTTGACGAGGCCGGAGGTTTCCAGCTCCTCCTCACTGAAGCCGCGGCGCTTGAGGTAGTGCAGCAGGCCGCCGAAGTCCTCCGGCGCATAGCCAAGGCCGAACCGGCGGATGGCGGCATCGGACAGGCCGCGTTTTTCCTTCCAGTAGCGGCGGGCCATGGCGGCCTCCGGCGTTTTGGCGTTGAGGTTCTCGTAAAAGTAGCGCGCGGCGCAGCGGTTGATCTCCAACAGGCGCTGGCGCGCACGGGACTCGCGGTCATCCTCCTCGGGCAGCGGCATACCGGCGCGGCCCGCCAGCTGCTTGACAGCCTCGACATAGCCGAGATTGTTGTACTTGCGCACAAAGTTGATGACATCGCCCGCCGCACCGCAGCCGAAGCAGTAAAAGCTCTGGGTATCCGGGTAAACGACGAAGGACGGCGTTTTTTCATTGTGGAACGGACACAGACCCGTGGCCGTGCGTCCGCGGCGGCGCAGCTGGACATACTGGCCGATGACTTCTTCAATGTCGTTGCGCCGCACGACTTCCTGTATATATTCCTGGGGTATCATGGGATAGGCTGCACCTCCGTTTCTCAAAATAATAATAAATAAAAAATACGCAAATTGCAAGTGCAAGTTGGACAGCTGCACGGTAG
>ULVI01097011.1_pt1 | contig 9551 bp, 10 predicted proteins | sample 1959331 | NCBI WGS metagenome assembly ULVI01 (sample SAMEA4835782, study PRJEB28245) | human gut metagenome | biome: gut microbiome; material: fecal sample | place: Denmark | collected 2008 | reverse complement strand
CGGGTTTTATTGCGGCGCGGATTGAATATATGCCATAGATCGTTGCGCTCGATGGTGCTTTCATAGCTGCGGATTTTGGAGCGGAGGCGGATATTTTCCTGTTCCAGATCTGCTGTGCGGAGCTTACCACGGACGGATTTGTATTGTGCCAACTCCGCTTTGACCGCAGACAGCTCTGCGGTCAGCGATTGAATTTTTGCTTTCAAATCGGAAATAGTTTTCTTCGCTTCTTTCAGCAGTTTCTTCAGCTTGCCCTCCTGCTTTTCCTGCACCACATACTTCTGTGCCGCTGTGACGAGATTTTGGTAATCTTCACGATCAACGGCAACCTTGGAAGTAAGCGGCAGGGGTTTGACTTCGATCTGCTCTACGGCTTGAATGGAAACCTGTTGCTGCTGAACACGCTCGATGCTCTGCTCCAATTCGGCAAGCTCTTCTTTTCGCTTCTCACGCTTAAATTCCAGAACACTCAGATGCTCCTTGTGTTCGCCCTTCTGCTCCCACTCAATCCCGTGCTCCAACATGATTTCCGCAAGAGCTTCTTTTTCTTTCTGTACCCACAGGTCGCGCTCCGTCAAAGATCTCCCCTCACCAGTAATGCCTTGGTCGGCAAGCGCCTGTTTCAGCGATACACGGGTGGATAATCCCCGTTTGCTCCCAGTGGTAAATGGAATGAAGTCAATGTGCAGATGTGGCGTGGCTTCGTCCATGTGCAGGTGGGCAGAATATACATGAAGATGAGAATTGCGTTCAAGAAAACTGTGGTAGAACTTGTCCAGAATGGTCTTTGCCAGTTCCGCATTTTCTCCGACAGTCCCCATATCGTCTTTGTTGCCCACTTGGAAAATCACTTCATAAAAAGGCTTTTCCTGCTTTCCATCACGGATTTTCTCGTAGTAGTTTTCGATGCAGCGGTCTTTGCGTTTCTGCTTGGCGTTGAATTCTGCCAGAGCCGCATCAAACAGTTGATGGTATGCCTCCTCAATGGGTGTGTAGCAGTACTCGACATTCAGACGGGTGCGCGTCGGGTCTACATTTTCTGCGAAGTAGGTACGACGGTTATGAGCAACGACTCCATCGCCGGACATTGCGCTGATTGTTCGTTTTATAGGCTTTACCTCCTAAATTATGGTCGTATAATTGGAATTCCTTTCCCCGCCGCAGCGGCGGGTTTTGTTACTTTTGTCAAAAGTAACGCAAAAGCACTTTTGACACTACGCATCAAAAGCGCATTGGGCTCTCCGAGGGGGAACGGGGAATGCGGCTTCTGCGGAAGCCTCTGCCGTGGCTTGCAAGTAGTACCCACTTTACAAAATCCACGGCGTGACCGTCAGCCTTTCAGCAATCGAATTTGCTGCAACGCTGCCGCCCACAGGCAGAGAAGATTTGGGAAATCCTCTCTGCCATCCATCTCAAACTCTGCAGATTTTTCGATGGGGACGGGAGATACGAGGGGCTGTGTCAGCCAATGCTTTGCCTTGTCTGCCAGCAACAGGAGCGTGGCACGCTCCTGTCACAGCTCCCAAGGAGGAGTCGTCCAGCGATAGCTCTGCGGCACTCCACGGCGAGCAAGATACTCCTGCCTTGCCTGTTCCCGTTCTTCTTCGGTGGGAGCGGTCTTGTACTGGGAATAGAGCTGTCGGTTCAGTATGGCGTCAAGCTTCTGTTCCAAGCCCTGCCGGATTTCTTCGTCAAAATCGTCCTCGCCGTTCAGATGATAGAGCACCAGATCAACAAACAGATCATAGGGTATCTGTACACTTTTCATTCGATTCGTTCCTTTCTGTGACGGTTGTGACGATTGTGACGGTATTTTTGATACCGCTCCTGCTGTCATTTTAATCGTCACAACCGTCACCAATCGTCACACAGCCTTTCGTGCCAAGCTGATAAAGCTGCCGCTGCGGGTGCGCTTCACGGTATATTCAATGCTGTACTCGTTCAGCAGTTCTCCCGCCTTGACATTGAGCCTGCGAGTCAGAATGTTAGGCTGTATATCCTCGCCAAGCAGTGCTACAAGCTCTGTTGCGCTGCCGTTCCATACGGGGGTATCTCCGGCAATCACGGCTGCGAGTTTGCTCAGCAACGGGTCGGGCGGTTTCTTCCAAAGCTCAGTTTCCGCATGATTGAGCTGCCATGTCAGCTTCTCGGCATCCCGCGTCAGATGGAGCTTTTGATCCGGCTGATCTCTGCCGACGATTTCAAGGGTGGCGTTCAAGTCGGTGCGCTTTTCCTTTTGCAGAAGAAATGCCCCATCCGCACAGCCAAGCAATCCTGTTGTGCCGGAGATCATTTCAAATTTGTCTCCAGCCTGCTGCTTGCGTGTGTGATGCACCAAGAGCAGGCACACACCATTTTTGTCAGCAAACTGCTTCATCCTGCCCACGATGTCATAATCGTTGGCATAGCTGTAAGCATCGGTGCTGACCTCGCGGATTTTCTGCAAGGTGTCGATGATAATGAGCCGGGTATCGGGATGCTCCCGGATGAACCTTTCAAGCTGCTCATCAAGTCCTGCGCCGAGTTGCTTTGCATATACTGCAAAATGGAGGTTATCCGTTCCCTCTACGCCGAACATACGGGACATACGCTCCTGCAATCTCTGATAATCATCCTCCAACGCAAGGTAAAGAACTGTACCTTGGTGGACTTCATAATTCCAGAGCGGTTGTCCGGTGCTGATGTGATAGGCAAGCTGCGCCATGAAAAACGACTTACCTACCTTTGGCGCACCGGCAAACAGATAGGTGCCGGAGTAGAGCAAACCGTCTATGACGGGCGGCCTGCTCTGATATACCGTTTCATACAGTTCGTTCATAGATACCGTGTGCAGATACGCCGGGTCGCTCATTCGCTGCATCTGCCGCAAAATATCTTCAAAGTTTTCCGGAGAATTTTCGTCCGGGTGATTGATTTCCGTGTCCAAAGCGGATATACTACTGATAGTGTTTTGAACGGACTGCCTTTCATCTGCGCCAACAGATGTGCAAAGGGCAGTCTTTTCTTTTGCTTCATTCATTCGCATCCTCTCCTTTCAGTCCCTGCATGGTGACGGCAATGAGGTCGATCGTGCTTAGCAGCTCATCGGGGACGCTGTCCCCGGCAGCAATGCGCTCCAGCTCTGCGAGGATCGCCATCATCTGCGTTTTGAGCGCCTTGTGTACTCTCGGATTTGGCTGCACTACCACCTCACGCCCCATGCATTTGCGATAGCAGTATTCCTGCTTGGGAAGCCCCGATAGAGCTACAGCCCTGTTCAGTTCCTCCTGTTCTTCGGGAGATACCCGAAATCCCACTGTGATACTGCGAAAACGATTGTGTCGGTCTACATTCTTTGCGGACATTAAACTCAAACTCCTTTCCCAAGATCATCTAACCTGTTTGCCATTTCTTTCTGCTTGGATGGGAACAGGTGCGCGTACCGATAGGTGATTTCGATGCTCTCGTGTCCAACCCTGTCGGCAATGGCAACCGCCGAGAAGCCCATATCAATGAGCAGACTGATGTGGCTGTGTCTCAAATCGTGGATTCTGATGCGCTTGACGCCTGCTGCCTTTGCACCCCTGTCCATCTCATGGTGGAGATAGCTTTTGGTTACCGAGAAAATACGATCTTTCTTTTTCAGACCGTACTGCATTTTGAAAAACTCCTGCATCTCCTGGCAGAGAAAGTCGGGCATCTGAATGGTGCGGTTGCTTTTCTTTGTTTTCGGTGAGGTAATAACATCCTGCCCTTTGAGCCGCTGATAGGTCTTGCTGATCTTGACAGTGCCGCGCTCAAAATCGAAGTCCGCAGGCGTCAGCGCCAGCAGTTCTCCCTCCCGGATGCCTGTCCAGTAGAGCATCTGAAAGGCGTAGTAGGAAACCGGCTTGTCCATCATCTCTTCAGCAAATTTCTGATATTCTTCTTTCGTCCAGAACAACATCTCCCGCCGTTCCTCTGTCCCCATGTTTCCGGCTTTCGCTGCCGGATTGGAGTGGAGATCGTAAAACCGGACGGCATGGTTGAAGATGGCGCTGAGCTGATTGTGCAGCGTCTTGAGATAGGTCTGAGAATAGGGCTTGCGCTTCTCATCCCGATAAGCGAGCAGCTCGTTTTGCCATGCAATCACATCTTTGGTGGTGATCTCGTTGATTTTCCGCTTGCCGAAGTACGGGAGCAGCTTCGTTTTGATGATATTCTCCTTGGTCTGCCATGTGCTTTCTTTCAGCCGCGCCTTGAGATCGTTGGTATAGATTTCACAGAACGCCTCAAAGCTCATGTCCAGATCTCCGGCATTCTGCTGTTGAAACTTCTGCTCCCATTCCAGTGCTTCTCGCCTTGTGGCGAATCCGCGCTTGCATTTGGGCTTGCGTTCTCCTGTCCAGTCCGTGTACTGTGTCACCACATACCACGAACCGTTTTCCTTGTTCTTATAAGCTGGCATCTGCATCCTTCCTTTCTGTTCCGTAGAACCGTTCATTGAAATACTGCCGGTTGACGCGGCCTGCGATGGTCAGAAATCCTTTTGCCTTTAACTCCTCATTGAGCTGCCGAATGAGCTTGTAGGCGTAGGGCTTCGACACATCCAGTTCCGCTGCGACTTCCTCTGCTCGAATAAATCTGTTGTCCATAAAACTCCTCCTTGTTGATTTTTGGTAATACTTGTCCTTATTTCGTGTCGGATACTTTCTGGCCGCCTTCCGATTTGCCCGGGCGGACACACCATGACTGTGATGTGCGACAGGTATTAAATTTTCGAACTTAACTGTAAATGCTTAAGTTTGCACTTGCATTATACTAAACATATTCCGTTATGTCAAGAGGCTTTCGAGAAAAATATTAAACTTTTTTATTTAGGCTGTATTGACACAAACTAAGCATATATGCTATAATCATCGCAACGATACCAAAGGAGTGTAGGTTTATGGCGATTGGTGAACGAATCCGTTTTATTCGTAATTTGCGTGGCATAACGCAGAAATGGCTTGGTCAAGCTGTTGGCTTTCCGCCTAAAACGGCTGATGTCCGCATGGCGCAGTACGAGTCCGGTTCCAGAACGCCGAAAGAGGATTTGGTAAAAGCTATCGCCAATGTGTTGGAGGTTTCTCCCTTGGCATTGCAGATTCCCGACATTGACAGTGACCTTGGATTTATTCACACCCTTTTTGCCATCGAGGACATTCACGGCATCCGTGCTGAAAAGCAGGGGGATGAGGTGCATCTCATCTTTGACGGCAGCAAACGTACCATGGATGAATCAATCTTTACCATGCTTTCCGCATGGGCAGAACAGTCGAAGAAGCTGCGCTGCGGCAAGATAAGCAAAGAGCAGTACGACCACTGGCGCTACACCTTTCCGGAAGAGGACACCACCCAGCGTTGGGCAAAAGTACCGTCGCAGGGACTGAGCGATCTGCTTGTGGAAGCGTTCAAGGATCAGCAGAAAGAAAAATGAACATAGAAAAAGCCCGTACTGACATCCAATCAGTACGGGCTTCAATCATATGGAGAAGTTTGTGAGCTTGGAGAAATTACTCTTTACTCACAAGCCACTGGCACGCAGAATAACTGCGCTCCGGCGGAATCTTATCAAACTCTTATCAGAAGGGGCGGGTAAAATCCAAAAACCGTTGGTATTCCTACACTTTTCGGCTTTTCTGATTTATTCCCACTCAATCGTTGCCGGGGGTTTGCTGGTGATGTCGTAGCAGATGCGGTTGATGCCGCGGACTTCGTTGACGATGCGGACGGAGATGCGGTCGAGGACGTCGTAGGGGATGCGCGACCAGTCGGCGGTCATGAAATCGCTGGTGTTGACAGCACGCAGAGCAAGTGTGTAATCATACGTCCGACCGTCGCCCATGACGCCGACGGAGCGCATGGAGGTCAGAACGGCGAAATACTGGCTGAGGCTGCGGTCAAGACCAGCCTTGGCGATCTCGTCACGGAAGATGAAATCCGCGTCGCGCAGCGTATCGAGCTTTTCCTTGGTGATATCACCGATCACGCGGATGGCGAGGCCGGGGCCGGGGAAGGGCTGCCGCATGACCAGATATTCCGGCAATCCCAACTCGCGGCCAAGCTGACGCACCTCATCCTTGAAGAGCATACGCAGCGGCTCGATGATCTCCTTGAAGTCGACATAATCCGGCAATCCGCCAACATTGTGGTGGCTCTTGATGACAGCGGACTTGCCGAGGCCGGATTCGATCACGTCCGGGTAGATCGTACCCTGCACAAGATAGTCGACCGCGCCGATCTTCTTGGCTTCTGTCTCAAAAACACGGATGAATTCTTCACCGATGATCTTGCGCTTCGTCTCCGGGTCGGAAACGCCCGCAAGCTTCGAAAGGAAGCGGTCTTCCGCGTTGACGCGGACAAAATGGATATCCCACTTGCTGAACGCAGCTTCTACTTCGTCGCCCTCATTTTTGCGCATCAGGCCGTGGTCAACAAATACACAGGTGAGCTGGCTGCCGATAGCCTCCGCCATAAGCGCTGCAGCGACAGAGGAATCTACGCCGCCGGACAGCGCCAGCAGCGCGCGGCCAGAACCGACCTTTTCCCGAATAGAGCGGATCGCGGTCTGCCGGTAGTCTGCCATCGTCCAATCGCCGGACGCGCCGCAGACGGTATAGAGGAACCGGCGGAGCATTTCGCTGCCCTCTACGGTGTGCTGCACTTCCGGGTGGAACTGCACGCCATAGAGCTTTTTCTCCGGGCAGGCCATTGCTGCAGTCGGGCAGACAGCGGTTTTTGCCGTGACGGCAAAGCCGTCCGGCACCTGGGAAATATAGTCGCCATGGCTCATCCACGTCACGCTGGATGCGGGAAGGCCCTGGAAAATCGAACAGTCTGTATCGAACTCGGTCAGCGTCTTGCCATATTCGCGGGCGGTCGCTTCCGTCGCTGCTGCAACAGTGCCACCCAGCGAATATGCCATGAGCTGGCATCCGTAGCAGATGCCAAGAACGGGGATCCCGAGCGCAAACAGCGCCGGGTCCACGCGCAGGGAAACGGATTCATAAACACTCTGCGGGCCGCCGGAGAGAATAATGCCGATGGGGGCAATCTTCTCAATCTCAGCAGGGGAGATGGAGCAAGGCTTGACCTCGCAGTATACGTTCTGCTCACGCACACGGCGTGCAATCAGCTGACTGTACTGCGCGCCGAAGTCCAGAATCAGAACAGTCTCCATTATGCTTCCTCCCGGAATACGATGTTGCCCGGCTCCGCGCTTTCGATGATGGCGAGAGAGTGCAGGTTCACGCCCGCCGCGCGCAGCTTGTCGCCGCCGCCCTGGAAGCCCTTTTCAACGGCGCAGCCGATACCGACCAGTTCAGCACCTGCAGCCTGCACGATTTCACACAGACCGCGCAGCGCTTCGCCGCGCGCAAGAAAATCATCGATCACAAGCACGCGGTCGCCGGGATGGATCCACTCCTTGGAGACAAGCAGCGTGACCTTTTTCTTGTAAGTATAGGAAAAAATCTCACTCTGATACAGGCCGCCTTCGATGTTGTCGCTCTTGGCCTTTTTCGCATAAACCATGGGTTTGCCGTACCGGTACGCGCAGATCGCGGAAAGGGCAATGCCGCTGGCTTCTGCGGTCAGAATGAGATCTACGTTATTGAGATCAAAATATTTTTTGAATTCATCTGCAATGCGTCCCATGAATGCGCAATCGACGCGGTGATTGAGAAACCCGTCAACCTTTACAATGTTTCCGGGCAGAATCTTGCCCTCCTTGACAATGCGATCCTTCAACTCCTGCATAGCTTCCTCCAAAAACATAATAAATAGACAGCGGGAATAAAACCTGCTGCCAATGACAAAAAGCCGCGCGCAGGACAGCAAAGCCCTGCGTGAGCGAACTTCCAATAGTCGCAGCTTTGGCGCTGCGGTAGAGACATCCGGGCCGTACATCCGGAACTATATTGGCAACGATATGAACTTCGTGCTGGACAATTTAAGTCTTAGCTATTATAATCGGAATCAAGCAATAAGTAAAATAGATGTTTTTAATCATTGCTATTAGCTTCATAAATATAAGTAATGACAGGAGGCAGCTATGGCCGTTAAATTGGAATTATACCGCGTCTTTCAGGAGGTCGCCCGCATGGGGAATATCTCTGCTGCGGCGCAGAATCTTTTTATTTCACAATCGGCAGTCAGCCAGTCCATCAAGCAGCTGGAAGAGCAGCTGCAGGTTCGGCTGTTCTCGCGCAGCACGCGCGGTGTCGTCTTGACCAGTGAGGGAAAGCTTCTCCTTGACTATGTTTCGCACGGTCTGGGCCTCATCCAGTGCGGCGAAGAAAAGCTTGCGCAGTCGCGCCAGCTGCTCACGGGTGAACTCATCATCGGCGCAAGCGATACGGTCACGAAGACCTATCTGGTTTCGCGCCTTGAGGCGTTTCACCAGAATTATCCAGCTATCCAGATCCGAATCCTGAATGGCACAAGCCAGATGGTGCTCGACTATCTGCACGCCGGTCAGGTTGATATTGCGTTTGCCAGCGAACCGAAGGATAAGGACGCGTATTCCGTCCGGCACTGCTTCGATACACATCAACTTTTCGTTGCTGCGCCGAATTATGACTGTGATTTTGACCATGTGCATTCTATGGAAGAAATTGCATCCTTCCCGCTGATTTTGCTTGAACGCAAGGCCAGTTCCCGCGTCTATGTTGAGCAGTTTTTCCAGCAACACGGCGTGAGCATCAAACCGGAGATCGAACTGGGGTCGCACAATCTGCTCATTTCGCTGGCCCGCATCGGCCTTGGCGTTGCCTGCGTAACAGAGGAATTTTCGCAGTCCGGCCTTGGCAGGGGCGTCATCCTGCCGCTGCACACCGATTTTGAGATTCCGCCGCGCTCCGTTTGTATGTGCACGCTGCGCGACGTTGCGCCGACCTCTGCCGCGAACCGGTTTATGGACTTTATCTCCGAGAGCGACAAAATGGCCTACGATCTGGGGCATTCCTATCATTTTACGAATGTTTGAAAATGAGCAGTTCGCAGGATCTCGGATATTTGCGTAGGGGCGGAATACACTTGTTAGAACGATTGTAGGGGCCGATGCCCACATCGGCCCGTTGGAAAGTTACGAATTCTCTGCAGATTTCCGTAAAAACGGTGCGTTCTGCCGGTGCGATGTGGGCATCGCCCCCTACAACTGGCGCGTTGGAAACCTACCGCCCGTCCTCGCCGTTCATATCTGTCAGGTGATACTTTCTGTGAGGCCTGCTTCGGGCGGCGTTCATGTCCTGCAGGGAGGAACGGTGTTCCTCCTGCCCGTTCAGGCAGTTCATATCGTCCAGCGCACAGGTGCGCGCATCGTCGTGGGACAGGCCGTTCATGTTTTTCAGACTGAACGGCTCTTTTTTCTGCTTCTTGTTCATGGAAAAACCTCCTTTTTTGCATAGTTTTCCGTGAACAGCGGGCAGATATACAAGCCCCGCCTGCACGCTTGCGCATACAGGCGGGGGAGGTGGTGTGTCAGTCCTTGCGGCAGTTCATGTTCGTGATGCTGCAGGCCATGTCCGGCTGCTCGTTCGCCGCGTTCATAT
>ULVI01090021.1_pt1 | contig 9642 bp, 8 predicted proteins | sample 1959331 | NCBI WGS metagenome assembly ULVI01 (sample SAMEA4835782, study PRJEB28245) | human gut metagenome | biome: gut microbiome; material: fecal sample | place: Denmark | collected 2008 | reverse complement strand
GCAGCTGCTGCTGCGGGATGGGCGCGGCTGGGACCTGACCGCGCCCCGGGCAGAGCTGCGGACTATGTGATCGGATAAGATTTTCACCGTTTCGACGGGTATCCCCTTGTATTTTCCCGGGAAAAGCGGTAAGATACGGGATGATGGATAAATCCGATACACATAGGAGGTAATCTCTATGATCCAGGTGGACCTGACCCACATGCGGCATTTTATCGCGCTGCCCTATGAGGCGGCGCTGGCGCCCCGGCTGCGCATTGCCCACAATCATTTGCAGAAGAGCGACGGCCCCGGCGGCGAGTTCACCGGCTGGGTGCGCCTGCCCCAGGAATACGACCGGGAGGAGTTCGCCCGCATCCAGGCGGCGGCCCGGCGCATCCAGAGCGATTCCCAGGCCCTGGTGGTCATCGGCATCGGCGGGTCCTATCTGGGGGCCCGGGGCGTTATCGAGTGCCTGTGCTCCCCCAACTATAATCTGAAGCGGAAGAACACGCCCAACATCTATTTCGTGGGCAACGGCCTGTCCGACCGGCAGCTGCGGGAGACGATGGAGCTGCTGGAGGGGGTGGACTTCTCCGTGAACGTCATCTCCAAGTCCGGCACCACCACGGAGCCTGCCGTGGCCTTCCGGTTCTTCCGGGAGCTGCTGGAGAAGAAATACGGCCCGGAGGGGGCGGCAAAGCGCATTTACGCCACCACCGACCGGCACAAGGGCGCGCTGAAAGCCCTGGCCGCCCAGGCCGGGTATGAGAGCTTTGTGGTGCCCGATGACATCGGCGGACGATACAGCGTGCTCACCGCCGTGGGTCTGCTGCCCATCGCCGTGGCCGGAGTGGATATTCAGGCGCTGATGCAGGGCGCGGCCCGGATGCAGGAGGCCTGCACCGCCGGGGATATGGAGCAGAATCCCGCCTGGCAGTATGCCGGAGCCCGGTATCAGCTCTATCGCGCCGGGAAGAAGATCGAGGTTCTGGCAGCCTATGAGCCTGCCTTCCGGTTTATGTCCGAGTGGTGGAAGCAGCTGTACGGCGAGTCCGAGGGCAAGGAGAGCAAGGGACTTTTCCCCGCCAGCGTGGAATTTACCGCCGATCTGCACTCCATGGGGCAGTATATCCAGCAGGGCGAGCGGCACCTGTTTGAAACGGTGGTGCGCTTTGACCCGGAGGCAGGGGAGAGCGCGGTGCCCTTCGACGCCGCCGACGGCGACGGGCTGAACTTCCTGGCCGGAAAAACCATGGACTTTATCCGCACCCAGGCCATGGACGGCACCCTGCTGGCCCACGAGGAGGGCGGCGTGCCCAACATCATCCTGCGCTGCGGGGCACTGGACGCAGACACCCTGGGGCAGCTGATCTACTTCTTTGAATACGCCTGCGGCCTGTCCGGCTATCTGCTGGACGTGAACCCCTTCGATCAGCCCGGCGTGGAGGCCTACAAGAAGAATATGTTCGCCCTGCTGGGAAAGCCCGGCTATGAGGACATGGGCAAGGCCCTGCGGGAAAAGCTGGGCCGGTAAAAAACCGTATATTTTCCCATTGCCATTTCCGTCGAGTTATGGTATGGTATACATATATGCAAAAGGAGTGATCTCTTATGGTTAGATTGATTATGGGCGACAACGGCGCAGGCAAGACCAAGCAGCTCATCGAACTGGTTCATGCCTCCGTGGCCGAGGAGGGCGGCTGTGTCGTCTGCATCGAGCCCGGCGCTGATATGACGTATGATATCAAGTCCAGCGTGCGTCTGGTCAATGCTGGTGAATACCACCTGGATTCTTTTGAGTGCCTGCGGGGCTTCATCAGCGGTCTGTATGCGGGCAATTACGATATTTCCCACGTCTATGTGGACAACCTCTGCAAGATCGTACATAGCGAGGACTTCACCGCCGTGGAAAAGTTCCTGTGCTGGCTGGACAAGTTCAGCGACGCCAACACCGTGAAGTTCACCGTGACCCTTACCGCCGACGCTTCCGTGGCTACCGATGGCATGCGCAAGTATCTGTAAGCCAAAAGAGCCTGCAACACCTGTAACAGCTGAAAAATCCCTTGACCGGCACGGTCAAGGGATTTTTTTCAGTCTGTCAAAAAAGTAGGCTCGCCTCCACCTTCGGAAAGGAAGATAGTTACGAAAGAAACCCATCAGGGGTGTCTTTCGTTTTCAATCACCGCATTTTCAGAACTTTTATGAAAGTTTTGAAAATGCTTTTCAGCTTGTCCCAAAAAGGGCATTGTCCTTTTTGGACAAGCTGAAAAATCCCTTGACCGGCACGGTCAAGGGATTTTTTGCGCGTGTGGGTATCTGCTTGTCAGTCCTCAATGACGCCGCCGCCCAGCACCTGATCCCCGTCGTACAGCACCACGGCCTGGCCGGCGGTGACGGCCCGCTGGGGCCGGTCAAAGACTACCTCTATCCGCTGCCCCTCCAGGGGGGTGACCGTGGCCTCCGCCTCCGTCTGGCTGTACCGGGTTTTGGCGGTAACCCGGATGGGGCCCGCCGGGGCCTGCCCGGCAATCCAGTTCACCCGGCAGGCAGTGAGGCGGCCGGAGAACAGATCCTCGTTGTCGCCCAGAAGGATGGTGTTGTCGGCGGCGTTTTTCCGCACCACATACACATGCTTCCCGGCGGACACCCCCAGGCCCTTGCGCTGGCCGGTGGTGTAGCAGGGGAGACCCTTGTGGCGGCCCAGCACATGACCGTCCTGGTCCACAAAGTCCCCGGGCTCCATAGCCACATGGCCATACTCCCGCAGAAACTCCGCATAATCCCCGTCGGGGACGAAGCAGATATCCTGGCTGTCCGCCTTGTCGGCGTTCAGCAGCCCCGCCTGACGGGCGCTGTCGCGGATGGCGGGCTTGTCGTAGTTCCCCACCGGCAGCAGCAGATGGGCCAGCTGGTGCTGGGTCAGCTGATAGAGCACATAGCTCTGGTCCTTGCGCCGGTCCCGGCCCCGCAGCAGGCGGTACAGCCCTGTGTCCGGGTCCCGGTCCACCCGGGCATAGTGCCCGGTGGCGATATAGTCATACCCCAGCATCAGAGCCCGGTCCAGCAGGGCCCCGAACTTCAGGCAGCGGTTGCAGTCGATGCAGGGATTCGGCGTGTGCCCGGCGCAGTATTCCGCCACAAAGCGGTCCATGACCTCCCGGGCGAAGCGTTCCGTTTCGTTGAACACATAGAATTTCATGCCCAGCCGGTAGGCCACGGACCGCGCATCGTCCGCATCGTCGGCAGAGCAGCAGGTCCCCGCCTTCTCCCCGTTATACAGCCGCAGCATGGCTCCGTCGCAGTCGTACCCCTGCTGCCGCAGCAGCAGCGCCGCGGCGCTGCTGTCCACGCCGCCGGACATGGCCACCAATACGCGTTTTCCTTCCACGCCAGACCTCCTGTGCATAAATCCGGTAAAACCGGGAAAAATTACTCAATATAGTTTTTGGTGAACGCCTGATACGGCAGGGCGTCCGCCAGCTCCACCAGCGTGGGGTTGAAGCCGCCGGCATAGTGGAACGGCATGTCCCGCACCAGGGTCACGCCGCTGCGGCGGTCCGGCAGGCGCACCGTCACCGTGGTGCCCTGCCCCTGCCGGGAGGACACCACAAGGCTGCCGCCGTGGCCCTGGGCAATGCGGCGGCACAGAGGCAGACCCAGCCCCAGGCCATGGGCCGGCAGGTCCATATGGCTGTGCTGCCACCGGTCAAACAGCTGGGCCTGCTTGTCCTGCGGAATGCCGGAGCCGCTGTCCTTCACCGACAGCAGCACGCAGCCCTGGCCGGAGCGCAGGCACACGTCCACGGTCCCGCCCCGGGGAGTGAATTTCATGGCGTTGGACACCAGGTTCCAGAACAGCCGGGCCAGATACTCCCGGTTGACAGCCACGGTGTGGGCCCGTTCCGGGCAGGTAAAGGTCAGCCGCAGCTCCATCAGCTGGGCCAGGGCCTCCCCCTGGCGGCACAGGCCGTCCAGAAAGCGCACCAGCTCCACATTTTCCGTATCCAGAGGCTTTTCCTCTGCCAGCATAGGCGCGTCGGACAGATTGTTCACCACCCGCAGGATGCGGTAATAGCTCTGGCACAGAATGGCGGCACTGCGGTCGGTGTCGGTGCTGGCGTCCCGCGTCTGCTCCGGGGCAAGGCGTCCCAGGGCTGCGTGGATGTTGGCCAGAGAGCCCCGCAGCTGCGTGGCGATGCCCGGCAGGATCTCCCGGAGCATTTGCTTTTCCGTTTCGCTGTACTCCATATGATACAGCCTCCTTCCCCTGTATACGATTCCGGGAAGGCATAGGACTTATCCCCGGAATGATCTGGCTGTCATGCGAATTTATACCATACTATATCAAACGCAAAGGAAAAACACAAGATATTTGTCGCAACCTGCTAAAAGATAAAAAAATTTGCACGCGGGTATTGCATTTTCCAAAATTCTCGCATATAATACTAAACGTACCATATGTTTGATATATTCCATCACAGAGAGGAAGCTGTATTTATGAGCATCAAAGTCGGTATCAATGGTTTTGGTCGTATTGGCCGCATGGTCCTGCGGTGCAGCCTGCACCACCCCGAGATCGAGATCGTGGGCATCAACGACCTGTGTCCCGCTGATTACCTTGCCTATATGCTGAAGTATGACACCATGCACGGTAAGATCGACGCCCAGGTGTCCTCCAGCGAGAACGCCATCATTGTGGATGGCCGTTCCATCCCCGTGTTCGCCGAGCGCGACCCCGCCAACCTGCCCTGGAAGGAGATCGGCGCGGAGTACGTCATCGAGTCCACCGGCCTGTTCCTGACCAAGGACAAGGCCAAGGGCCACATCGAGGCCGGCGCCAAGCACGTGGTCATGTCCGCCCCCTCCAAGGACGACACCCCCATGTTTGTTATGGGCGTGAACCAGGACACCTACACCTCCGACATGACCTTTGTTTCCAACGCCAGCTGCACCACCAACTGCCTGGCCCCCATTGCCAAGGTGCTGCATGATCACTTCGGCATTGCCGACGGCCTGATGACCACCGTTCACTCCACTACCGCCACCCAGAAAACCGTGGACGGCGTGTCTGTGAAGGATTGGCGCGGCGGCCGCGCTGCCTCCGGCAACATCATCCCCAGCTCCACCGGCGCCGCCAAGGCCGTGGGCAAGGTGATCCCCAGCCTGAACGGCAAGCTCACCGGTATGTCCATGCGTGTGCCCACCCTGGATGTGTCCGTGGTGGACCTGACCGTGAATCTGGAAAAGCCCGCCTCCTACGACGAGATCTGCGCCGCCATGAAGGAGGCTGCCCAGGGCGAGCTGAAGGGTATTCTGGATTACACCGACGAGCCTGTGGTGTCCTCCGATTTCCTGGGCAACACCCATACCTCTATCTTTGATGCCAAGGCCGGTATCGCCCTGACCGACACCTTCGTAAAGGTGGTCTCCTGGTACGACAACGAGATCGGCTATTCCGATAAGATCCTGTGCCTCATTGAGCACATGTACTCCGTGGATCACAAGTAAATCCGCTTTCCATCCTTTTATTGTTTTCCTTCTTTTTGTTCCGGAAAGAACGCCGTCCGCTTGGGCGGCGTTTTTTCCGTCTATTTGCCGGAGAGAGGGAGACAATTTTTGTGAATACCGCCCTATTTTCCGGTTCGTTCTTGCAATTCCCTGCATTGGACGTTATAATAAACTTGTTATACTGTCCGCCTCGGAAACGATTGCGGCAGACAGAAAATGAGAGAAAGTAGGTGGCGGCATGGAGCAATCTCCCCAGTATGTGATCGAAATGCTTCACATCACCAAGGAGTTTCCCGGCATTAAGGCCAACGACGACATCACCCTGCAGCTGCGCAAGGGTGAGATCCACGCCCTGCTGGGCGAAAACGGCGCCGGCAAATCTACGCTGATGTCCGTCCTGTTCGGCCTGTACCAGCCGGAGGAGGGCGAGATCCGGAAAAACGGCAAGCCGGTGAAGATCAACGACCCCAACGACGCAACGGCACTGGGCATCGGCATGGTGCACCAGCACTTCAAGCTCATCGATGTGTTCACTGTCCTGGACAACATCATCCTGGGCGCGGAGGACACCAAAATGGGCTTCCTGCAAAAGAAGGCAGCCCGGCAGAAGGTGCAGGACCTGTCCCAGCGGTACGGCCTGCGGGTGGACCTGGACGCCAGGATCGAGGACATCACCGTGGGCATGCAGCAGCGCGTGGAGATCCTGAAGATGCTGTACCGCGACAACGAGATCCTCATCTTTGACGAGCCCACCGCCGTGCTGACCCCCCAGGAGATCGACGAGCTCATGGAGATCATGCGCAGCCTCACCAAGGAGGGCAAGTCCATCCTGTTCATCTCCCACAAGCTCAACGAGATCATGGCCGTGGCGGACCGGGTCACCGTTCTGCGCAAGGGGCGCTATGTGGGCACGGTGAACACCTGCGACACCAACAAGCAGGAGCTGTCCAACATGATGGTGGGCCGCCCGGTGCAGCTGCAGGTGGTGAAGGAGCCCGCCCAGCCCAAGGACCCCGTGCTGCGGGTGCGCCACATGTGCGTGGCCTCCCATCAGCACAAGCGGGACGCCGTCCACGACGTGAGCCTGGAGGTCCGGGCCGGTGAGATCGTCTGCATCGCCGGCATCGACGGCAACGGTCAGACGGAGTTCGTCCAGGGCCTGACGGGCCTGGACAAAATCACCGGCGGCACTGTGGAGCTGTGCGGCAAGAACATTACCCACGCCTCCATCCGCCACCGGGGCGAAAACATGAGCCATATCCCCGAGGACCGGCATAAGCACGGCCTGATCCTGGACTTTACCCTGGAGCAGAACATGGTGCTCCAGCGGTATCTGGAGCCCCAGTTCCAGACGGCAGGCTTCATCAAGAACGCCGCCGTCCGGGAATATGCCCAGCGGCTTATTGACCAATACGATGTCCGCAGCGGCCAGGGCCCCGTGACCATCGTGCGCAGCATGTCCGGCGGCAACCAGCAGAAGGCCATCATCGCCCGCGAGGTCGACAAGGACCCGGAGCTGCTGATCGTGGCGGTGCAGCCCACCCGCGGCCTGGACGTGGGCGCCATCGAGTATATCCACAGCCAGCTGGTGGCCGAGCGGGACCGCGGCAAGGCGGTGCTGCTGGTGTCTCTGGAGCTGGACGAGGTCATGAGCCTGTCCGACCGCATCCTGGTGATGTACGAGGGCCAGCTTGTGGGCCAGCTGAATCCGAAAACCACCACCGTGGCCGAGCTGGGCCTGTACATGTCCGGCGCCAAGCGGGATGATATGGGAGGTGACCAGGCATGAAAAAGAACGCACTGGCAGCGCTTTACGAAAAAGACGGCACCAAAAAGGTGCTCTCATCCCTGATCTCCATTCTGGCGGGTCTGCTGGTGGGCGGCATCGCCGTGCTCATCGTGGGCCTGTGCAATGAGAAGATCTCTCTGACCGGCGCGTGGGACGGTATCCGCATCATCTTTGCCGGTATTTTCAGCACCGGCCGGGACGCCGCCGGTACCCTGACCTGGGGCTTCAACGCCGTGAACCTGGGCAACATGCTGTTCCGGGCAACGCCCCTGATCATGACGGGACTTTCCGTGGCCGTGGCCTTCAAGACCGGCCTGTTCAACATCGGTGCCCCCGGTCAGTATCTGATCTCCACCATGGTCACCCTGATGGTGGCCCTGTCCATCCCCTCCGAGTCCGTGCCCGTGGGCGTCATCTGGGTGCTGGCCTTCCTGGCCGGGTGCCTGTCCGGCGCTCTGTGGGGCGCGATCCCCGGCCTGGTAAAGGCCCTGCTGAACATCAACGAGGTGCTGGCGTGCATCATGACCAACTGGATCGCCGCCAACCTGGTGACCTGGATGTTCGACATCAGCAGCTTCAAGAACCTCACCGAGAGCACCAAGTCCGGCTACATCTATAAGACCACCTTTAACGGCGTGGCCACGCCCAAGCTGGGCCTGGACATGCTGTTCCCCGGCTCCCAGGTCAACGGCGGCATCCTGGTGGCCATTGTCATCGCCATCGCCATGTACATCCTGATGAACAAGACCACCCTGGGCTATGAGCTGAAGGCCTGCGGCGCCAACCGCCACGCCGCCCGCTATGCCGGTATCCGGGACAAGCGCAACATCGTGCTGTCCATGGCCATCGCCGGTGCGCTGGCCGGCGCCGGCGCTGCGCTGTACTGGCTGTCCGGCAACACGGAGTTCTACTGGTCCACCTATCAGTCTCTGCCCGCCGTGGGCTTCAACGGCATCCCCGTGGCCCTGCTGGCACTGAACAACCCCATCGCCGTGGTGTTTACCGGCATCTTCATGGCCATGCTGAACATCGTGGGCCAGCAGCTGACCAACCTGACGGCTTATAACGAATACATCACCGACGTCATCATCTCCGTCATCGTGTATCTGTCCGCCTTCTCCCTGGCCATCCGCATGATGCTGTCCCGGAAGAAAAAGCCCCATGCCCATGTGGAGGAGACTGCCGCCCCGGCGGCGGACGCCGCACCCCCGGAGGAACCGGCGGAGGAACCCGCGGAACCGGCAGAGCCGATAGCGGCTCAGACGGAGGAAGGAGGCGACCAGGCATGACGTTCCTGATCCAACAGACGCTTATTTATGCGGTGCCCCTGATGATCGTGGCCCTGGCCGGCGTGTTCGCCGAGCGCAGCGGTATCATCAACCTGGCCCTGGAAGGTATCATGATCTTCGGCGCCTTCATCGGCGTGCTGTTCGTGCGGCTGATGCAGGGCTCCGAGGCGGTGCTGGCCGCCAAGCAGGCCGGCGACTGGGTGGCCCTTCAGGGGCTGGAGCTGCTGACCATGCTGGTGGCGGCGGCCATGGGCGCGGTGTTCTCCCTGCTGCTGAGCTTTGCGTCCATCAACCTCCGGGCGGACCAGACCATCGGCGGCACGGCGCTGAACCTGATGGCCCCCGCTCTGGTGCTGTTCCTGATCCGCATCATCGCCAACCAGAATACCCTGCAAATGGCCACCGGCGACTCTGCCAGTTGGTTCATGCTGAAAAAGTCCACCTTCGGCGTGGACAAGAGCGTGGACTGGGGCTTCTTTGGGGAAACCTTCCTGAACAAGATCTATCTGGCCACCTACATCTGCATCCTGCTGTTCATCATCCTGTCCGTCATCCTGTACAAGACCAAGTTCGGCCTGCGTCTGCGGGCCTGCGGCGAGAATCCCCAGGCGGCGGACTCTCTGGGCATCAACGTCTACAAGATGCGCTATGCCGGCGTCACCATTTCCGGCGCTCTGGCGGGCATGGGCGGCTTTGTGTACGCCATGACCACGGCCAACTGCTCCTCCAACGGTGACGTGGCGGGCTTCGGCTTCCTGGCTCTGGCCGTTATGATCTTCGGCAACTGGAAGCCTCTGAACATCGCGGGCGCGTCCCTGCTGTTCGGCCTGTTCAAGTGCATCGCCGCGGCATATGCCAGCATCGACATCAACGGCGACGGCGTGTTCCTGCTGGCCGACATCGGCATCAGCGCCCACCTGTACCGGATGCTGCCGTACCTGATCACCCTGCTGGTGCTGGCCTTCACCTCCAAGAAGTCCCGGGCCCCCAAGGCCGAGGGCATCCCCTACGACAAGGGTCAGCGATAAAATTGCTCTGTGCTTACACAAACCGGCCCCGGCGCTTTTGCGCCGG
>ULVI01114340.1_pt1 | contig 9646 bp, 2 predicted proteins | sample 1959331 | NCBI WGS metagenome assembly ULVI01 (sample SAMEA4835782, study PRJEB28245) | human gut metagenome | biome: gut microbiome; material: fecal sample | place: Denmark | collected 2008 | reverse complement strand
TCAACGTTTCAGTCAATACACCATGACGCAATACTTTGATATTCCCTTTCACGAAGATATAATCGATCCATTCACGCTTGTCGTAAGGGATCTTTCCAAAATCATGGAATGTCCATTCCGGGCCGTAAATAAACCCTGCGATCGTGCGGGAATGAGTCAAATGACGAGGATCACTCGGATTAGTCAATACTTGTATCGGCTCATCAGAAGGCACGGCATTGAAATCGCCAGTCACGATTATAGGCAAATTCTCGGATAATTTCTTCGCTTGCTCCAGCACCAATGAAGCTCCTTCATGACGAGCCACTTTCCCCATATGATCCAAGTGCGTATTCAAGAAGAAGAATTTCTTTCCCGTATTCTTATCTTTCAAGATCGCCCAAGTAGCTACGCGCTCGCATGCGGCGTCCCAACCTTTCTTACCAATGGCATTTATATCTTCGGCTAACCAGAAATTACCGCTTTTCTCAACGGAGAAACGATCCTTACGATAGAAAATCGGAGCGTACTCCCCTTTCGTCTTGCCATCCTCACGACCAACACCCACATAAGCGTATTCCGGTAAACGATTAAGCAAATCATTCAGCTGATTATTCAAGACCTCTTGCGCACCGAACACATCCGCCTCATAGAATTTCACTAAATCAGCAGCGAAATCTCTTCTGAATTTCCATTGATTATCCTTATCACCCGAATTATCGTAACGGATGTTATAAGACATTACATTCATTTTCTCATCGTTGTTTTTAGCGAATAAGCAACCAGTGGCAAATAAAGCCACCATTAAACAAAGTAAAATTCTCTTCATGATATTGATTATTATATGTTTCTTATATGTCTCAGTATTTATCTATGGTCTTTGTTACCTCGCAAAAATAAAGTTTATCCATTTATTAAGCAAATAAGGAAGAACAAAAAAGGCCGACAGATTGCTCTGCCGGCCTTTCTTTATAGTTTATTAAACGTTCCTATTCTTCATCATCTTTGTCCATGGCATTGAAATCAACCACGTTCTTGCGATTAGCGAAGATACGATCGAACTCACCCTTTGCGCCTACGATCAGCTTATCAAACTCACGCTGACCGGTACCGGCAGGAATCAAGTGACCACAGATAACGTTCTCTTTCAAACCTTCCAAACGATCTACCTTCCCGTTGATAGCAGCCTCGTTCAATACTTTCGTCGTCTCTTGGAAAGATGCGGCGGACATAAAGCTGTTCGTCTGCAAAGCGGCACGTGTGATACCTTGAAGGATCTGGTTGGCTGTAGCCGGAATAGCGTCACGTACCTCGACCAACTTAAGATCACGGCGTTTCAACATACTATTCTCATCTCTCAACTTACGTGCAGTCACGATCTGTCCGGCCTGCAATGTCTGAGAATCTCCCGGATCGGTAACAACTTTCTTGCCCCAGATACGATCGTTCTCGTCCATTACCTCCAACTTATCAACAATCTGCTGCTCCAAGAAGCGAGTATCTCCCGGATCAACCACCTCTACCTTACGCATCATCTGACGAACGATAACCTCGAAGTGCTTATCGTTGATCTTCACACCCTGTAGACGGTATACATCCTGAACCTCATTCACGATATATTCCTGTACAGCCGTCGGACCTTTGATCGCCAAGATATCCGAAGGAGTGGTAGCACCGTCTGATAGCGGCATACCCGCACGGATATAGTCGTTCTCCTGAACCAATAATTGTTTAGACAGAGGAACCATATATTTCTTAACCTCACCCAACTTAGACGTTACGGTGATCTCGCGGTTACCACGTTTGATCTTACCGAATCCTACCTCTCCGTCGATCTCAGATACGACAGCAGGGTTAGACGGGTTACGAGCCTCGAACAACTCGGTTACACGAGGAAGACCACCGGTGATATCACCGGCCTTACCTACGGCACGAGGGATCTTAACCAAAACCTCACCAGCTTTCACTACATCACCATTGTCTTTCACGACGTGAGCGCCCAACGGCAAAGAGTAGTTCTTCAAGTAATTACCATTCTCATCCACGATATGAGCGGCCGGAGCCTTCGTCTTATCCTTAGACTCGATGATGATCTTCTCCTTCAAACCGGTAGTCTCATCACTCTCAACCTTGTAAGTCACGTTCTCTACCAAACTCTCGAACTCGATCTTACCAGAAACCTCTGACACGATTACGGCATTGAACGGGTCCCACTCGATGATCACGTCACCCTTCTTAATTGAGTCACCGTTGTTGAAGAACAACTTAGAACCATAAGGTATATTATGAGTCAACAACACAATCTTCGTGTTCGGATCAACAATGCGCATTTCAGCCAAACGGCTTACTACTACCAAATGTTTCTTTCCGCTCACCTCGTCTACCGCCTCAACAGCACGAAGCTCGTCGATCTCTAAAATACCATCATATTTAGATGTAATACTATTCTCTGTAGCGATGTTGGATGCGATACCACCGACGTGGAATGTACGCAACGTCAACTGTGTACCCGGCTCACCGATAGACTGCGCGGCGATTACACCGACAACCTCACCCTTCTGAACCATGCGGTTCGTAGCCAAGTTACGTCCATAGCACTTAGCGCAGACACCCTTCTTAGACTCACAAGTCAATACGGAACGAATCTCGACGCTCTCGATCGGAGAGTCTTGGATTGCCTTAGCGGCATCCTCACGGATTTCCTCACCGGAACGAACGATAACCTCGCCCGTAATCGGATGGATCACATCGTGAACAGATACACGACCTAAGATTCTCTCATACAAGGAAGCGATCACCTCCTCGTTATTCTTCAATTCCGTACAAACCAAGCCACGCAATGTACCACAGTCTTCCTCGTTTACGATCACGTCGTGAGAGACGTCAACCAAACGACGAGTCAAGTAGCCGGCGTCGGCAGTCTTCAAAGCGGTATCGGCCAAACCTTTACGAGCACCGTGAGTAGAGATAAAGTACTCCAACACGGACAAACCTTCCTTAAAGTTAGAAAGGATCGGGTTCTCGATAATCTGACCACCTTCTGCACCACTCTTCTGCGGTTTCGCCATCAAACCACGCATACCGGACAACTGACGAATCTGCTCCTTAGAACCACGGGCACCGGAATCCATCATCATATAGATTGAGTTGAATCCATCGTTATCCGCCGTCAATTGCTTAATCAAGATATTAGACAAGTTACTATTAACGTGTGTCCAAGTATCGATAATCTGGTTATAACGCTCGTTGTTGGTAATGAAACCCATATTATAGTTAGCCATGATCTGCTCAACCTCATCGTATCCCTTCTGAACCAACTCATCCTTTTCAGGCGGGATCAGAACGTCCGCTAAGTTGAAGGACAAACCACCCTTGAATGCCATATAGTAACCCAAGTTCTTGATATCGTCCAAGAACTGAGCGGTACGAGCCACACCACAAGCCTTGATTACCCGACCGATGATGTCACGAAGAGACTTCTTGCCCAACACCTCGTTTACATAACCAATCTCTTTCGGAACAAACTCATTTACCATCAAACGACCTACAGAAGTCTCTACCATCGTCTTCACCAAGTTACCGTTCGCATCCAAATCCTCCACGTAAACATGGATCGGAGCATGGATATCCAACTTCTTCTCATTGTAAGCGATCGTAGCCTCTTCCGGACCATAGAAAGTCAAACCTTCGCCTTGTGTACCCTTGCGCAACTTGGTAATATAATACAAACCAAGCACCATATCCTGAGAAGGTACGGTAATAGGAGCACCATTCGCAGGGTTCAAGATATTGTGTGAAGCCAACATCAACATTTGAGCTTCCAAAACAGCCTCATTACCTAACGGCAAGTGAACAGCCATCTGGTCACCGTCGAAGTCGGCGTTGAATGCCGTACATGCCAACGGGTGCAACTGGATAGCCTTACCCTCGATCAATTTCGGCTGGAACGCTTGGATACCCAAACGGTGCAATGTCGGGGCACGGTTCAATAATACCGGGTGACCTTTCATTACGTACTCCAAAATATCCCAAACAACCGGTTCCTTACGGTCAACGATCTTCTTGGCAGATTTCACCGTCTTCACGATACCGCGTTCGATCAATTTACGGATAACGAAAGGCTTATAAAGCTCGGCCGCCATATTCTTCGGTAAACCGCACTCGTGCATCTTTAATTCCGGACCTACGACAATAACCGAACGAGCGGAATAGTCAACACGCTTACCCAACAAGTTCTGACGGAAACGACCTTGTTTACCTTTCAAACTGTCGGACAAGGACTTCAACGGACGATTGGCATCTGTCTTAACCGCGCTCGATTTACGAGAGTTGTCAAACAAAGAGTCCACGGCCTCCTGAAGCATACGTTTCTCATTACGTAAGATCACTTCCGGAGCCTTAATATCGATCAATCGTTTCAAACGGTTATTACGGATAATAACACGACGATATAAATCATTCAAGTCAGAAGTAGCGAAACGACCACCGTCCAACGGAACCAACGGACGCAGTTCGGGAGGGATCACCGGGATCACTTTCATGATCATCCATTCCGGTTTGTTACGACCTCTGGACGCACGAAAAGACTCAACTACCTGAAGGCGTTTCAAGGCCTCGTTCTTTCTCTGTTGAGATGTGTCCGTGCTCGCACGGTGACGCAACTCATAAGAAAGAGAATCCAAGTCCAAGCGAGCCAACAGATCATAAACAGCCTCAGCGCCGATCTTAGCGATGAACTTATTCGGATCCGTATCCTCTAGCAATTGATTTTCTCTTGGAAGGCTATCCAAAATATCCAGATATTCCTCCTCAGATAATAGGTCTAACTCACCGACCGTGTCTACGCAACCCGGCTGGATCACGACGTAGCGTTCGTAATAGATGATGGAATCCAGTTTCTTGGTAGGAAGACCTAGCAAGTAACCGATTTTATTAGGCAAAGAACGGAAATACCAAATATGGGCAACAGGAACCACCAAATGGATGTGTCCCATACGTTCACGACGAACTTTCTTTTCCGTAACTTCCACTCCACAACGATCGCAGACAATACCTTTGTAACGGATACGCTTGTACTTACCGCAATGGCACTCATAGTCCTTGATCGGACCAAAGATACGCTCACAGAACAAACCGTCACGCTCAGGCTTATACGTACGATAGTTAATTGTTTCCGGTTTCAAAACCTCACCGCTGGAGTTCTCTAGGATCTCCTCAGGGGATGCCAGACCGATGGTTATTTTTGAAAAGTTACTCTTTATCTTGTTTTCTTTTCTAAAGGCCATATTATTTATTTATAAAGAGTTATCAATAGATAAAGTAGACGGGCCGTAGCCCACCTACTTCTTTATTGTTATTGAATTAATCCAGAGTGAAACTCAAACCAAGTCCTCTCAACTCGTGCAATAATACATTCAGAGATTCAGGGATACCCGGCTGTGGCATCGGATCACCCTTCACGATCGCCTCATAAGCCTTCGAACGTCCTACAACGTCATCAGACTTAATCGTAAGAATTTCCTGAAGAACATGAGCGGCACCGAAGGCTTCCAGTGCCCAAACCTCCATCTCTCCGAAACGCTGACCACCGAACTGTGCCTTACCACCTAACGGCTGTTGCGTAATCAAAGAGTACGGACCGATTGAACGGGCATGCATCTTATCGTCAACCATGTGGCCCAACTTCAAGAAGTAAGTCACACCCACCGTAGCAGGTTGGTCGAAACGCTCACCAGTACCACCATCATACAAGTAAGACTTACCGTAGCGAGGAATACCAGCTTTGTCTGTCCATTCGTTCAAATCATCCAAAGTCGCACCATCGAAGATCGGAGTAGCGAACTTAACGTCCAACTCACGTCCGGCCCAACCCAACACGGCCTCGAAAATCTGTCCCAAGTTCATACGAGAAGGCACACCCAGCGGGTTCAAGCAGATATCCACCGGAGTACCGTCTTCCAAGAACGGCATATCCTCCTGACGAACGATCTTTGATACGATACCCTTGTTACCGTGGCGACCGGCCATCTTATCACCTACCTGAATCTTACGTTTCTTGGCGATATAAACCTTAGCCATCTGTACGATACCTGTCGGCAGCTCATCACCGATCGTCAAGTCGAACTTCTTACGTCTCAACTCAGCGTCAAGCTCCTTGTACTTCTTCAAATAATTCAAGATAACCTGCTTGATCAACTCATTCTTCTGAGCGTCTGCCGTCCACTTGCTTACTTGGATGGAGTTATAATCCAATTCTTCCAGAGATTTGCGGGTAAACTTAGCACCCTTAGCGATAATCTCCGTATTCATATAGTCTTTAACACCTTGAGAAACCTTGCCGTTTGTAAGCACTAACAACTTATCAACTAACAAAGTCTTCAAGCTAGCCATCTTTTCTTCGTATTCCTCGTCCAACTTCGGCAAGATCGCCTTATCAGTCAATCTGGATTTACGTTTCTTGACAGCCTTCGAGAACAAAGCGGTCTCGATAACCACACCACGCAAAGACGGAGTAGCCTTCAAGGAAGCATCCTTCACATCACCCGCCTTATCACCGAAGATAGCACGCAACAACTTTTCCTCCGGAGATGGATCAGACTCACCTTTCGGAGTGATCTTACCGATCAAGATATCACCCGGCTCGATGCGAGCACCTACACGAACGATACCTCTCTCATCCAAATCCTTGGTAGCCTCTTCGCTGACGTTAGGGATATCGGAAGTCAATTCCTCCATACCACGCTTCGTCTCACGTACCTCAAGGATGTATTCGTCAACGTGGACAGACGTAAAGAAGTCCTCACGAACCATACGCTCGTTCAACACGATAGCATCCTCATAGTTATAACCCTTCCAAGGCATGTAAGCCACCTTCACGTTACGTCCCAAAGCAAGCTCGCCTTTCTGGGTTGAGTAACCCTCGGTAAGGATATCGCCGGCTTTCACACGTTGTCCGCGATGACAGGTCGGTTTCAAATCGACTGTCGTACTTTGGTTGGTCTTACGCCATTTCGGGATATTATATGTCTTAACCGCATCCTCGAAGCTAACGAATTCCTCGTCCTCCGTGCGGTCATATTTAATCTTGATACAAGTAGCATCAACGAACACAACCTCGCCCTCACGCTCAGCCATAATCTGAGTACGAGAGTCACGAGCAACCTGCGCCTCGATACCGGTACCAACGATCGGAGCGTCCGTACGCAACAAAGGAACCGCCTGACGCATCATGTTAGATCCCATCAACGCACGGTTAGCGTCATCATGTTCCAAGAACGGGATCAGTGAAGCCGCGATAGAAGCGATCTGCTGCGGAGCCACGTCCATCAAGTCAATCTCAGAAGGAGGGACAACAGGGAAGTCAGCCTCGAAACGAGCCTTCACCTTATCGCGGATAAACTTACCGTTATCATCCAATGGAGCGTTACCTTGAGCGATTGTCAACTCTTCCTCTTCCTCCGCCGTGTAGTATTGCAAGCCTTCCTCAGAGAAGTCGACCTTTCCATCTGCCACCTTACGGTACGGAGTCGAGATGAAACCAAGATCGTTGATCTTAGCGTATACACATAAAGAAGAGATCAAACCAATGTTCGGACCTTCCGGGGTCTCAATCGGACAAAGACGACCATAGTGCGTATAGTGAACGTCACGAACCTCGAATCCGGCACGCTCTCTAGACAAACCTCCCGGACCTAGGGCTGATAAACGACGCTTGTGCGTGATCTCCGCCAACGGGTTCGTCTGGTCCATGAACTGAGACAAGGCATTCGTTCCGAAGAAAGAGTTAACCACGGAAGAAATCGTCTTCGCGTTGATCAAATCAATCGGAGTAAACACCTCATTATCGCGAACGTTCATACGTTCACGAACTGTACGTGACATACGAGCCAAACCAATACCGAACTGGTTATACAATTGCTCGCCAACCGTACGTACACGACGGTTGCTTAAGTGGTCGATATCATCCACGATAGCCTTCGAGTTGATCAACTCGATCAGGTACTTGATGATCTCGATAATATCTTCTTTAGTCAAGACCTTAACATCAGCGCTTGTAGTAAGGCCTAACTTCTTGTTGATCCTGTAACGTCCCACCTCACCCAGATCATAACGTTTCTCTGAGAAGAACAGGTTCGTGATAACCTCGCGTGCGCTAGCCTCATCAGCCGGTTCCGCATTTCTCAACTGTCTGTAGATATACAACACAGCTTCCTTCTCGGAGTTACTCGGGTCTTTCTGGAGCGTATTATATATGATAGCATAGTCGGACAGATTCTGGTCCTCACGATGCAACAAAATATTTTGCGTGCCTGAATCCAAGATAGCCTCGATATTGTCACTATCCAATACAGACTCACGGTCGATGATTACATCGTTACGTTCAATAGAAACCACCTCACCGGTATCCTCATCTACGAAATCCTCCACCCAAGTCTTCAAAACACGAGCGGCCAGCTTACGTCCGATAAACTTCTTCAGGTTTGCTTTCGTTACCTTCACCTCTTCCGCAAGGTTGAAGATTTCAAGAATATCTCTATCGCTTTCAAAACCAATAGCTCTCAAAAGAGTAGTTACAGGCAATTTCTTTTTACGGTCGATGTAAGCGTACATCACATTGTTGATGTCCGTAGCGAACTCGATCCATGACCCCTTGAACGGGATAATACGTGCGGAGTACAACTTCGTTCCGTTTGCGTGCGTGCTTTGTCCGAAGAATACGCCCGGAGAACGGTGCAGCTGAGACACGACAACACGCTCGGCGCCGTTGATCACGAAAGTACCTCTGTCCGTCATATACGGGATCGGACCCAAGTATACATCTTGGATCACCGTATCGAAGTCCTCATGATCCGGGTCCGTACAGTACAGTTTTAACTTCGCTTTTAAAGGCACGCTATAGGTTAACCCGCGAGCGATACACTCATCGATACAGTAACGAGGCGGATCTATATAGTAATCTAAGAACTCCAACACAAAATTGTTACGGGTATCCGCAATCGGGAAATTCTCGGCAAATACCTTATACAATCCCTCCTTCTTTCTCTTTTCAGGAGGAGTGTCAAGTTGAAGAAAGTCTTGGAACGACTTCAATTGAACTTCGAGAAAGTCCGGATACGGGAACTGATTCTTTATCGAAGCAAAATTAACTCTTTGGTTTTCAGCTGTTGAAGACATCTAGTAAGGAATTTATTGAACTTATTGAAATTATAGACACAAAAAGGTTAAGAGTCTTCGTAGTCGGAGACTCTTAACCAAATCACCTGGAAACCAGGTTATAAATACTATTTAAGCTCAACTTCAGCTCCAGCCTCTTCCAACTGTTTCTTCAATGCCTCAGCATCAGCTTTAGCGATACCTTCCTTAATTGCACTAGGAGCGCTATCTACCATATCCTTAGCCTCTTTCAAGCCAAGACCTGTTAATTCTTTAACTAACTTAACGATAGCTAATTTATTAGCACCAGCTGCTTTCAATACAACATCGAAAGAAGTCTTCTCTTCTGCAGCGGCAGCAGCACCACCAGCAGCAGGACCAGCAACAGCAACAGCTGCAGCAGCAGGTTCGATACCGTACTCTTCTTTAAGGATAGTAGCTAATTCGCTAACTTCTTTAACGGTCAAGTTTACTAATTGTTCTGCAAAAGCTTTCAAATCTGCCATTTTTGTAT
>ULVI01011079.1_pt1 | contig 9712 bp, 9 predicted proteins | sample 1959331 | NCBI WGS metagenome assembly ULVI01 (sample SAMEA4835782, study PRJEB28245) | human gut metagenome | biome: gut microbiome; material: fecal sample | place: Denmark | collected 2008 | reverse complement strand
TTGATATCTGTTCTGCTCCAACACTTATTTGTGAAAAATACCCCAGAAAAGGGAGGATGCCAGGCAACCCGATGTCGCCTGGCATTTATTATGAAAAAGCTATTTGAAAAGTTGTGTTACTGTCATTGATTGGCTTGCTGTATCTTATGGTTTTAGTATAGAAACGGAAAGTGACGAAACCGTGATGGGCAGAAAAACATTCCGTTAAAGAAATATGAATAAAAAATGAACGCCGCTTATGTGTCCTCGCGGAGCATTTTTATCGTATGGAAACGCAGTTTCCTATACGATAAAAAAGGACGGTCGGAAGATTCCGACCGTCCTGATTGATCTGTTTGAATGATCTGTTACTCGGCTGATGCTCAAGCCTTGTCTACAGAACCGAACAGTTCCATTTTTTCTTTTACAGTAGCCTTGATCGCTTCGAAGCCAGGAGCCAGCAGCTTACGAGGGTCATAACCCTTGCCCTGCTCGTCTTTGCCTTCTTCGATGTACTTTCTGGTAGCTGCAGCAAATGCAAGCTGGCACTCGGTGTTAACATTGATCTTAGCAACGCCAAGGGAGATTGCTTTCTTGATCATGTCAGCCGGGATACCTGTGCCGCCGTGAAGAACCAGAGGAAGCTCACCAGTCAGCTGCTGGATAGCATCCAGAGTTTCAAAGGACAGACCCTTCCAGTTTGCAGGATATTTGCCGTGGATATTGCCGATACCAGCTGCCAGGAAGTCTACGCCCAGATCAGCGATTCTCTTGCACTCGTTGGGATCTGCGCATTCGCCCATACCTATAACGCCATCTTCTTCGCCGCCGATTGCACCAACCTCAGCTTCGATGGAAACGCCCTTTTCATGAGCAGCCTTAACCAGCTCAGTGGTCTTTTCAACGTTCTCGTCGATCGGATAATGAGAGCCATCGAACATGATGGAAGAGAAGCCAGCTTCCAGACACTTGTAGCAGCCGTCGTATGAGCCGTGATCCAGATGCAGAGCAACGGGAACGGTGATGTTCAATTCTTCGAGCATACCGTTAACCATGCCTACAACGGTCTTGTAGCCGGTCATATACTTGCCTGCGCCCTCGGATACACCAAGGATTACAGGGGAGTTCAGCTCCTGAGCGGTCTGCAGGATAGCCTTTGTCCATTCCAGGTTGTTGATGTTGAACTGACCAACTGCATAATGGCCAGCTTTTGCTTTTTTCAGCATTTCTGTAGCAGATACTAACATCTTATTTACCTCCATAGAAATAAAATTATTATCTAACCGATGCTATTATACCCTATCTTTTTCAAAAAAGAAATACGGCATACGCATTTTTTTCCTCTTTTTCCACTTTTTCCACTAAACCGCTACATTTCACTGCGCTTCATTTTCTTCTCCCGGCACCATGATATGCAGCGCCTGTTTCTGATTTTCGATGACGATTTCTGTGTGTCTGCCGCCAAATTCGCCGTCCAGCGTCCACGCGACCTCTTCCTCTGTCTCCACCTTCAGCCAGGAGGTTTTAAAGCAATACATCTGTGCCGTGTCGATATCGCGCTGTGCCAGGGCAGCAAGCGTCTGATTGAGTTCGTCCAGGCTGCGCGGAACCTTTACGAGCGTCACCTCAAACATTCCATCGCTTAAATCCACATATTTTCCGGTGATTCCCTTAAATCCTCCGACCGAAACAGAATTCGTAATCATTCCATACAGAAAATCGTCCTCGATGACAGTGTCCTGCGTCGTAATTTTCATGTGGTAGGATTTGATATCCCGGAGCTTTTTCATGCCCTCCAGCAGATACGCCATATGCCCCAGCACATTTTTGACATCCTGACTGGTTTCATAGGACACCTCTGTAAAAAGTCCGAAGGCCGCAATATAAACAAAGGTTTTTTCGTTAAAGGAACCGACATCGCAGGCAAACATTCTGCCGCTGACTGCGATTTTCGCTGCCTCAGCCATGTTTTTCGGAATATTCAGGCTCTGCGCAAAATCGTTTGTGCTGCCTGCCGGAATATACCCGATCGGGCGGCGGCGAACACTCTTCATAATGCCGGTCACCACCTCATCCAATGTGCCGTCTCCGCCGCTGCATACCACGAGGTCATATTTTGCCGTTCTGTCTGCCGCAATCTCCACGGCTTCCCCTGCATACTGAGTCGGTCTTGCTGTCACGATATAGCCTGCCTTAACGAACGTATCAATGATATCCAGCAGATTATTCCGGATCTGTCCTTTTCCCGCCCTGGGATTATAAATAAAAAGAAGCTTTTTGTCGTCCATCCTTTCCCTCATTTCTGCTTTTTTATCCTTGTTTCGCCCCTGCGCTCCCGTAAAGTGTACTTGCTTCTATAACAACAAGCTTACTCTGGAAAATAGAAAAAGGGCAGCCACTTTCCGGTGGACACCCTTTTGTTTTCTTTATTCTGCCGCGCTGCTTAAATAATTTTCCATTCCGAAAATCGCGTCGTCTTCATCCGTTCCGTCTGCAATCACGGTTACCTTTTCGCCGGATGCAAGCGCAAGGCTCATCATTCCCATGATGCTCTTCGCGTTCACTTTTCTGCCTTCAGACTCCAGATAAATATTGCTGGCATGCTTGCTTGCAACCTGCACCAGCATTGCTGCCGGGCGAGCCTCAAGCCCCTGCTTCAGCTTTACTTCCACAGTTTTCTGTTTCATAATAAAACTCCTCCTTTTAAGACCTCATGGCATCCGCCAGTTCACATAATTTCCGCAAACGATGATTTACGCCCGATTTTCCAACTGGAGGATCCAGATACATCCCCAGCTCCTTAAGCGGTGCTTCGGGATACTCCAGACGTACTTCAGCCATCTGGCGCAAGCTCACCGGCAATTTTTCAAATCCATATTTTTGCTGCAAAAAAAGAATGTCGTCAACCTGCCTCGCCGCCGCTGTCACCGTCTTGGTAATATTGGCAGTTTCGCAATTGACGCGCCTGTTTACCGTATTGCGGACTTCCCGGACGATCCTGGAATTTTCAAATTCCATCAGCGCCACATGCGCCTCAACCACATTCAGAAAATCCGAAATTCCGGCTCCTTCTTTTATGTAAACCACATAATACTTTTTTCGCTGTACAATCCGTCCTTCGATCTCGAACTCGGTCAAAATCTCCAGAATCTGCTGTGCCTGCAGCGGTCTGCTGCATACAATTTCCAGATGATATCCTTTCCCGGGATTGCTCATCGAACCGGCTGCCAGAAACGCGCCTCGTAAAAACGCTCTCTGGCAACAGGAATTTCGGATTAAAAGCCTGCTCACCGGACATCGTAAACCATCCTGTAGGCTCTCCTCACCGGACGTCGGGCTGCCTGTCTGATCCAAAAATTTGATCCCCTGCAGAATCCTGCGGATCAGTTCCGGGTCATCTATCCGACAGAAATATCCGGTTTGCTGATTTTCCTGTTGTACACGGGTTTCCGTACTTATATTAAATGTTTTCTGTAATAATGTAAAGCATTTTCTCACAACGAGCGCATTTTCCGCATGAATCTGCAGAAAAGTCCCCGTCGTACCGACGCCGATGCTGCCGTTAAAATGGAGAAGTGCTGCCAGCTCCGCCAGCTGGCAGTGCCTTGCCGGACTGATGTGCCGATACAGCTCTTCTTTTACTCCCGATGAAAATGACATATGAAATATCCTTAAATATCCCTGTGGCTCAAAGATACTCCATACTTGGCTTCCCTGTTGCGAAGCTTTCTATAAAGCTCATTGGCCAGCGTTACGCTCCTATGTTTGCCGCCGGTGCAGCCGATTGCCACCACCAGCTGGTATTTGCCTTCTTTAATATAATTTGGAATCAAAAATCGCAGCAGATCTGTCAGCTTGTCCAGAAAAATCCCCGCCTCCGGGAAGCTCATGACATAATCCTGAACGCCCCTGTCGTTGCCGGTCAGATATTTCAATTCATCTATATAAAAAGGATTCGGCAGGAAACGGACATCAAATACCAGATCCGCATCTGCCGGGATTCCATGCTTGAAGCCAAAAGAAAGAATATTGATCATCAGACTGCTGTACTCTTCATTTTTTACAAAAATCCGATCCAGCTCCTCTTTCAGCTCCCGGGTCAGCAGCTTGGACGTGTCAATCACATAGTCTGCATCCTTCTTAACCTGCTGCAGGATTTTCCTTTCTTTTTCAATTCCGTCTTCGATTCTCGGATTTTCTGCTGAACACAGCGGATGCATCCGTCGGCTCTCTTTATAACGTTTCACAAGCACTGCATCAGAAGCGTCCATAAAAAGAACTTCGAACACCATACCGTTTTGTCTTAAACAGGAAAGTGTTTTTTCTACCCTGGCAAAGGACTGATCCGTGCGGACGTCCACGCCGATAGCAACTTTTGTTATTTCCGTATTCGGTGTGGACAAAAGCTCAACGAACTTGTCGATCAGCTGGATCGGCAGATTGTCCACACAATAGTATCCCATATCCTCCAGCAGTCGCATCGCGGTGCTTTTGCCGCCGCCGCTCATGCCGGTTACCATTACAAATCTCATTTTTCAAAATCTCCCAGGAAAATCACTTCCGGCTCCAGCGTTACGCCGAATTTTTCCTGCACTGTTTCTATGACTTTCTGAATTAGTCCCGCCACGTCCGCAGACGTCGCATTTTTTCGGTTGATGACAAAACCGCAGTGCTTTTTGGAAACCTGTGCGCCGCCGACACTCGCTCCGGCAAGTCCGGCATCCATAATCAGCTTGCCTGCAAAATATCCCTCCGGGCGTTTAAACGTACTGCCCGCACTCGGATATTCCAGCGGCTGTTTTTCCCGACGCTTTGCAGAAAGCTCCTGCATCGTAGCAGAAATTTCGCTTCGGTCGCCTTTTTGCAGCTTTAAAACAGTGCTGAGCACCACACAGGGCTTTGTTTTTACAATGCTCGTGCGATAGCCGAACGCCATTTCTTCCCTGTTGTATACACGACATCTGCCATCCGGTTCCATCACCTCTACCGACTCTGTCACACCCGCAATCTCACCGTTGTAAGCGCCCGCGTTCATCCGGACTGCTCCGCCAATCGTTCCGGGGATTCCCGATGCAAATTCCAATCCAGTCAGCCCTGCTTCCATCGCGCTTCTCGATACAGCGGAAAGCATCGCGCCTGCGCCGCATCGGATCGTAGCTTCGTCGATTTCAGTCTTTAAAAATTCCCCCGCCAGATGCAGGATCGCGCCGCGGTAGCCCCGGTCACCCACCAAAAGGTTACTTCCGTTTCCGAGCAAAAACCACGGCAGCGCCTCTTCCTGCAGCCAGGCAAGCACCTGCGCCAGCTCTTTCCTCGTCTCAATCACAAGAAAATAGCGCGCAGGACCGCCTGTCCGGAATGTCGTATGCCTGTCCATCTGTTCTTCTGTTAAAATCCGCTCTTTCGGCAGAATTTCATTTAATCTGTCACTCAAATGTCCTGACCAGCCCTTCTGCTCCGGCTTTGCGCCGGATACGTTGTTATTTTATGCGGATCTTTTGCAGATGATACCGGTATTACTCCAATACCAGTCTGGCAGCGCCGTAAATACCAGCGTCATTGCCCAGAGTTGCCAGGGTAAACAGTGCGCCGCGGCAGCCCTTGAACGCATATTTCTGGTAATATTTCTGAATGTAACCCAGCAGCACATTGCCGGCTTTGGAAACACCGCCGCCGATTACGAAGATCTCCGGGTTGGAAACATTGGCAACCAGCGCCATCGCCTTGCCCAGATACCAGCCAAAGTCCTCTGCAACCTCGGTTGCTACCGTATCTCCTGCTTTAACCGCATCCCATACGTCCTTTGCACTCAGGTCGTCCTTGCGCATTATGCTCGGACGGTCATCCTTTGCCAGCTTACGCTTTGCCATACGGACAATACCCGTTGCGGAAACATATTCCTCCAGGCATCCGCAGTTGCCGCAATTACAAGGCTCTGTCTCATCATCATTGACATGCATATGTCCGATCTCGCCTGCGGCTCCGGTTGCACCGGCAACCATCTTACCGTTGATGATAATACCGCCGCCAACACCAGTTCCCAGGGTTACTACAACGACATCCTCATACCCCTTTGCGCCGCCCTGCCAGGCCTCGCCCAGTGCTGCTACGTTGGCGTCATTACCAGCTTCTACCGGCATATTTAAAAGTGTCTGCAGCTCTTTTTTCAGGCTCATGGTTCCCCAGCCAAGATTGACTGCACCATAAAGTGTGCCCTCAGAGTCAACCGGTCCCGGTGCACCGATGCCGACGCCGACTACCTCTGTACGGTCCATTTTACGCTCATCCATTTTTTTAAGGATGCTCTTTGCACAGTCCGGCAGAATCGCTTTGCCGTCATCCTCTGTCACCGTAGGGATTTCCCACTTTTCCATTAGATCGCCGCTGGTGTTAAAAAGACCAAGCTTTACTGTCGTTCCTCCTACATCTACACCAAAACAATACTTACCCATTTTATTTTCCTCCCGCTTCTCGCGTATTTTCAAAAAGCTTTTCAGCTGTCTGATCTATGATGATGCCTTACTCTTTTGTACGATCCGCCAGCCGCATCGCTGTACGGAGCACTATTGCTTTCATTCCGAACATTTCGATATGCCTGACCGTTTTAGTCCTCATCCTCATCCTCGTCCTCATCCCGCTTGCGCGCAAGGGAATTCTGGACTCTTGTATACAGCTCCTGTGCTGCATTGTATCCCATCTTTTTCTGTCTGTGGTTAACAGCTGCCGTTTCGCAAATAATTGCCAGGTTTCTGCCGGGACGGATCGGAATGTTGTGGCAGACAACCTTGTTGCCCAGATATTCCGTATACTCCTCTTCCAGTCCGAGACGGTCGTATTCTCTGTCCTTGTCCCACTCTTCCAGACGGATTACGAGGTCGATATTCTGTGTCTCGCGGACACTCGAAGCACCGAACAGCGCCTTGACGTCCACAATACCAATACCGCGCAGCTCGATAAAGTGCTTTGTGATATCCGGTGCAGTTCCGACCAGTGTTTCCTCACTGACCTTGCGGATCTCTACAACATCGTCCGTTACCAGACGGTGTCCTCTCTTAATCAGCTCAAGCGCCGCCTCGGATTTACCGATTCCGCTCTCGCCTGTAATCAGGACGCCTTCGCCATATACGTCAACCAGTACGCCGTGCACAGAAATGCAGGGTGCCAGCTTGACATTCAGCCAACGGATCAGCTCTGCCGTAAACGAACTTGTCGCACGCTTGGTCATCAGAAGCGGAACGCCTTTTTCAATGGCAATTTGCCGAAACAGCTCATCCGGATGCAGTTCACGACAGAAAATAATGCCGGGAATCGGGTAATCCAAAAGCTTCTCCAGCATCTCCTTCTCTTCTTTTTCCGACATTCTCTTAACATAAGAGTATTCTACGAATCCAATCACCTGCAGACGGGTCGCCTCAAAGTGTTCAAAATAGCCCGCCATAGGAAGTGCCGGTCGGTTGATATCCGGCAACGTAACCTTAATCCCCTTCAGATTGATTTCAGGAGTCAGATTTTCCAGCTTCATTTTTTCCGCAATCTTCAATAAACTGATGCTTGCCATAATCCATCCTCTCTTTTCCAGGACATGCAGACAGTAGTTCCTGACATCAGAAACTCTGTTTTTATGCCATACTTTGTTTTATTTTATCACAGATCATTATTCCCGGCAATCTTCCTCTTGGTGGTTATGAAAAAATTCATAGATTTCTTCCGCCACGGACATTGGCAAATCTGCCTGCATCGCAATCTGCTCTGCCGTCGCGTCCCGGATCTCATAAATCGATGGAAAGCTTTTCATCAGCGCCTTTCTCCGCGCAGGGCCCACGCCCGGGATTTCATCCAGCACGCTCTTGACCTGATCCTTGCTGCGCAGTGACCTGTGGTATTCGATTGCAAACCGGTGCGCCTCGTCCTGCACTCTTGTAATCAGCTTGAAGGCTTCAGAATTGCGGTCGATCGGCAGCTCCACATTGTGAAAATAAAGTCCTCTCGTCCGATGGTTGTCATCCTTTACCATGCCGCAGACCGGAATGTTTAAATGCAGCTCGTCCAGCACCTGCTGCGCGATGTTGACCTGCCCACGTCCGCCGTCCATCAGCAAAAGGTCCGGAAACCGTGCAAAGCTTCCGAACTCCCCGGACAGATTTTTTTCTTCCAGTTCTTTCGTCTCTTTTAAGCCGTGTTCAAAGCGTCTCGTCAGAACCTCGCGCATGCAGGCATAGTCGTCCGGTCCTGCTACCGTTTTGATTTTGAATTTTCGGTAATCGCTGCGCTTGGGCTTGCCCTTTTCATAAACGACCATCGAGCCGACATTTTCAAAGCCGCTGATGTTGGAAATATCGAACGCCTCCATCCGGTCGAGCATCGGTAAATCCAGCAGCTGTGCGATCTGCCGCACCGCACCGACCGTACGCGCCTCGTCGCGCGCAATTCGCTCCCGGTCTTTTTCCAGGACGAGCTTTGCATTTTTTTCCGCAAGCTCCACCAGCTTTTCCTTCTGTCCCTTCCGCGGCACGCGGATATATACCCTCGCGCCCCTGCGTGCGGTCAGCCATTCTTCTAATACCGGTATGTCATCTATTTCTTTCTGTAAAATCAATTCCCGCGGTACGAACGGTGTTCCGGCGTAAAACTGTTTCACAAAATCCAGCAGAATCTGCGCCTTATCCGAATCCTCCACATGCGTCATATAAAAATGCTCGCGCCCGATCAGCTTGCCGCTACGCACGAAAAACACCTGTACCACTGCGTCGCTTCCGTCCTTGTCCAGCGCGATGATGTCCTTATCCTCCCCGTCGCTGTCCGTGATTTTCTGCTTCTGGGACACCTGCTTTACGCTGTTGAACAGATCGCGGTACCGGGCGGCTTCCTCAAATTCCAGGGCCTCCGCCGCTTCTTCCATTTTTTTCTGCAGATCGTTTAAAATCATATTATAATTGCCGTTTAAAAACTCCAGCGCCTTGTCCACATGTGCCCGGTACTCTTCGCGGCTCACATAATCCTGACACGGAGCCATACACTGCCCGATGTGATAATTTAAGCACGGGCGTTCCAACCCACAGTCCCGCGGCAGTACCCGGTTACAGGTACGCAGTTTGAACAGCTTATTTAATAGCTCGATCGTATCCTTGACCGCCGCCGCAGAGGTAAACGGCCCGAAATACTTCGATTTGTCCTTTTTCATCAGTCTGGAAAACTGCACGCGCGGATATGCCTCCCCGACTGTGACCTTAATATAGGGATAGGTTTTATCATCCTTGAGCAGTGTGTTGTATTTCGGATTGTGTTCCTTGATCAGATTGTTTTCCAGAACCAGGGCTTCCAGCTCCGAATCCGTCACAATATATTCAAACCGGGCTATCTGCGTTACCATCTTTTCAATCTGTGGTCCGCGGTTAATTTTCTCACGGAAATACGACTGTACTCTGCTGCGCAGGCGAATCGCCTTGCCGACATAAATGATATTGTCCTGTGCGTCGTGCATCAGGTACACGCCGGGCTTCTGCGGCAGTTTTTTCAGCTCTTCTTCGATTACAAACATGTCGCGTTCTCCCCTTCTAATACAGCAGGGACTATGTTTCCATAGTCCCTGATAAACGTTCTTTCACTCCGGTTCTGCCGCCATGCATAACACTTCGTGTATAGCATTTACGATAAGCTTTCCTATTTCTTCTCGTCGTCCGGAAGGGCAGCTCCTGAAAAACGTCCTACCGGGCCTTTATTCTCCGGCTTCGGT
>ULVI01041299.1_pt1 | contig 9798 bp, 4 predicted proteins | sample 1959331 | NCBI WGS metagenome assembly ULVI01 (sample SAMEA4835782, study PRJEB28245) | human gut metagenome | biome: gut microbiome; material: fecal sample | place: Denmark | collected 2008 | reverse complement strand
TGGTGCGCAATTAGGATGTGAAGACTTGATCGACGCCGGTGAACTTGCATTTGCCGTAATAATCAATCGCGATTTCGCAAGATTCACTTTCTGTAAAGGCGAGCTCCGGGTCACCTGTAATCTCCTGATCCTCCCACCAAATGGAAAAGTCACCCTTACTCAATTTGGTGGTACAAGCGCAAAGCGCATCGTTGGCTGAGACAGTAAGGAGCGTCAGCGCGGGCTTTTCATAAACTTTCATTTGTAACACTCCTTTCTCAGCCATTGACGGTGATCGGGGCGCTTGCCACGCCGTTTGCGTCATAGGCGATGATGGTATAGGTCTTGGACTCATACTTTCCGAGCGTCTCGCCGAACTGAATGAGGCGCGTCTTCTGCCAGCTTGCGTAGTAGCGGCTCGGCGTGTACTTGACGCCGTTGACAGTCACATAGGAGACGTCGTTGGAGATGGTGATGAGCACCGAGACGCGCTTGTTGCGGAGCATCGGCAGCGTCGTTGCTCTGGCGGTAAAGGTCTTGGGCTGGAAGGCCTGCGGCCGCTCTGCGGAGAGGCCGAGTGCAGCACACACACTGGCGCGAAGGGCATCCTCGTCGATCTCGCTGGTGCTCGTGGTCTTTGCATTGCTCGGGAGCTTCACATTGCCGATGGCAAGCAGCGCGCTGCCGCGGTTTGTGATGGTGAAGATACCATCAGTGCTCGCATGAACGGTGTAGTACATCTCCGTGTTGCTGCGGATTGCAGTGGGAGTTTTACCAGTCATGGCGTCAGCCCACGTGGTTGCACCCTGAACCGCACGAAGGCTGACCTGAATCGTGTTACCGGTGGTTTCAGGAACCTGAATGGTGACAGATTCGTTCTGGCTGAGATAAATCTCGTCCAGCGGGCCGCCCATGGCCTCGTATTCCTCAACAGTGACATTTGTGGCAGTGCCGTTTTCAACATAGGCTTTTACGATCGTATTGTTCACGAGCTCGAGGATGTTCTTGTAATCGATGTTCTGCTCGCTTTCCAGGTAGTTCTTAGGAACGGTATGGATTGTGCTGGCGGTGCGGTAGACGCGGAAGGCGTCAATGGCCAGTTCAGTACCTTCCTGACGCGCGGGCTGCTGAACCGAGTACAGGTCGGCATAGACAGCGAGGGAATCGGTCTGGGCAGCGGGCGTGTCAGCGAAGCGTACAAACTCCGCATCATCGAGCGTCAGGCCGTCCTCGGCAAGGTCACGTGCCATCTGGTTCCAAACGGCCTGATCGGCATAGCTGGAGGAAGCGGCAAAGTCGCTGATGGCGCTGACTGCGCCGAACGTGGCAGCTGTGTTGGTGTTGCTTGCGGCAATTGCCGGGGCGTAGTAGGCGCGAATCTTAACACTGTAATGTGCATCAACGTTAAGATCGATGTGGGAGAAGGGAACCTGCTCCAACGTTGCGCCATTGTAGCGGGTGTCGATTATCAAGTTTTTACGGGGAGCTGACTCGTCATCCAGATTACGGATGACCACCGACAAGGTGGCGGTGTTCTCACCGCAGGAGCCGATGATGTCAAGGGCATTGCCGTAGAACTCAGTGGTCAGAACCTTCGAGGCGGAGTTGTTCGCGCTCAGACCGGAAACTGTCCATGCGCCGTTGCGGCCCGTGATGCTCTGGTAGACATCATCGTAGCCATAGCGTTCACTTGCATCGTTTTTGTGCGTGGACTGCGACTTGCCTGTAAGCTGTGTTGCGGTTTCCGAAATCCAAGACAGACGGTCATTCTTGTTGAGATCACCTTGCGTCAGGAAATTCTCCTCATAGAGAATATTCGAGGCGGGGAAGATGTTGATGTTTCTCGTGTTTGAACCGGTGCTATCAGTGACGGTCAACTGGAGGGACTCCGGTTCGGGCAGCGGTTTGGTAAGAGTATACGTCAATGTATGGTTTACTTTATCCAAGACTGCGTTGCCATAGTGTGCACCTCGGACGGTGGATGTCTGCCATTGTGTATTGTTGTAATTCAAATCATCCGCAGTAATAACCAGCGGCAGACCGAAATCGACCACAAAGGAAGTTGTGTTGTTGAATGTATAATAAAGAGTGACTTCCTTACCATCAGCGCTTCGCTCAACACGCTGACAGGTATAGTCAGAATATTGATAGTTTGCGCCAATTGCGGGCATCGTGGAAAGATTGGCGGAAACCGTCTGCTGCTTTCCAAGAGAATTGGTAACTGTACCGTTTTTAAGAGGACCCTTCCACGGATCATTCAGTCCGATGTTCGAATCAAATACGGTGTTGCCCATAACGGCAATCTGGTAGTTGTAGAACTCCGTGTTGGTGTCCATATCGAAGTAATGGACGGTCAAAGAAGATTCAGTCTGCTTTGCACGAATGTAGTAGGTGACAAGTACGCCCTGACCTTTATAAATTGTGACACCGTTTGCGATGGTGGCTTCTCCGCCTACTTTAAAATCGGTATGATGCAGGCTTTCGTCGTCGAATTTACCAAGGTCTTCTTCTTTGTCGACCCAAACGACCTTTTCCGTACCACTGTAGGTGTAAGGCTTACTGACTGCATTCTGTGCGGAGCTGCTACTAAGGACGGCGTTGGGGTTATCATCACTCGGCGTTAATGTAATCATATATACTTCATGTGTATCTGAGGGGAAAGGCGTAATTCTGCCGAGAGTACGCTTGGGCACGCCATCACAATGGAATCCGATTGTCTTTCCCTCTACTGGGAATTCATCCGGCGAACGTTCACCAGATTCATATTTTACAGCAAAGTCGAGAAGAATGAAATTGGCTCTTAGATAGTTAAGCGCAGTGCCAAACGGATTTTCACCCCAGTCAACGACAGTGGTTGTAACTTCATCTGTAACCTCGGTCACCTGCATGTAGTATGCAACAACCTGATTGGTCAAATCAATCGGAGTCCACGTCGTTCTGTCGTTGGAATAAGACCAGCTGCTGTCCCAATAACGGACATACTGGAAATCAGTTCCCATGTTCGTTTTGTCATCACCGGAGTTCGTGGTCTGCTTGTTGTCAGCCGGGTGAAGGGTGCCCTTCCAGAAAACTGCGTTCTTGGCGCTGTTGGTAAAAGCATTCTTTTGAATCAGATCAGAGAACGCATAGCCGTTTTGATCATACGCTTCAGCAGCCGAAATCTGTTTTCCGGTAGAACCAGACCCGTTGCTGCCGTTCGTTTCAGTGTAGATACGCGCATTGGTGATCCAATACTCCACACTCAGGGGCGTGACGGTCTCAAGGTTTTCCTTTGTGACCGTGATGTTGTAGGTGACATTGCCAACCTTGATGCTGGTTTCGCCAACCGCAAGACCCTTAAAGGTGATCGTGGTGGAGGCGGGGGTGTCAACAGCAGGAGTTTGTGCGTAAACCGCTACACTATCGTCTGTCCAACTCTTACCGAGCTGGCTGACAGAATTAGCGCTATCGGTAAGGCTGTAACCATAATAATAATAATAAAAATAATCTACTTTTCCATAAATAGGATAGTAATTATTATCGGTGTGCCTATAGAAATAGGCGGTCTTTGTCCATGTGCGATTGGAGCCTGTCAGCTTGCTATACGCAACATTTGTAAGCGTATACTTTGCAGGTTCCTGATTCGCGTCAGTGCCTGTCACAGAGACAGATGCAATATTAGCGTTGTAATTGCTCTTGTCAATCTTGTCTGCGCCACTATTGTTTACGCCATCCTGCGTGCGTGTGACTTCCTGACCGACAGTGAGCGTGACCGTTTCAGTCCTCGGCGCATCGGGGTCAGAGACCGTCAGCGCAAAGTTTGCCGTCTGACTCTCATTCTCAGGATTGGTGGCGGTGATGGTCACGTTGCCAGCCTGCAAAGCCGTCACCTTGACGGAGCTGCCGCTCACGCTGCGGTTTGCGTTGGCAGAGTCGGGGACCTCAATCTGAACGATGTCCGCCGGGGAAGCAGACCACACGGCGCTGGCACCGTTTGCAATGCACAGCGTCAGGGCCTTGCCGACTTCCAGCGTGGGAGTGGTGCCGCCCTCGCAGTCAACGATCTTGAACTCAGTCCCAGCGTTATTCAGCGTGCCGTCTTCATTGAAGCCATTTGCCACAACTGCTTTGCTAATCGTATCAATGCTCTTGTTGTCCATGCGAGCAGCCATGGCACGCAAAACAAGACGGGTCTTCTGGGCAACTACAGTCTCGGTTTCGGCATTGGGGTAGTCGCACCAGATGCAGAACATGGAACCAACAGGGTTGGTAATTGTTGTTCCGCCAGCAAACGTGGTGTTGTAAAAACCGCTGGCGTAGGAGTAGCCACTGTCAAACTTATCAGATTTGCCGAGAACATAATAGAAGTCGCCGTGGGTGTTAATCATGCTGTGCGTTTTTTGGGCAATTTGACTAGCAGTTGCAACCGGATAAGCATCCCATCCAGAAGACCAATAGCAACACTGAATGCTCTTGATGCTGGTATTCTTGGATGTATTCATATCCCAAGGGTTAGACTTGTTATAGTACAAACCGTCATTGAACGCACGCGGGGTCATGCCATTGCTAACGATATACGCAGCAAGACTGTTGATAAAGCTAGCAAAACGAGCATACTCTTGCTCGGTCAAGCGACTAAAGCTAAATAGGCCGCTCGCGTCATTTGCATACTCATCTGCACCGAAATTGAAGTAGTTACATCCTTTGCTATGGAAATAATCAACATACTTCTTGAAAATCGCCATACCGAAATTACGCGCAGAATCGTCTGCGGATACAACATTCAGGGTGTTGTTGGAGCCAGTGGCGTTGTAAGTATCGTCTGCAATGTCCAGAAGCGCATTTGCGTGTCCCGGAAGGTTCAGCAGGGGAACGATCTCAATGCCAAGCTCAGTGGCCTTGGCAATGATCGCATCCATCTCGGCCTCTGTCAGCCAGCTGGAATCGTTGCTGCTATTCTGCGCTCTATTGCCTGCTTCAACCTTGGAGACTACGGTATCGTGGCTATAGCTCTTGCCGTTCGCAGTGAAAGACATGTCGTTCAGCAGGAAGCGCAGGCCGTCATTGCCGAAAGCAAGCTGAAGCTGGTTGTAACCGGCTGCCTGCATCTCGTACAGCAGCGCGATGATCCAATCCTTGGTGAAATACTTTCTGCCGCAGTCGAGATGAAGGATTTTGCTAAAGTCGCTGGCAGAAGCCTGCATCTCGACGGGCTCGGCTCTTTCGAGGAGCTGCTCGGTGTCCAGTTCGCCTGTCAGGTCCCACCCGTCGGCCAGAGCCGAAACGGGCAGAACGCCGACCATCAGGACAAGCACGAGCAGCAGGGAAAGAATTCTGGTCAGATTCTTTTTCATGGTATGCTCTCTCTCCTTACTCTTATGTGATGGCTTGTTTCAAAACAGTGATCTGACTGTGATAGACTCAGCGGCCGCCGAGACCGGCTGTGCCGTCAACGACTTCGCCGGGGTTCACGGCGGAGTTGGCGTCGGACCATTCACGCTCGAACTTCGCCCAGTCGCGGACGGGCAGCGGCGCGGTCCACTGTTCGTAATCGGTGATGGAGACGCGGTCATAGTCGTGGGAGTTGGTGGCCTCCTGCACAACGGCGTAGTACCACACGTTCTTGTCCATGTTGTCCGGCCAGGTGATCATGTCCTTCTCGGGCAGCAGACGATCCTTGTGCGGCGTGCGGCGCAGCGTGTTGTTGACGATCTTCATCGCCTCGGCGCGCGTGATCAGGTTGTTCGGACGGAACGTGCCGTCGGCGTAGCCGTTGACGATGTTCAGCTCGACGGCGAGGTTGATGTACTTGGTGTACCATGCGCCCGCCACGTCGGTGAAGTTGGTGCCGAGCGTCTGGTCAACGTTCACATCGAAGAAGCTGACCGCGATCTTTGCAAACTCGGCGCGGGTGATGCCGGCGTTCGGACGGAACGTGCCGTCGGGATAGCCGCTGATGACGCCCATGTTGGTCAGCGTGGAGATGGCATTGTTATACCATGCGGTGGCGCTGACGTCGGAGAAACTGTTGGTCTTGGACCAGTACTTGTTGCGGGACTCGTCCTTGAGCATCCGGAAGAAGATGGTCGCGACCTCGGCGCGCGTGACGTTGCGCTCGGGATGCACCATGCCGTCCTTGTAGCCGATGACGTAGGCAAAGTGGTCTTCCGTGTTCAGGTCGCCCGGCGTGATGCTGCCGGAGGGCTTGGTCATGTCGGTGCGCTTGAGAAGCACGCGGACTTCGTTCGAGACCCACTCGGTGATGTCGGCGTCATTGCCGAAGGCGAGCGTCTTCTGCCACTCGGGGTTCCCGGAGAGGGCTGCCGCGTGGGAAAGGTCGGTCGGGACGTCGGCGGTGATGTAAGAGAACTCGCCGTCCACGGTGCCGTAGGCCTTGACGGTCTTCCACGTGAAGGCGTCGGTGGTGACGGTCTTGGCAACGTCATCGCGCACCTTCATTTCCGCAAGCGTGAGCTTGATCTCATGCTGCCAGTCGGAAACGGAGAAATCGGAGAACATGACGCGCTCCGCGCCGTAGCCCGCTGCGATCGCCTCGTCAAAGCCGTAGGCGCGGCTGCGGTCGGCGTAGACGATCAGCTCCATCGGGACGGTGATCGTGCCGCGCTGTGCCTCCGCCCATACGCGGTCAACGCTCAGCTCATACGTGAACACGCCGCCGTCCATGCTCACGAGCTTGTAGCTCAGCGACGGAATCGCGCGCGTGGCGCACGGCTTGAGGAACGTGCTGGTGAACGTGAAGGTCAGCGTGTCGGAGGAGGTGTCAAACTCCAGAAGCGACAGGTCAACGTTCATGTTGACATTGAACTGCGCATCATAGAGCTGCGCCTGACGCGGCTGGAGATACTCCGCCATGATGTCCGTCATTTGCAGCGTGGCGCTGTAAGTGATGTAGACATTCTTGCCGTCCGTGCGGTAGTCGTGGACGCCGCTGCTTGTCTTTTGGGTGTTGTAGACCTGCGTGATCTCAACCGTTGCCAGCGAAGCCTTGGCCTCGTCTACGCCGACAGCCGATACACAGATGCACAGCATCGAGACGATCATGACCAGCGCCAGAGCACAGGCCGTGAGCCTCTTTCCGTTAAACCAATGATTCATGATGACTCCCCCTCATACCTTATGAGATGTTCCGTGCGGCGCTGCGGATGCAAAATGACGCCGCCCGTTTTCGTGGGCATAATACCCTACTTTGATTCAAGTGTATCATACCTCGAATTGGGACGAATTTCAAGGACGATTTTGGAAAATGATGCGTTTTTTCTGAAAAAGTGGAAGACGCCGGAGCGCAAAATGTGGGCAAGACGCCACTTGCATCTTCCACAGAGTGTGGTATACTGTAAAAAGCGAATTTTTTGTAGGGAGGACGCTCCATGAACAGGAAAAAACGGACGGCTCTTTGGGTTCTGCTGGCGCTTGCCGCGGTGATTGGGGGGCTTTGCATCTGGCAGCGCGACAATCTTCGCGCGCTGGTGCTCTCGCGCAGCATGACGCAGGAGAAGTTTACCGAGCAGATCTCCCAGCAGCAGGCAAAAACGGAACAGGCCGCGCAGGAGGCCGGTGTGACCGTCCGCCCGATGACGGAGGAGGAAAAAGAGCTGCTCCACAGCGGCGAGGAAGACCGCGACGCGCTCATTGACCGCCTCACGCAGGCGCAGAAGCCGAACCAGCCGCCGGAGCAGACAGAACAGGCTCCGCAGGAGCAGCCCGAGCAGCCTGACCCGCAGGCCGCGCTGCGCGGAGAGCTCAACAAATGCGTGGCAGAGGTCTATGTCATGGAGGCGGAGTATACCGGCTGGCTGGAACGCGCCAACCAGAGCGCCATCGATGAATTTACGGAGCTTCCCGAGGCAAAGCAGACCACATCCGCGAAATACGACATCGGCATGAAATATCTGTCGGAGGCACTGAAAAAGGAAAAAGAGTGCGACGCGAAGATGCAGGACGTCGAGACGCGCATCCGGGATCTTCTGACCCAGCTCGGTGAGAGCACCTCGCTTGCCGATGAGATCCACGCGGCATACACGGAGAAAAAGGCAACGCTGAAGGCGTATTACCTCGGCCTGCACTGATTCGGACAAAACGGCGCGCAAAGCGCTGATAAGAACGTCTGCGGCGGCACGCATCCGGCTGGATGCGTGCCGCTGTATTTTTCTGCCGTGACGGGTGACTTTCTCTTGAAATTTGTATGAGAAATTGCTACAATATCAGGAAGATTCATTATGGAGAAGTATGCGTATGTTCCTTAAGTCACTGGAAATTCAGGGCTTCAAGTCGTTCCCCGACAAAACGGTGCTCCAATTCGGCAGCGACATCACCGCGATCGTCGGCCCGAACGGGAGCGGCAAGTCCAACATTTCCGACGCCATCAGCTGGGTGATGGGCGAGCAAAGCTCCAAGGCGCTGCGCGGCGCAAAAATGGAGGACGTCATCTTTGGCGGCACACAAAAGCGCTCCGCGGTCGGCTTCGCCGAGGCCACGCTCGTGCTGGACAATCAGGACGGCTCGCTCAAGCTCGAGACGCCCGAGGTCATGATCACCCGGCGGTATTACCGCTCCGGCGAGAGCGAATACTATATAAATAAGCAGTCCGCGCGTCTGCGCGACATTCATGAGCTGCTGATGGACACCGGCCTTGGCCGCGAGGGCTATTCCAACATCGGGCAGGGCAGGATCGACGAGATCCTTGCCGTCAAGAGCACCGACCGGCGCGAGATCTTTGAGGAGGCGGCGGGCATATCCAAGTGCCGCTACCGCCGCGAGGAGACCGAGCGCCGCCTTGCCGCGACCGAGGACAATCTCCTGCGCATCGGCGACAAGATCTCCGAGCTGGAGACGCAGGTCGAGCCGCTTCGCCAGCAGGCGGAAAAGGCGCAGAAATATCTCGTCCTGCGAGACGAGCTGAAGGGGTACGAGATCACGGTCTGGCTCGATTCGCTCGCGAAGATCGGAGCAAACGCGAAAAAAGCAGAGCAGGACTATGCCTCGGCGGCGTTCATTCTGGAGCAGGCGCACAATGAGCTCAGCTCACTTTATGCCGCCTCGGAGCAGCTTTCGCTCGAACTCAACCGCGAGAGTCTTGTGCTCGAGGAAAAGCGCGATGCCATTGCCGCCGCCGAACAGGAGCGCCAGCAGGTGCAGGCAGGACAGGCCGTTGTGCAGACGTCGATCGACAACACCGCAGAAAATATTGCGCGTGTGCGGCAGGAGCTGGCCGATCAGGAAAACCGGAGCGGCGGCATCGCCGGCCAGATCGCGGAGCAGCAGGCGCGCATTGCGCAGATTGGCGGCGAGCTTGCGCAGATCGATGAAAAGCTCCGCGCCGCAGCGGAAAAAAGCAAGGCGCTGACCGATGCAAGCGGTGAAGCGGCGGAAAAGCTGGCTGCGCTGCGTGCAAATCACGCCCTCCTCACCACGGAGGCGGCAGGACGCCGCGCCGAGATCGTCAGTATGAAAACAGCGCTCTCGGACATTCTTGAGCGCAAGCAGACACTGAGCGCCGACCGCGAGGCGGCGCTGGCGCGGCAGAAAACTGTCGCCGATCAGGCTGCGGCGTGTGAAAAGAGCCTTGCCGCGGCACAGGAAAATGTGACGGCGGCGCAGAATATGATCGCCGGATACGCGCTTCGGCTCAAGGCGCGCGCGGACAAGCGCGACGCGCTCAAAAAACAGCTCTCCGACGCGGAGATCGGCCTGGACACGGCCGGATCGAAGCTGCGGATGCTGCGCGAGATGGAGCGCGACTACGAGGGCTTTTCCAAGGCGGTCAAGCTCGTGATGCAGGAGGCGGCGCGCGGCGCGCTCCGCGGCGTCCACGGGCCGGTG
>ULVI01094855.1_pt1 | contig 9893 bp, 10 predicted proteins | sample 1959331 | NCBI WGS metagenome assembly ULVI01 (sample SAMEA4835782, study PRJEB28245) | human gut metagenome | biome: gut microbiome; material: fecal sample | place: Denmark | collected 2008 | reverse complement strand
CGGTAGAGGAATTGAAACAGCCGAGGAAGCATCCGACAGCAGAAAAGGTAGAAGCAATCAAAGATGCTTTGAAATATTTTGGGGTTATTTAATAGGTAGCCTGTTTATAGAATATCACATGGATTAGTAAAGCAAATAAATGATGGAAAGGGTGAGGATTATGGGTGGAAAAGAAGCATCACGGGGATTTTTATACCAGGGGTTTGCTTCAGTATTAGAGGCCTTAACTGATAAAGGTAACTGGGATAAGATATATGTCGAATTTCCAACATCAAATGATAAGGTTGATATAGCATTAGAGCAGCAAAATCAAATTGTTAAATGCATACAAGTAAAATCAACGATAAATACTTTTACCAAATCAGACATCAAAATATGGCTAGATGACCTTATAAAGGATATAGAAAGTCCTGAATATGAATTATTTTTAATCGGGCAATGTGATAAGTCCGCCAACACATTTATAAAGTCAATCGAAAAGTATTATGGGAAAGTGCTTGATAAAGAAGCAAAATCGTCGCTAAATGGGTTTGATACAGATTTGCTTGATAATAAGAGAATACGGTTTTTTATTTTGCCGTTTGAAATAGAAGTTTTAGAAAAAATTGTAAGAGATTCGTTGCATCAGTATATTTCAGATAGCAATCAAATGATGACGTTTGACCAAATTAGGTTTATTGCTTCAGCGACTGTAAATGATCAGATGATTTCTTCAACACATGGTAAAGGTATTGATAGAAAAGACTTTGATGAAGAAATGGAAAAACGCATTTTTCTTGTTGCCGATAAGTATTCCCCTAAAAGAATATCTATTGGTGTGAAAAGCTTTACCCGTGGAGCAGAAAACTTGGAAAAAGACACAGAGAGTTGTTTATCATTCATTAATAAGTTTGATGGTCGCAATATAAAGGGTGAATACGATTGGAACAAAGATATTTATAGAAATTTGGAGGAATTTTTGCTCACAAATACAAGCAACAAGTATGCATATCAAATATTTTTAGATACACATGCGTCTATAGCCTTTGCAGCAGGAAGAATTCTTGATAGTAAATCAGGTATCAACGTATTTCCGATACAAAAATCGTCGACCAATGGCACTGTATTATGGGATGTGAAACTGTCATCTAAAAGGAACTATACTAATTGGGATATTTCCCACGAAAAGTTTAATGAGAATCAATATGATTCTGCATTAGTATTAAATGTCACTCGTAACATTTACAATGACGTGGTAAAATTCATAAAAGAAAACAATCTATCAATTGGATGTATCATTAATTGTATGCCAAGCGATGTTGGTGCTACAAATTTTTCGATAGAAGATGGAACACATGCAACTGCTTTAGCTAATTCAGTTTATAACGCTATTGGCAGAAGAAGCACTGTGGAACGGCGTGCAACACTACATATTTTTGCTGCTGCTCCAAATGCATTTATGTTTTTCTTAGGTCAAAATTCAGTTGGATTTGGCAAATGTATTCTATATGAATATGATTTTGAGCAAAGGAATTCTTGTACATATTCACAATCAATAAGTTTTACTAATTAATGGAGGATTATTTATGTCTACTGTACCGTCATATTTTAAAGATTTTCTATCTAATATTCGTTTGTCTGACAATCAAGTGAAGGATTTGAAAACAGGGCATACGACATTAAGAAGGAGATTAGAGGAAGATGAAACATTATCAAAGATTATTATTAGTACTTTCTTACAGGGAAGTTACCGACGTTCCACAGCAGTAAAACCCCAAAACGGCAATAAATCAGATGTCGATGTAATTGTTGTAACGAAATTAGACTCTGAAGAGTTTACACCAGAGGAGGCTTTGGATTTATTTGTTCCATTTTTAGAAAAACATTATAAAGACAAATATAGAATTCAAGGCAGGTCAATTGGTATAAGTTTAAGTTATGTTGATTTGGATATCGTACCTACTTCTGCACCTAGTGAAAGCGAAACAGGAGTACTTCAAGATGAGGCGATTATTTCGGAATATACAATTGAAGATTTCCAACAAAAGTTACTTACAAAATCGTTCAATAATGACTTACTTAAAAGTGCATATAACATATTTTATAAATCAGATAACGAACCTCAATGGAAATCCGAACCGTTGCTAATTCCTGACCGTGAAGCGGAAAAATGGGATAAAACACATCCACTTGAGCAAATTCGATGGACGGTTGAAAAAAACAAGAATTGCAATACCCACTATATAAATGTTGTTAAGGCATTGAAGTGGTGGCGCAAAACACAATATCCAGATATGAAACATCCCAAGAGTTATCCGTTGGAACATTTTATTGGTGATTGTTGTCCAGATGATATTAAAAGTGTTGCCGAAGGTGTTGTATTAACTCTTGAAAATATCGTTTCCCAATACACTAATAAACCTTTTTTAGCTGATAGAGGCGTTCCTGAACATGATGTTTTTGCACGAATTACAGATGAAGAATATTCTGATTTCTACGATACGGTTTGTGATGCTGCTAAAATAGCTCGTGAAGCTTTTGATTGTGAAGAATTATATGATAGTGTTTGCAAATGGAGAGAGCTATTTGGTAATGAATTTCCACCAGCTCCAAAGCCATCAAAATCTAATTCTTCAACGGGATTTACAACCCGTACTGAAAAATCGGCAGCCATTCCAGAAGGAAGATTTGCATAGATGGAGTCAAAACAAATTCTTGATAAATTAAATCAGGCTCGAAGGGCTTTAGATTCATTATCTCAAGTTGAGATAATGGATGAGTGGCAATTTGATAATGAATTAAATGTTTGGTATTTACACTTAAGTATTGTGATTGAATGTGAAACACCATATTTCCCTCAGAAATCTCAATGGTTTTTCGTTGTTGGATCCGAATACCCAAAGGGAAAAATTAAAGTATATCCAGACGTCGAAAACAGTATAACGGTTACATTGTATCATCAAGCTAACAACTCCAAAATTGAAAGAAACGGATTGTGGAGAAAAGGAGCATTATGCCTTGAGGTGAATACAATACCTAATTATCAATCGGAACCATATAGTGTAGATGAACGCTTGTTGTATCATGCAAAACGAGCAATTTGTTGGCTAGAGCTAGCGGCAAAAGGAAAATTAGTTACAGAAAGCGAGCCATTTGAGCTGCCCGAATTTTCTATGAGCAATATTTTAGAAATGCAGTTTGCTTTCTCGGAAGATGTGGTTACCTTCATGCAATGGGAGAGTGTCGAATGTCGGTATGGAATAGCAGAATTAGATGTGTATAAAAGTAAACCATTTGTATACTATGTTAAGGTGTTTAAATCGCTAAGTAACAACATCCAGCATTATACAGAATGGGGAAAATATCTTTCAAAAACAATTATATCACCTCCCATTATTGCCCCGTGGATACTTATGAATCAGATCCCAGTTGTTAATGAGTGGCAAGCACCAGAAACATTTGGCGAATTGTTAGTTGCCTGTGAAAAACAACATATTAATATAATGTGTATCCTTCAAAATATTGTCTCAAAAATTCGGGACGGAAAACGGCATTTGCTTTTAATTGGTTTCCCTGTTCCCCGAATTTTTGGTGGAGACCCCGAGATAATTTCTTGGAAAGCTCTGTATTTACCGACTGTATCATATGGCAAAAGGACAGCAAAAGGATTCAGAAATAATCAACAGGGATGGTGGATGCGTGATAGATGTGAGGTATTCACTAAAAATGCAAAATTGGATTGGATTGTTTCAGAAAATTGGAACCAACACGAAATATCTCAACGAGGTAAAATGAGCGACCTGTTACTAAGAAAAAGAATATTGCTCATTGGAGCAGGCTGCATTGGAGCATCAATCGCAGAAATATTTGTAAGAGCAGGAGTATATAATATTACTATTGCAGATTCAGATATATTTGAAGTCGGGAACTTATCCCGCCATATCTTAAATCTAAATAATATTGGTGAATTTAAAGAATTATCGGTATGTAATTATCTTAACTCCCTAAATCCACACGCAAATGTTAAAGTTATAAATGATACTCTTTCAAATGATGACTCTTTTAAAACAAATATTGATTTGGATAGATATGATGTTATTGTTGATTGTACTGGGGAAAATAATGTACTTGATATTCTTCAAAGAACTAATTTTAAGAGAACCCATATTATAGCTTCAGTCTCTGTTGGATTGGGTGCAAAACGATTATATGTTACACTGATGAATGGTAACACTTTTAATTTTAATGCTTTTTATGATTTGATTTCCCCGTACCTACAGGCAGAAAAAGTCTTATATGATGATTACGACTTGCCAAGGAATGGAATTGGTTGCTGGCATCCGACTTTTCCTGGAAGAAGTGATGATATTTGGATTGCTGCTGCAACTTCCGTGAAGGTAATTGAAAATTACATTATATCAAAATCTCAAAAGACGCTTTCACTCATTTACGAGCAAAAAGAGAGCGATGGGATATTTGAAAGCTATGAGGTGGTGGAGAAAAGAGAGAATGGATAATTTGCTTTTTCAAGATAAGAATCAATCATATACTGTAAAGTTCGACACAAAGGCTTATGAACAAATGCTTTATTATTGTGCTATTTCTAATCCTTATGAAACAGGGGGCATTTTAATTGGAAATTATTCTTCCAACCAAGCAATAGCCAACATTTTGCAAATAACACCACCACCCAAAAATTCTAGACATTCAAAGTGTACTTTTTATAGGGGTATAGATGGATTGAAAAGAATTTTAGACTTGGCATGGAACCAAGGCCAGTATTATTTAGGAGAGTGGCACTATCATCCAAATGCATCGTCGGCACCAAGTAATATTGATAAAAATCAAATGATAGTTTTATCTCAAGACCAAAAACTAAAATGTCCAGAACCTATATTAATTATTGTTGGAGGTTATCAAGACAGTTGGAATATAAATGCTCGGTTATTTGTTAATAAGCAAGAAATTATTCTCAATAAGCGGTAGCACTAGCCTCTTGATAAGACGCAGATTTTTGTGTCAAATTATAAGCTGTACTTGTCGAGTGAGGAAGAATTATTACGAGGATTGAAACAGGAGTATCAATCGTTAGAAGCGGAAAAGATGGAAGAAGATAATGATACTAAAGTAATGGAAAAAAGTAATTGTGCCATAGGCTGTTGCACAATTAGTATGGTGCAAAATTAGTACCATCCATGATTTTGTGGGAAAAGGCTGCACGAACGGTATTAGTACTGTAAAAATATTGTCCAGATATCCATAGTTTTGTGGGGATATAATTTGAATTTGTACGCATGTGGAGAGTGTAGTATTGATGTCAAGGGTGAAATAGAAACTATGGAAGAATGGCTTAAAATAAGGCTTTCAAGTACTTTTGATACTTGGGTTATTCGTTTATGTCTTATATAGAATGCTTAACTCGGGAACATATCTGTACAGTAAATGTTTCCATTGGAGTGTAGGCTTGAAGATACATTATGGATAAATCGTAGGGTTGTAGCTACGGAATAGATATCATAATGGTTTTGAAGTGAAATCGAAGAAAGAGAAAAGATGCGATGAGAACAATGTTATTAAGTTTCAAGGCAGATGTCTATAAGAGGGTATTGTCAGGAGAAAAAATATATGAACATAGACGTGTTTTCCCTAATGAAACGGTTAAAGCTTATTTATATGTGAGTGCACCTGTTAAGGCAATTGTCGGTATTATGACATTAAGTAACAAGGTCATGATAGAGTCTTGGAAGGAAAAATATTCGTATGATAAAGCGGCTGTTGAACGGATAGATAATTATTTGAAAATGCATACGGTGGCGATGGAAATTACAAATTTTCAAAATACAAATATGATTCCGCTGGAACAACTTAGAAATGATCTTCCAGGGTTTGTTGTTCCACAGATGTATTATTATATTGAAGATTCCCTGTTACTTGAATATCTTGAAAATAATTTGAAACCAGAAGGTGATTTGATTAAACATTCTTTTAAAAATATTACAAGTGATATGATATGCACTCACTAAAGTAAACAAATATGTAACTTGAAAACAGATATGAAAAATAGTATAATGGGTCTATAAAAATTTTCGAAAAGGAAAATAGCACAAACCAATGATTGATACTAATAATTTGCTTACTGCAGGTGAGGTTGCAAAAAAATTAAAAGTGACTGTTCAATCTGTGAGACTACTTATAAAAAATGGTATGCTTAATGCTGAAAGAGTTGGAAACCAATGGTTGACATCCATCGAAGACTTAAATGAATACATAGAAAAAAATGACGTGGTAATTGAACCGGATGATCATGAGCGGTTGAGTGACGATATTCCGGAAATAGTCGCATTGAGTTTTTTCTCAGGAGCGATGGGATTAGATATTGGAATGAAAAATGGTGGGATAGATGCTTTGTTAGCTTGTGAGTTTAATAAGGCTTGCAGAATGACTATTGCCAAAAATAAACCTGAAATTGGACTGATAGGAGATATTACAGATTTTACAGCAGAAGAGATTCTGAAAATGGCTAAGATACCAGAAGGAAGAAAGGTTGATGTGATTTTTGGTGGACCACCATGTCAGGCATTTAGTACAGCTGGGAATCGAAAGGCATTTGATGATGAACGAGGAAATGTTTTTCTAAAGTATTTAAGTATTATTTCGGAAATAAAACCAACATATGTTGTTATTGAAAATGTTAGAGGCCTATTGTCAACTCCTTTTAAGTATAAAGACATTGAAGAACCTATTAAAGGGGGCGCAATGATGATTATTCTTGATAAATTGAAAGAAATTGGCTACACGGTTTCATTTAATTTATATAATGCTGCGTATTTTGGGGCTCCACAAATTAGAGAGCGTGTAGTTATTATTGGAAAACTAGGTGGAGGTAAAGTCAGTTACCTTCAACCTACACATAATGAAGAAGGAACTGATGGATTGAAAGCATGGCGTACATTGAGAGATGCGTTTGATGATAATCTTCCAATGAATGTAGAACATCATTTTATTGAGTTTCCAGAGAAAAGATTAAAATACTATCGAATATTAAAAGAAGGACAATATTGGAAAGATCTTCCGTTAGACTTACAGAAGGAAGCTTTGGGAAAATCATTTTATTTGGGTGGTGGAAAGACAGGATTTTTAAGAAGATTATCATATAGCAGACCATCACCAACATTGGTTACTAATCCAACAATGCCAGCTACTGACTTGGCTCATCCAACAGAGGACAGACCATTAAGTGTTGAAGAATACAAGAGTATTCAAGAGTTCCCAGAAAGTTGGAAAGTTTGTGGTGGTATTTTGGATCAGTATAAGCAAATTGGTAATGCTGTTCCAGTAAAATTAGGTGAGGCAATTGCAAAAACTATTATTGATGATATGAACGGAATAAAGTACGAAAATACAGGTTTCTCGTATTCAAGATATAAGAACACCGATGAGATTTCATGGATGCAATTCATGAAAAAAGAAATGGAAAAAAGTAGAAAAAAATAGTATTTAATACAATGTTGTGGCAACCGTCATAGTGATTGGTTGCCACAAAATGTTTTATTCTTCAGAAATGATATCAGAATTAGCCTTGATAATTTGTTTTAGAAAATTTTGATAATCGTCTTCAGTCATTTTACAATTTGGTTTAATATCTGTAATAACATGTGAATTAATTATATCATTAAGTATATCCCATTTGTATGCTGGTAATATTTTGCCATTGCTTTTCCGAGAACCAAGACGATACCACTTTTCTATAGTAGTTCCCTTACGTACTTTGCTAGATGAACTGTTTTCGGTGTTGTTTTTATTTTTAATCTGTAAAAGTACGCTTCCATCAACTGAGCAAAAATCAATTGCTTGAAGAACGGTTCCGTTACACCATACCCAACCATACTTCTGTATATTATTGTTAATGTATTCTTCTAATAAGTTACCCTGAATATTTTCTGCACTCATAAAAAGATTGTGATATACTAGCATACGTTTTATTTGTTTTTTTTCTTCTCCAGTAGCATAGTATACGATATTTTCTAAAGCAGGATCATTGCAACTTCCTTTAGGAGATGCCTTTCTTTTGCTAGGTGGGTTTTGGGTAGCATCTACATAGCATTTAATCCATTTTTCTATGTAATCAGAACAAGATGATGCAGAACGAATATTGGGAAACAAAGCTAAATCCTCACTCTGTAAACCTACATTAAATATTATTCTTAATTCTTTTGAGTAAGGGTTGTTGGCAATTTTTTCATTAAATATTTCACTAATCTTTTCGATTGATTTTTCAAATTTATTAAGTGATGGCATATGCATTACCTCCTGATCTTATTTTTTACAGTTATTATATTACAATTATTACATATTTACAATAAAGTGTGTTTTGACAATGTTTTAAAGAGGTATGTGAAATAAATAGCTTGCTATTATGTGCCTTCAGAGTGATATATGTACATACCAAAAAAATCATAAGGAGGTACAAAACATGGTACTACATTTTTATGTAACAAAGGACAAACGAAAAGCTATGGTTCAGGCAATCGAGAAGGAAATCGGGGGTAAGGCAAAATACCTCGGAGTTCCTTCTTGCGCCTACGAAATTGGGAACTTTACGGTAGGAAAGAATGGCGAATTGGAATTCGGAGATTTTGATGACCTTGATGAGATTGCACCGATTGTTGATGCCTGTGTTTTGGCAACAGGGGTCAGCCCGGCAGAATGGAACAACAATGAAAAGGGGGCAGAAGAACCCGACAGTGAGCCGAATAAAGGGGCAGAAACGGGCGAGAGCCTTGGACTTACGGTTTCCATACCACTTGAAAAAGTGGACATGGGAAACTTAATAAGCCTGCTTGAAGCAAAAGGCGAACTGATAAAGAAAGCCTTGGGAATCGAGAATGTTCACATTGAAGAAAAAGACGAGGTTGTAAACTTCCCTTGGTTTGAAGCGGTAAAGCCGGAAGAGGCACTTGCCTACACTAAATTCATATCAGCCATTTGCGAGATGAGTAAAAAGCAGAAGAGAGTGACCGCAAAGCCAAAGGAAAATAAGAATGAGAAATACGCATTCAGATGTTTCCTTTTAAGGCTTGGGTTCATCGGTGATGAATTCAAGGCAGACAGAAAAATCCTTCTTTCAAAACTGGATGGCTCGGCTGCATTCAAGGCAGGAGCGAAGAAAGGGGGCGAGCAGTAATGTTTTTCCCACCAAGAGATGTTGTAAATAAGGTAAAGGAACAGTACCCGGCGGGTTCAAGAGTGGAACTTATTTCCATGAACGACCCATACTGAGATATTCCAAGTGGCACGAAGGGAACTGTTACAGAGGTGGATGACACAGGTACAATCCATGTGCATTGGGACAACGGATGCTGCCTTGGGGTTGTCTATGGAGAGGACTCCTGCAGAAAACTGAATACCGTGAAAGTCATCTGCTATAACGATGAGGAAGTATGGGACAGCCGGGAGGAGGCTTTGGAATTTTATATGAAAGCAATGGCGGGTTCCGAAGGAAGTGAGCAGGAACGATATGCCAAGATTGTGGCGGAACTTGCGATGGGAAAGGCTGTCTGCACGGATGGAGAAGAGTAGAAAACCACTGGAAAGATACACAATAAAAGGTGTGTATCTTTCCAGTAGTGGTATTCCAATTTATGTGCTTTAGAGTGATATATGTACACAACGAAAGCGAATACTTTTCAGGAGGTACATAGAATGAGCGAGAAAATCACAAACCAGATTGCAGAAATGAAAAAGCAGACCATCCTACAGAGAAGATGGACATAAACGAATTGGTGGAGCTGATGGTTGAGACCATAGCGGTTAAACAGACATTAATCCGTATCAATAAATATGATTTCCCATATGATGTTGTTCGGAGCATATTGGAGAAGATAGATTTTCATACGATGGAGTATGTGCTGGAA
>ULVI01023603.1_pt1 | contig 9947 bp, 7 predicted proteins | sample 1959331 | NCBI WGS metagenome assembly ULVI01 (sample SAMEA4835782, study PRJEB28245) | human gut metagenome | biome: gut microbiome; material: fecal sample | place: Denmark | collected 2008 | reverse complement strand
GGCGGAAAAATCGCTGTCCTTGAATTTCTGCAAAAAGATCATTTCGTTTTTCTTTTTGACGTCTTCTTCAAATTGCTTTGAGTTACCCGGGGCGAGCTGCTCATAATACAGCTTGTTGAATATAAGGTTGATGTTATTCACTTTCACCGTCACCTTTCTGGGCATTGTCCGAATTCTTTTCGGGCAGGAGTTTATAAAAATTCATTGCAAGCTTCAGCGCAACAGAAGCGTTTATGAACTTTTCGCGCACCTCCGACTGATCCTGACTGCACAACCACTTGAAAATCTCATCCGGTGTCAATATCTCTCCGTTGGAGATGATAAAATACATCGCCTGCAAAAGCTTTGGCCTGTCTGCAACGGCTTTGCCCTGCTGTGAAAAGAATGCGACTGCGGACTTGATGCTGCCCATGGTGACGGCTGCACCAAAGTTGGAGATCTGGCTTCGATAGGTGCGCTGAATGCATTTAACCCCGTCCTTAATTTCCGAAATGCCGCATTTTTCTATTGCATTGTAAGCTACACTTAACCATGAGTCTACCACACGCTTGTTCATTCTGCGCCTCCGTTCTGTGCCGCAGGCATGGGAATGATGCTGCACTTTGTGAAGCCCCTGCCGATGGAAGCGTTTCCGCCGAACTGAATGATGCTGTGTCGGGCGAAATCAAGCTCAAGATTCGGTTCGGGTGAAAGAATCAGGGTGAAGAAAACGCTCTTTGCAGGCACAACCTCTTCATACCAAAGGTTATTATCATCACCGACTTTGTTCCTTGCCGTAACAGGAAGAGGATAGCGGCTTGGGTCAAGCTCTTTTGCAATTGCAAATCTTTTGCCGAGGAATTGCCCGAGTTTTAAAAACTCAGCCTCTTCGGCGGAGGAAAGAATGCCCGTCGGCTCACCTTCAACTTTTATTTCAGCTTCGCTGCTGAAATTTGTTGTGACAAGAAAATTATTTTTACCAAAATTCGGAAAACGCAGTTCATGGATTCCGAACGGATTGCAGTTGAAGCAGTCCAAAAGATATAGCATGTCGTTTAACGCGGGAACGGTCGCAACAAGCACACTCGGATGAACCGAACCTGCAAGCCGAAGCGGACGCGCAATAAATTTTGCGTCAAAAAACTTGTACTTTCCCCCGCCGTCCGCAGTGTCCGGTGTTGACGGTTTGCCGAAAAGCTTTTCAATGTTATCATTGTTATCATTATCAAGGCGTTTGGAAAAATACTCGCGCATCGCGCCCTTAATGCCGGAGGAATGAACGGTTGGGTTGCCGTTCAAATCCTTTTGAACCTCGTTATCAATAATGTTGTAGTTGCTTTCACCCGAGTCAACATGAAGGTCGGTCAGGCATTCCATCTTCAGAAGTGTGGTGTTCATACGTTATTTTCCTTTCTTTTTCCGATTATTGCAATATTCATGCCGATTTTTGTGAGGTTTGCCGTGCACGGAGCATTGGGTTCCGTGTCCGCTCCGCTGTCGGATTCGATGCAGGCTTTAAGAGCCGCTGCATCGCTTGATTTAAAGATGCTGCCGGCTGAAATGAGGTGATATACGTTCGCACCTTTGCTGACTTTACCTTTCAGCGATACGCTGTATGCACGGTGATCGCGCATTGCGAGTGCGGTAAAGAAACAGTGCGCATAAACGTCGGCTGTAAGTGAAGAGTCACCGCGCAGATAAACCGTGTCGGGATAAATCAGCTCCGCAAGTGCATCGTTAATTGAATCCTCCTCTTCCGCAAAACGGACGGTAAAGGCTGTTCTTCCCTGCCCCATGAACACGACCGTGCTGCTCGGCAGAGTTACATCATCGCGCAGCGTTACATAGACGGAAAAAGCAAAACCGTCTTGCAGCTGATAACATTCACGCTTGAAGAAAGCGGATTTGTATTGCTTCTTTGAAATGCCGATGCGCTGAACTTTTTGAAAAAGCCAATGGGCGGGAATTTGGCTGCCGCTGTCAACATACATATAGCTGTTCGCGAGTCCGTTTTTGACTTTGAACGACTTACAGAAACCGCGCCGGATGCCGCTGTCACTGCCGTCAACCGAAAACGTGAACTCATCAAAAACAAAATCATCGGGCGAGAACGGTGCATAAAGGAAGCTTTCTCCGTTATCGGAATCGGCGGAGTAAACAAAATTCTTGAATTCGTCCGAATCGGAAATGCAGTGATCTCTCGGCGTCGGAACAAGTGCTTCAGCCTTTTTTGTGTCATAAATGAAGAGCGGAGAAAGCTTTTCAATTGCGCCGAAATCCTGTTCGGAGCTTGAACCGATGTCGAAACCGCCTTTGCCGATGAGATTATCAACGGCAGCTTGCTCATTGACACTCAGATTGTATTTTCGGTCGGGCTTGAAAAGCCGACGCCCCTCGTATTCAAAATTGTACAGCAGAGCATATCGCAATGCTCCGAGCAGTGTTGATTGCGACGGCGTTTGTTCGCTTGATATAAAGCTTCTGCCGCCCGTGTCGAACGAAAAGGTTTTTTCATTGCCGAAAAAGTATGCTCCATGCGGAACAAAATCAGCACGATAGGTTTTGCTCAATCTCTTTCCCCCCTTTTTTCAATGTAAAATTTTGCAATGCGGAGAACAAACTCCATTGCACGAACCGCATTCGCTGCCGCATCGGACGCCTTACCGGCACTGTGTTCGGCTTCTTCGAAAACACGAATATCGGCGTTTGCAGTCAATCGACTGTAGAACGCGGGAAGCGTTTTATAAAGGTAGTCCGAATATTTGCCGTCAACATGTACCGACGAATCGAACATATTGCGGAACAATTCGCAAACGGTTTCAAAGTCGGCTGCGGCCGCCAGCTTGTTGAATCCGATGAACAGCGGAGCAAAGGAACAGAATGCGTAAATCACCGAATGCAGCAAGCCTTCGTCAAAGCTTTTAGGCATGTCATCAAGAAAACTTGTGAATGCAGTCAATCCGTCAATGCCCTTCAGAACGAGGCACTCGCTCTGCCCGGAATGCTTCTGAAGCCGCACGGCAACGCAGTTTTTGCCGCATCTGTTCTTTGCGTAATCGAACAGCAAGCCTGCCGAATCATCAAGAGCTTCATAAAGCGGAAATTTGCTGTAGCATATGCTTATGCCGAGCGACAGAGACGGCACGGGGATTGGCTCTTCGCCCGGTTTCTTTTCGGCATTTGCCGCTTTGATCGCATCGATATATGTTTTGAACGATTTTTGAAACAAATCCTTTGCATCCCTTGCGAAGTGAAACACGGTTTCGCCGGATGAGCTTTCGGCGGGCAGCAGCGCAAGCAGGTCGTCGCCTCCGGAATAAATTGTAACGCCGCTGTAACGGTGAACAAGATCGGCCATTTCGCCGCAATACAGAACACAGGTTCTTGAAAAATTGCGCAGTTCATCTGCTTTAAGCGAGGCAATGATTTTGGAAACAGCATCCGCATCGCTGCGAACGACGGCATAGTAATCGTGTTTTTTTAGTTGCTCGCGAACTTTTCCGTCTTTTGATGTGTCCGCAATGTCCTCAGTGCTTCGAATGCTTGTGCGATCTTCGCCAAGCAGCGGCCAGTTTTCAAACCCTTGTGTAAGCGGCAGCTCGCGTACGCTGCGGTTGCTGACAGCTTTAACGATCTCGTTGCAGCTTTCAACCCGAATTATCGGCTGAAAAAGCTCAAGACTGTCCAACGCAAGCCCGCTTTTAAGAATAGGGTTTTCGCCGTTCTCCTCATCAACATCGAATGCAGTGCAGGCGATAAGCATGTAACGGCGGAGAAAATCATCCCCTTCCCCTTCCTCGAAACCGAAGGTATCGGCAAGCGAACGGATTACGGAATTTCTTAAAGCGGAGAAATTCGTTACATCAAAATTCTTCGCGCGAAAAATGATATGGTCGGGAAATCTTCCCACTCCGTCCGAAACAATGACGTCCGCAGCCGCCGAATCCTCCTTTGTCCCTGCAGCGTTTTTATGATAATACGGAACGATAATGTCCTCTTCGGAAATGTTGAACTCCGAATGCTCCAAAAGATATTCGCATATCGACTTGGAAAGATAGGAGAACATGTAACTTGCGGCCCAAAGTGCACCGGTGGATTCGGCAAGGCCGATGGTTTTGAATATCGGACCCAATGTGACTGCAATGTATTTTACTTTACTCATATATTCACCTCCTTATTTAAGTGCGCAGAACGGGACGAAGCCGAAGATACTTCGCAGGGAGAACATCTCGACTGGTTAAATCGTCAATCCCGTATCCGCCGCCTTTGTCACTTGTTTTATCGTTGAAATCCTTCGCAAACGCGTCGAGGAACCGCTTCAGTGCTTCATCGCCCGACTTTGCTCCCGGTGCAAGCTCTTCCGCTGTCGGGGTTTTTATCATGCTGCTTTTGCACTCGGTTTGCAGATAGTTGAGCTTTTGGTCACTTGTCGCCTTGCTGTCGTATTCCTCCTCTTGTTTCTTTTTCAAAATATAAAATTCTGAACCGAAGATCTCATCCGGCATTTTCTGCGGAAGAATGAAGACAAACTTTCCGATTGGTTTGAACAGCAGCGGCGACGGGAAACGCTCGACTCCTTCCGCACTGTGGATATAAATATTGTGGACAGTGAGATCCTCACGCGTTTCCCCTCGGGGATCGCGACAGAATCTGGAGTTTTCGTTTGTGCCCAAAAGCCCGCGCACATAGCGATATCGGACATTGTTGCCATAAGGATGAAGGTGTTCACCCCGGGTTGCTTCGTCATAAACATTGCGAAGCACTTTTTGCTTAACAAATGCCTTGTCGTTGGCAAGCGGATTTTTTTCCCGCTGAAAGTAACGGAAGACAAAACCGCGGACGTAATTACCCTCACCGCGGTTAAAGCCGCTTCTTAAAAATGCAGAGATGACCCAAACGGCATCAAGCAGGGCGTCAGCATTGACATTACCGTCGAGCTTGCAGTAATAGGCATTCGGGCAGTATTTCCCAACGAGGTCAAATCCCTTGGGTGCATTGGGCTGGGTGTTGATATCAACCGTAAACGAACCGAATCCTTTCCGCTGCCGTGTTCCGAAATTATGCATCATGAAAAAACCGCGAATGTGTTCGTCAATAAATGTCAGCAGCTCCGGAATGAAGCAGCGAATCGTGAGTGTCAACCCGTCTTTATAAAAGAGTGACTCTTTAAAGGTTTCCCGAATTGTATCCTGAATATTATTTCCTGATGCCATATTTCCGAAATAGTTTTTGTGTATTTCGTGAAAACTTGCATTCGGCGGGCGGTGTTCGGCTCTTGCAATGGCTCTTTCAATCGATTGCGTTCTTTCGACTTGTTCGCTGTTCGGCGTGATCCGCATCATGTAATCAAAACTTTGCTGTGAACCGTCTCCGACAAACCATTTCTTCCATCTGCCGTCCCCGAATCGGTCATCTTCCTCCAATTGTTCAATCAAGAACCTGTCCAATTTCGGCTTGACTTCCGTTGCGCGCAAACAGGCGTGCGGTTCGGAATGCTGAAAATGGATGAGCGGTGTGTGTTGAACCAATTTGTATTCTTTTTGCCAATCATTCATTGGATCCGTGTTCTCCTTTCAAAATTAAAAGTCATTAAAGTTTGTTAAATTTCGCTGAAAAGTGTTTTCAATGCCTGCGGCGGTATTTTATTAAGAAAAAAGATATTACTCCGACTGAGAATGCGACTGCGACACCAAACAAAGCCAGAACATGCCAAACGCAACCTTTAGATTTTTGCACGACATCTGCTCCGTCGGCAAAAAAACCGGCCAGCGAAAGAAACAGCGCAATCACAGCCAAAATCGTTGCCCATTTGTTAAAGTCCGTATCCAAGGCCGTGTTTGCGGCGGAATACAGCGCGTCAAGCTGATTTTGCAATGCTTCACGCTGCTTGTCCACAAAAAGGAATTCGCGGAGCATTCCGTACAGCTCGCAGCCCTGCTCCTGTGCGGTGACCTCAAACAGGTTAAGCTGACTCTGGAAAGCAACAAAGCGTTCCTGAAGCTTGTTCAGGGCAATAATGCTTTGTATACTGATTTTCTTCTTTGGGTTTTTAATATGCGCGGAAAGCAGCGCAGCATCCGCCTGGAATTTAATCAGCGAGGCGCGCTGAACAAGGGCGAAACATGCAAGCCGCGTGTATTGAGTTAAAAACGGCAGGATTACCGGAGCGTAGACGGATTCGGAAGTGACGCAGACGAGACTGTAATTTGTGACAGCCTGCAAGGTGCCGCAACTCAGCCAGCGCTTGTAAACATGTGCCGAAAGCAGCTCTTTTCGCATTTCGGCAGTCGGACAGCTTACGTTGCCTTCCGTGTCGATAAACACAAACTCATATAAGGAATTTGCGGTTTTATCATCGTGAAGATAGTTGAATTCTCCCAAAACGTTTGCGGCAGTGTAAAACTTCGCCGTTTTCGTGTCGGCAACGCAGCAGCAAACGAACATCCTGTCGTCCAATGCGGGGCTGATAAGAAACTTTGAGTTTGTGCCGCGCTTGGAAGAAAAAGTTTTTTCTTCATTTTTTTTACCGGATGGATCGCCCGATTTGCCGGAGGCTTTTTCGGGAGCGGAAGAATAATTCAGAACATCGGTGATAAAGTTTGCAACATGCGTGAGGGACAGGTATTCAAAAAGCATTTCCGTGTTTCGGCATTTGTAAACAAAATCCTTGAAATTATCCGAAAAACGTTCGATTTTAGGCGACCCGTCCGCATTCCTGCCCGCTGTAAACTCAAAGTCAAAGCTGTCGGCACAAAGCGAAAAATATCTTTCGGGATCGGGAACGGGCAGCAGCGGAAGATTGATCCTTCGGCCGTATTCGTTGATGGCCTTAACGGATTCAATGTTTGCCTGACTCGTTTTTCCGTCCTTTGCAAGGCCGTGATTTTCGCATTCAAGCATAAATATGCCGATTCCGGTGTTAAAAAGCATAAAACGCACTGCATTTACATGCAGATCATATGTGATATTGCGCGTGATATAATAATGCGCCTGCAGCTTTTTGTCCCTGCCTTCCGGACGGAATTCAAATGTGTGTGAAATTTCCGAATGCGAGTTGTTATTCAAAGAGGTATACAGCGCATTGCGCATTGCAGGGTTGAAATACTGATATTCCTGATATGCAAGCCGGATATTTTCAAGCTCGGCATCTTCCTTATCGCCGTCAAGTGCGGTCACTGTCCGCAAAATTTTGTCAACATCCAAACATGCGCAACCTTTTGCAGAGGAATGCTTTTTGAACTTTGACGGACGGTTAAACGGAAACTTCCGCTTGCCGTTTTCGGAGCAGCATTCGTCACTGTACCACATACCGTTTTCTTTAAAGTATTCTACAACGGATTCAAAGTCAAATTCGGCGTTTCCGCGTGGATCTTCGATATTGAACGGAAGCATGAATGTGTGGTAACTGTATACGGACGATTTCTTCCTGTCCAACAGCTCAACGGCCTTTGCTTCAATATCATAATTCGGAGAAGCACCGACAGCATCTGCTATAAACGGCGAGAAAAGCGTGTGAAAACTATAGCTCAGTTTCGGTCTTTTTCGTCTTTCCGACTCCTCTTGGATTTTCTTAAGCACGTTAGTATCGTACGGAAGAAAATCCGTGTTGTTCGGGAGCATTGAAAAACGGTTGGCAAAATAATAATTTGAGTTCATGCAAACAACAAATACTCCTTACAGCTTAATTACAAATTACAATTAAAATGTTCATTCTTAATCGGATACACCAATCTGAATATATCTTACCGCATATTGCGAATTTTGTCAAGACCTTTCGAAAACTTTGGTTTAAAGCTGAAATCAAAAAAGTTATCCGCGGTTTGGGCGCAAATGCGGATAACCCTTTGTGTGAAGAATCCCTGAAAAAACTTTAAATCAAAGATTTCCTGAAATGTTAACTTGATAATTAAGGAAGCTCCGATATAAGGCTTATTTTGCGGAAGAAGCCAACAGATTTAAGCCTTTTTTTCGCAAAAAGTCGGATTACTCGGAGGTTCGTTGATTCAACCGGGGACGGTCGATTATCAATCCCTTTTTGCCCGTGCGGCGGCTGCTGCACCGCCGGCAAGCAACAGGATTCCGACAGCGGAAAGCCCAACGGTGCCGGTTGCGGGAACGGGTGCGGGGGTCGGCGTTGGATTCGCGGGAGTGTCCGTGGGCGCGACCGTAGTTTCGGGCGCCTTGCAAAATCTTGCGGTCAGGCTGCATTCGGAGTCTGTGGAGAAAGTGAATTCGGCGGATTCGGAGAGCTTTTCACCGCCGGAGCCGTACCAGCCGTCAAAGGCAAAGCCCTCGGCGGGAACGGCGCTCAGAACGGCTTGGGCGGAAAGGGATTCCTGAAAATTACCGTAGTCGTCAACATAGGGGGTCCTTTGTCCGTTGAAAACAGCGCCGATGAACCCGCTGCCGTCCGTTTCAATTGAGAGGCTGCCGTCAACATAGCTTGACGGAATGCGCAGAGCGGTGAGCTGCGTGTTCGAACAATCAAGGAGGTTGATGTCGCAATCGTCGTTTAAAAGAAGTTCGGTCACGGCATTGCCGGAGCAGTCGAAATCCACAAGTCCGCTGAATGCGCGCAGATCGAGACAACCGGAAAATGCGTTGTCTGCAATATGCAGAACGAGCATATTTTCGGATTCCGCAACAACGTTGGGAAGCGAGTCGAAGCCGCAGCCGTTGGCGCGGAAACTGCATAAATCGTCCGCCTTGAGGCTGAGCGTGTCGGCAGTTGTGCCGCTCATGGCGATGCTGCCAAATTCCCCGCGGGAGGAGAGCTCAAGCTTTTTAATCGAGCCGAGATTTTCAACGTTGATATTGCATGCGGATATCGAAAGCTCCGTGAAGCTGTTGTCGTTGAGATAGATCTCATCAAGCTGATTAAACAGCGAACCGTCGAATGAGGTCAGCCCCATGCGCCCAAGGTCAAGCACCGTAACCTCGGGATGGTTATAAACGCATTGCTCCACGGTGGCTTGGCTCATGGGGCAGCCGGCAAGGGCGATTGTGGTCATGCTGCCTGAAGAGGTAAGGTCGATTTCGGAAACGTTCGTGCCGCAAATCGAAAGAACGGAAAGCATGGAGCAGTCCGAAATGTCGAGTTCATTGAGCGGGCAGTTGTCCGCATTCAGAATTTGCAGCGAGGTGCATCCGGAAAGGTCAACGGCGGAAACATCCGCATTATAGCAGGCGAATTCCGCAAGCATCGGATTGTGGCTCAGGTCAATTTCGGAGATGCGGTTGCTGTTCGGCATTTCCCAATCTTGATTTTCGCAGCGAAGGCTTTGCAGCTCCGAAAGCATGGAAACGTCCAGCGCGGTGAGGCTGTTGTTGGAGCAGTCAATCTCCGTAATATGGGGATTGGAGCTGAAATCGAGACTCTCAAGCCCGTTGCCGCTCAGCGCAAGCGCGCCGAGCTCGGAAAGCCCCGAAAGGTCGATCTGCCGGAGGTCTTTGTTGTAGCAAACCCAGAGAAAATAAAGGCTGCTGCATCCGGAAAGGTCGATGGACTTAAGCTCATCATAAAATGCGGAAACCAGAAACAGATTCGGACAGTTGGAAACGTCCAGTCGTTCGACACAGGTGCTGACGAGGCTCACGCTCCCGAGCATTTCGCAGCCGGAAAGGTCAAGTTCCCCCACCGGCCCGACTTCATCGGCAACGTTGCTCTGAATGGCAAGATGAGACGAAAAGTCCGCATCAAATATGGAGAGCCTGCCGTCCTCCGTCCATCCGACGGAAATCCATGTTTCGGGATCGTTCGCATCATAGTCCGCCCAAAGCTTCGTGCCGTTTTTAACGCCGTTGGAATCGGCAGTTTCAAGAAAGCTCAGCGCGGCGTTAAGGTCGTGTTCGTTATAGAATTCGGAGTTTGCGGAAGGCTTTTTGGCGGAAAGTTTGGGCGCGGTGCGGTTTGCCGTGCGTCGCGCGGCGCTTTCGTAAAGGCGGGGGAGCTGTTCGGTCGCCGAATA
>ULVI01028020.1_pt1 | contig 10026 bp, 6 predicted proteins | sample 1959331 | NCBI WGS metagenome assembly ULVI01 (sample SAMEA4835782, study PRJEB28245) | human gut metagenome | biome: gut microbiome; material: fecal sample | place: Denmark | collected 2008 | reverse complement strand
CTGCTGGCGGCTGCCGGTGCCGTAATAGCCGGTGCTCCAATCGTCCTTTTCCTCGTCGTAGTGCTCCACATCGCCCAGCAGCTCGCCGGTGGTGGGGGCCTTTTCCGGGGCCTCAGCGGAGGGGGCCGGGGTGGTCTCAGGGGTCTGGTTCAGCTTGTTTTCTTCTGCCATAGTGGTATTCCTTCCGGGTCTCAGGGTATCAGAAAGTCCTGCGGCAGAGGATGGCCCGCCGCAGGACATTTCCGGTTACGATGCAGGACAGCGGCGCTGTCCCGGATTCAAAATTTCCGCAGGGAGATGGTTGGCATTAAGCCTGCTTTGCAGCAGCCTCAGCCTTGATGCGGCCGATCTCAGCCTGGATCTCTTCCATCTTCTCCTTGGTCAGGGGATAGAAGTGCATGGCAACAACGTTGCACAGCCAGCCAACGATGGGCAGCAGGACAAAGCAGCCGATGGTTGCCCAGAAGATGCCGTCAGAGTACGGAGTCAGGGTGTCGGGCAGAGCGTCCTTGAAGCCGACCATGGAGTAGAGCAGGGCCACCAGAGTGGTTGCCAGAGAAGAGACCAGCTTATCCACAAAGCTGAACAGGGTACCCATCAGGCCGGGGACGTACTTGCCGGTACGGTAGACCTCGTAGTCGGCGCAGTCAGCGGTCATGGTGATAACGATGGAGGAGGACAGAGCCTGCACACCACGCCATGCGATGATCAGCAGGATGAAGATCAGGCCGGTAGCAGTCCAGCCGTTGAACAGGGTGCCCCAGGTGTCAGGACGGATGATACGGAATGCGGGGAGCGCAAACTTGGTAGCATCGCCCTTGGGGTTCACAAAGACCAGGAACAGGGTGATGATGACAGAACCGATGATGCCGCCATAGGTACCGGTCATCATGGATGCCTTCTGGCCCATCTGACGTGCGATCTTGTTCATCAGCAGGATGGAGATCAGAGCGATGGGGATAGAGGTGATCTGAGAGTAGCTGGAGAATGCGGCATAGTTGCCGAAGATGATGCCGAACAGGCAGATCATAACAGTGGAGTTGCTCATGGTGGACATGAACAGCTTATCAGTAGACGCGGAGACCACCAGCATCTGGATGGCGCGGTTGTGAGCCAGGGTGTCAACGTAATCCTTCACGCCGACCTTCTGGGCGGTGCCCAGACCGAAGTACTTGGAGTTATCCTTACGCCACAGAGCAATGATGGCGCAGACTGCACACACTGCAGACAGGCCGCCGAGCATCAGCTGCATGGTGGTGAACAGGCCGGGGTTGTAGAAAGCGGACAGGCTGCCGCCGGACTTCTCCACGATGCCTGCCAGAGCGGGGTTCTGTGCCACCAGAGAAGCGATCTCTGCAGCGTTGTTCTCAGCAGTCAGGGTGAACTTGGGAACCAGGCTGTCGGTAACGATGACAGGGACGACAATGTTCATCAGGATGATGTTGTACACGGTATCGCACATTGCGAAGATGGGGCGCTGCTTGGGATCGTTGGTCAGGCAGGTCTGAGCAGACTTGGTGACAACGCACTGGCAGGTGTAGCCCAGGATGTAGATCATGTAGATGATGATGAACGCAACAAAGCGGACACCAGTGCCCATCTTGGGGATGAAGTTGAACATCACGAAGGTGGTGACGAACATGATGATCTGACCGATGACAATGAACGGACGGTTTTTGCCGAACTTGCCGTTGGTCTTATCGACCATCATACCAACGAACGGGTCGGTGACACCGTCCCAGACACGCATGATGGTAACAATAGAACCGGCCAGCACGGATGCCAGACCGACGATACCGATCAGGAAGTAGCTGATGTAACTGACCACGACCATGTAGGTGTTGGTGGAGGTGTTGTTCAGAGCGTACATCATGATCTCCCACATTTTCGCTCTGTGGATGCCGTTTTCTTCAAGCGGCTGTTTGACCTTTGCCATAGAGAAGCTCTCCTTTCAATTCTGCGGCCGGTGTGCTGCCACTCACTCCGGCCTTTCATTCGGTCCCCCGTGGGCTGCGGCTGCCACATCGCGAACCGGGGGATTTTTATGTATACATTATGAACTATCCCTCAAATTTCTGTTAGTAAAATTTTGAGGTAAAACAGGACAATTTTACTCTCCTTGGGCGAAATCAACAGTTTTAAAAAACAGCGTTCGTCATTTTGCACATGATTGCAAGATACTAGTACAGCACATTCCACAAAACAGATTTTTATTCCAACCGCGCGCAAAAAAGAATACAAGGAAAGTGCGGAAATATCCAAAAAATTTTCTAGTTGTTCCGCGCGGCGGCCTATTATAATAGGTATAGCATCTGCGGCTCTGTGGCATGGGCCGCTGCGTTCAAAAGAAAAGGAGAAAACACTATGGCAGTGAAAGCATCCGAGCGTGTAAAGCGCTACCAGAACCCCAACGGCCCCACCATCAGCACCGTGGAGCGCAAGGTCATCGAGCAGGACGGCCTGTATTTCAAGGACATCGACGGCACCGGCACCGTCAGCGCAGTCAACGACTGGCGCTTGACCCCGGCTGAGCGCGCCGAGGCCTATGTCAAGGTTCTGACCACCAGCGAGAAGATCGGCCAGATCTTCACCTCCGACTGGCGCATGGGCCCCAAGTATCCTTCCCCCCGTCTGGCAGCCAACGGCCACAAGCCCGTGGCGGACGAAAGCGGCCTGCTGGACGAGGCACCCGTGAACGTCTCCGACAGCATCTTCGGCTCCCAGTCCCTGCCCAGCACCTCTGACATGGTCAAGAAGAGCTTCAACCGCCACGTCATCCTGCGCGAGAGCCCCACGCCTGAAGATCTGGCAGATTACCTGAACCAGCTGCAGTATCTGACCGAGACCTGTGATCACTTTGTTCCCATGCAGGTCATGTCCAACAGCCGCAACGAGAACGGCGAGGTCGTGTTCGGCATGAACGATGCCACCGGCGTGTTTGCCACCTATCCCGGCACCCTGGGCATTGCTGCTGCCGTCAAGGGCACCGCACGCATCGACATCATCGACAAGTTCGCCGACACCATCCGCCGCGAGTGGAACGCCTGCGGCCTGAAGAAGGGCTACATGTACATGGCCGACTGCGTCACCGACCCCCGTTGGCAGCGCACCTTCGGCACCTTTGGCGAGGACCCGGAGCTCATTGAGGAGATCTTCGACCACCTGATCCCCGGCATCCAGGGCGGCAGCAACGGCGTTACCCCCGAGGGTGTTTCCATGACCGTGAAGCACTTCCCCGGCGGCGGTGCCCGTGAGAACGGCTTTGACCCCCACTATGCAGCAGGCCAGTGGAACATCTACGCCACCCCCGGCTCCCTGCAGAAGTACCACATCCCGGCATTCCGCGCAGCCATCCGCCACAATGCCGAGTCCATCATGCCCTACTACTCCAAGCCCAGCGCCGAGAAGAGCGCTCCGCAGGAGGACTTCAACGGCAACCCCATCGAGCTCCAGCCCTACGGCTTTGCCTACAACAAGGTGTTCATCGACGGCCTGCTGCGCGGCCAGATGGGCTTCAAGGGCTACATCAACTCCGACACCGGCATCGTCCACAACATGTGCTGGGGCGTTGACATGCTGGACGAGCCCGAGCGCATCGGCTATGCTGTTACCCAGAGCGGCGTGGACCTGATCTCCGGCCTGCTGGACAACGAGCTGGGCGAGGAGAGCTACGCCCGCGGCACCAACGACTACTACGACACCCACGCAGTGCCCGCCGGTTTCAAGAAGGAAGATCTGGTGCTGACCGATGCCAGCCTGAACCGCGCTGTCAGCCGCACCCTGACCGAGCTGTTCCGTCAGGGCATGTTCGAGGACACCTACGCCGACCCCAGGAAGGCCGCCGAGGTCGTTGCCACCAAGGCCGACTGGGAGGAAGCTTCCCGCGTGCACCGCGAGTCCGTTGTCCTGCTGAAGAACGACGGCACCCTGCCCCTGAAGGACGGCACCAAGGTCTACGCTGAGGCCTTTGGCAAGAGCGCCGAGGCCGGTGAGGCCGCCACCAAGGCCCTGCGCGAGATGCTGAGCAATGTCACTCTGGTGGACACCCCCGATGAGGCCCAGGTGGCCCTGCTGATGGTCAGCCCCCAGTCCGGTGCATACTTCAACGCCACCCCGGGCTACCTGGAGCTGGACATCTGCGAGGACAAGACGGTCTGCAACGTGGATGAGAGCGGCAAGCCCACCACCGAGACCCACAAGGAGACCACTCTGGTGGGCGCAAACCGTCTGGCCGGTATCGCTGCTGCGGTCCACGCCCACGGCGGCAAGGTCGTTTCTAACATCAACTGCCCGCTGGCCTGGGAGGTCGGCAATGTGGAGAAAGTCTCCGACGCTCTGACCGTCGGCTTTGACACCTACCCCTCCGCAACGCTGGATGTGATGTTCGGCCGCTTTGCTCCCGTTGGCAAACTGCCCCTGACCCTGCCCAAGGGCGACGAGGTGCTGGCTGTGAACGCGGACGGTGTCTGCATCAGCCCCAACGACGTGCCCGGCTTTGCAAAGGATGCCTACATGCCCGACAGCATGAAGGACGAGAACGGCAAGGCTTACGCCTACCGTGATGCCGCAGGCAACTACTACGAGATGAACTTCGGCCTGACGTTCTGAGGGCAGCCCTCTCCGTCTCGCTCAAACCAAAGGAGACACTTTCCATGGCACAAACGCAGAAAAAACAGCAGGATATGGGCACGGGTGACGTGAAAAAGCTCCTGCTCCAGCTGATGATCCCCGCCGTTGTGGCGCAGGTGGTCAACCTGCTGTACAACATCGTGGACCGCATCTACATCGGCCACATCTCGGGGATCGGCGCGGCGGCTCTGACCGGCGTGGGCCTGTTTACCCCCATCCTGATGCTCCTGAACGCCTTTGCCATGCTCATCGGCTCCGGCGGCGCGCCCCGCACCGCCATCGCCATGGGCCAGGGCGACAAGAAGCAGGCAGAAAAGATCGTCAGCAACAGCTTTACCATGCTGCTGCTCTTCTCGGTCGTCCTGACCATCGTCTTTTACGCCGCCGCACCCACCCTGCTGCGGCTGTTTGGTGCCAGTGACACCACCCTGCCCTACGCTCTGGCTTACAGCCGCATCTACATTCTGGGCACCATCTGCGTGCTGATCGTGCTTGGCATGAACACCTTCATCACTGCGCAGGGCTTTGCCAAGATCAGTATGCTGACCACCGTTATCGGCGCGGTCATCAACATCGTGCTGGACCCCATCCTCATCTTTGGGCTGGGCATGGGCGTAAAGGGTGCTGCCATTGCCACCGTGCTGAGCCAGGCAGTGGGTGCCATCTGGGTCATCCGCTTCCTCACCGGCCCCAAAACCATCCTCAAGATCCGCAAAGAGGACATGAAGCTGGAAGGGAAGATCATCATGCCCGTGCTGGCACTGGGCATTTCCACCTTCGTCATGCTCTCCACCGAGAGCCTGCTGTCCATCAGCTTCAGCTCCAGCCTGGCCCGCTACGGCGGTGACGTGGCCGTGGGTGCCATGACCGTGATCACCAGCGCCTCCCAGCTGTGCACCATGCCCATCTCGGGCATCTGCCAGGGCGGCCAGCCGGTGATGAGCTTCAACTTCGGCGCAGGCAAGAAAGACCGCGTCAAGCAGGCATTCCGCTTCCAGCTGACCCTCTGCCTGAGCTACACCACCATCTTCTGGCTGCTGATGATGCTGGTTCCCGGTGCAGTGGCTGGCATCTTCACCTCGGATGCCTCCCTGATCGATTACACCACCTGGGCCATGCGCATCTACATGGCGGGCATCTTCTCCACCGGTGTCCAGATCGCCTGCCAGCAGAGCTTTATGGCGCTGGGTCAGGCCAAGGTCAGCCTGCTGCTGGCCTGCCTGCGCAAGCTCATCCTGCTCATCCCCCTCATCTTCATCCTGCCCCATGTGGTCGCAAACCCTGTGTTCGGCGTGTTCCTTGCCGAGCCCGTCAGTGACATCATCGCCGCTACCGTGACCGCCACCACCTTCTTCCTCCAGTTCAATAAGATCCTGGACAAGGGCGCTGGCAGGGTCTGATGCCTTGTCCGCCTGAAAATAATCATCCGTATCACCACAACCATCTGATCAAAAAAGGAGTATCCTCGTGGAAAAGAATGTTCTGAACACCGACCTGTCCGGCAAGGTTGCCGTGGTCACCGGTGCCAGCGGCACCCTTTGTTCCATTTTCGCCAAGGCTCTGGCCCGGGCAGGAGCCAAAGTGGCTCTGCTGGGCCGCAACATGGAAAAGCTGAAGGAGCTGGCCAATGCGATCGAGGCAGAAGGCGGCGTGGCCAAGGGCTACACCTGCAACGTTATGAACAAGGCCAACTGCCTGCAGGTGGCAGAGGAGGTGATGTCGGATCTGGGTCCCTGCGACATTCTGGTGAACGGTGCCGGCGGCAACAACCCCCGGGCCAACACCGACAAGGAATTCTTCGAGATGGCGGATTTGGACGATGACACCGTGACCTTCTTCGATCTGGATGAGAGCGGCGTGGAGATGGTGTTCAATCTGAACTTCATCGGCACCCTGCTGCCCACGCAGGCCTTTGCCCGGCAGATGGTGGGCCGCCCCGGCTGCAACATCATGAACATCTCCAGCATGAACGCCTACCTGCCCCTGACCAAGATCCCGGCCTACTCCGGCTCCAAGGCTGCTGTCACCAACTTCACCCAGTGGCTGGCAGTGCACTTCAGCAAGGTGGGCATCCGGGTCAACGCCATTGCCCCGGGCTTCTTTGCCAGCGAGCAGAACGCACGGCTCCTCTACAACGAGGACGGCACCCCCACCGCCCGCACCGAAAAGATCCTGGCTGCCACCCCCATGGGCCACTTCGGCGACAGCGAAAAGGATCTGGTGGGTGCCCTGCTGTTCCTGCTGAACAACGAGGCTGCCGGCTTCATCACCGGTATCTGCCTGCCCATTGACGGCGGCTTCTCCGCCTACTCTGGTGTCTGATGAGGGCCCCGGCCTGAGCCGCAGACCCTGAGAGAAACAATAAGAGCCCTGGAGCTGCAGTTCCCATGCAGCCCCGGGGCTCTTTTTCGTTTTTTACAGACCGGCCAGCAGGATGGCCAGCACGGCTTTCTGGACGTGGAGGCGGTTCTCGGCCTCGTCAAAGATCTCGTCGGCGTGCTCTTCAAAGACAGCGGTGGAGATCTCCTCGCCCCGGTGCGCAGGCAGGCAGTGGAGGAGCATGGCATCGGGCTTTGCCCCCTCTATCAGCCTGCTGGTCACCTGAAAGCCCGCGAAGTCCCGCAGGCGGCGCTCACTTTCGGGGGTACCGGGGGCCGTATTCCATGCGGCGGTCACCACCACATCGGCATCCTTCACACCCTCGGCGGGGTCGGTGAGCAGGTGAAACTTTTCGCCATACTTGTGGGCGAACATCAGCACGTCGGCGGCAGGGCGGTAGCCCTCGGGGCAGACGCAGGTCACACGCATCCCTGCCAGCAGGCCGCCCACGATGAGGCTGTTTGCCATGCTGCAGCCATCGCCGATGAAGCAGAGCTTCTGGCCCTCCAGCGTGCCCCGGCGCTCCCGGATGGTCATCAGGTCGGCCAGCACCTGGCAGGGATGAGCGTAGTCGGTCAGGCCGTTGATCACGGGCACACCGGCCAGCTCGGCAAACTCTTCCAGATCGCACTGACGGTAGGTGCGCCAGACCACGCAGTCGTAGTAGCGGCCCAGCACCCGGGCGGTGTCCTTGAGGGGCTCGCCCCGGCCGGACTGCAGCTCGGTGGCGGCGTTCATGTAATTGCCCAGACCGCCCAGCTGGTAGACACCCACCTCAAAGCTGGTGCGGGTGCGGGTGGAATTTTTGGAGAACATCAGCGCCACGCTCCTGCCCTTGAGCAGCGCCGGGGTCGTCCCGGCCTTCTGCTCTGCCTTGAGCTCCTCCGCCACATCAAGGATGTGGTGGAGCTCAGCGGGGGAGAGGTCGCTCATTTTCAGCAGATGTTTCATGCCTGCTCCTTTGGAGCCTTCTGCTCCATCTCGGTCAGCACCTCGTTCAGGATGCCCAGAGCCTTTTCCACATCGTGGGCGGTCAGGGTCAGCGGGGGCAGCAGGCGCAGGCGGCTCTTGGCCGTGAGCACCAGCAGGCCCTTTTCGCGGCAGGCGGCCAGCACGTCCGCGGCCTGGATGCCGCCAAAGAACTCGATGCCCACCATCAGGCCAATGCCGGAAAGGTTCTTGACCATGGGCAGCTTGGCCAGACCAGCACGCAGCTGGACGGCCCGCTCGCTGACATTGGCCAGGAAGCTCTGATCCATCCGATCCACCACCACATTGGCACCGGCGCAGACCACCGGGTTGCCGCCAAAGGTGGACCCGTGGCTGCCGGGGCCCATACCCTCGGCGGTCTTTTCGTTCAGCAGAACGGCACCGATGGGCAGGCCGCCACCCAGGCCCTTGGCCAGCGTGATGATATCGGGCTTGAGGTTGTAGTGCTCACAGCACAGGAAGGTGCCGGTGCGGCCCACGCCGGTCTGCACCTCGTCCACGATGAGGACAAGGTCCTTTTCATCACAGAGGGCGCGCACAGCCTGCACATACTCAGGGTCCAGCGCCATCACGCCGCCCTCGCCTTGGATCAGCTCCAGCATAATGGCGCAGGTATGGCGGTCCACCAGTTCCCGGAGGCCCTCGATGTCACCGGCGGTGGTATAGACAAAGCCCTCGTTGAAGGGGCCAAAGTAGTTGTGGAACACCTCCTGACCGGTGGCGGTCAGGGTAGCAATGGTGCGGCCATGGAAGCTGTTGACCAGCGTGATCACAACATCGCGGCCCTTGCCGTAGTGATCAAAGCTGTACTTGCGGGCAGCCTTGATGGCACCCTCGTTGGCCTCGGCACCGGAATTTCCGAAAAATACCTTGCTCATGCCGGTGCGCTTGCACAGCTTTTTGGCCAGCTTGCCGCAGGGGGCAGTGTAATAGAGGTTGGAGGTGTGCTGCAGCTTGTGGGCCTGCTCGGAAACGGCCTCGGCCCAGGTCAGGTCGCAGTAGCCCAGGCTGTTCACGCCGATGCCGCTGGTGAAATCCAGATACTTCTGGCCCTCGGGGCCCTCGGCATACAGGCCGTGGCCCTTTTCCAGTGCAATGGGGTTGCGGTTATAGGTGTGCAGGACATATTCGTTGTCCCGCTTGATGACTTTTTCGGAATCCATAGATATACCCTCCTTGGTTAGCGTCCTCGCCCTCTCAGTCTCGCATTCGCTCGCCAGCTCCCCCAAAGGGGGAGCCTATTCATCTTTATTATATCGCCCGATATAATTTTCAGCAAGCCTTATTCCTGATGGCTACGGCGGTAGAACCGGGTGCCGGAACCGCGGTTGGAGAACAGCTCCAGCAGGATGGAGTGGGGCACACGGCCATCGATGATGACCGCCTCGTGGACTCCCTGATAGATGGCATCGGCCATGCCGCCAATCTTGGGGATCATGCCGCCTGCAATGACGCCGGCAGCCTTGTAGCCCTCGATCTCGCTGACCTCCACCTCGGGGATAAGGGTGGTCTCATCGTCCTTATCCCGCAGCAGGCCGGCGATATCGGTCATGGAGACCAGCTTCTCGGCCTTGAGGGCAATGGCGATCTGTGCGGCAGCGGTGTCGGCGTTGACATTATAGGCCTGGCCCAGATCGTCCATGCCCACCGTTGCGATCACAGGGATATAGCCGCCATCCAGCAGGGTAGAGATCAGGGTGGGGTCCACATGGATGATCTCGCCCACATGGCCCAGCGCGGGGTCCAGTTCGGTGCAGCGGAGCATCTGGCCGTCCATGCCGCACAGGCCCACGCCGCGGCCGCGCAGCTTTGCCACAAGGTCCTTGTTCACCTTACCGGCCAGCACCTGCTGAACGATCTCCATGGTAGCGTCATCGGTCACGCGCAGACCGTTGTTGAAATGGCTCTCCACGCCGACTTTTTTCAGCATCTCGTTGATGGCCGGGCCGCCGCCGTGCACCAGCACCACCCGCACCCCCAGCAGGGTCAGGGTGACAAGGTCGTTCATCACGGCGTTTTTCAGCGTCT
>ULVI01051473.1_pt1 | contig 10050 bp, 7 predicted proteins | sample 1959331 | NCBI WGS metagenome assembly ULVI01 (sample SAMEA4835782, study PRJEB28245) | human gut metagenome | biome: gut microbiome; material: fecal sample | place: Denmark | collected 2008 | reverse complement strand
CCCCGGCGAGCGCTGGCAGACGCGGGTACAGTGGTCTCGCCGCTTCCGCATCGGCTTCGACGACTTCACCGCGCACACGACCGAGCGCCCGATTTTGACCGTGGACGGCATTGGGCTGGATGCGCCGGTGTTGATTTAATCCCCCTTGTCGCCTCCGCAGAGGCAAAATCCTCTGCTCCAAAAGCGCAATACTATGCAGAAACAGTACAAACAAAGGAGAAAAAGCTCACCATGAACGGAACGATGGTTGACCTGCTCAGTGGCTACCTGCGCGGTGACAATATCAGCGAATCCAAACGGACACTCGGCGACCTCAAAAACGTATTTCAGGACGAAGCCGCCCGCGCCCAAATGAACCCTGCGACCATCGTCTATGAAGTTCAGAGCTATATGGCGGTCAAAGACGGCACGCCCGGCGGTCTGTTCTTCGGCACGAGCAACGTCATGCCCGGTCAGGTCGGCGGCGAATACTTCATGACCAAGGGACATTATCACGCGCGGCGGGAATGCGGCGAATATTACTGGTGCATTCAGGGCATGGGCGCGCTCATCCTCATGGATGAAAGCGGCAAGTGCTGGTTCGAGCCGATGCAGCCCGGCAGCCTCCACTATATCCCCGGCTACATCGCGCACCGCCTCGCCAATACGGGCGATACGCCCCTGCGTGTCGGCGCGTGCTGGCCGTCCGATGCGGGACATGACTATGCGTCCATCGCTGAACATGGCTTCACCGCGCGGCTGATGAACGTCGGCGGCGTCCCGACGCTGGTTCAGGAGGGGCAGGCATGAGAAAGAGCAATTACGATAAGCGCCCTGTCCTTCATGTGCGGACAAAGGGCGTCAGCGCATGGCAGGGCTGGGAAGCTATCGGTGCACAGCTGCGCAAAGCCATTGCGGGCAAGCCTGACGCCGTCGTTTGCGTGGACTGCTATCACGGCGTGTGGGAATCGGACGTGCTGAGCGCGCTGACAGAGCAGCTGAACCCGTCGCGCGTCTTCTGCACGGCACAGGCGACGCTCCCCAAAGAGCAGGTCAATGCCATGCTGAAAGACCACCTGACCGATGACCGTGTGTTCGGCATCATGGCGCACTACCGCATCGAGCAGTTCTTCGACATGGAACGGGTAGCGGTGCTTCGGCAGGAAATCGCATTGGCGCACGGTGTCCGGCTGGTGTTCGGCGTCGGCGCGGCGTTGCTGTGCGAGCATCCCGATGTACTGGTGTATGCGGACATGGCGCGCTGGGAAATCCAGCTGCGCTTCCGCTCCGGCAAACTGGCAAACTGGCTCAATGACAACTACGACGAAGACCCGCTGCGCAAATATAAGCGCGGCTACTTCATCGAATGGCGCGTCCTCGACCGCCATAAGCGGACGCTGCATTCGCATATTGACTACCTGCTGGACACCAACGACGCCGAGACGCCCCGCATGATGACCGGCGACTGCTACCGCGATGCGCTCAAACAGGCGGTCACGCAGCCCTTCCGCGTTGCGCCGTATTTCGACCCCGGCGTCTGGGGCGGGCAGTGGATGAAGTCCGTCTGCGGGCTTGACCCGGAAAAGCCCAATTACGCATGGAGCTTCGATGGTGTGCCGGAGGAAAACAGCCTCCTGCTGGATGTAGACGGCATCGTTGTGGAAACACCCGCCATCAATCTGGTGCATGAGGAAGCGAAAGCGCTCTTGGGTGACAAGGTTCACGCGCGCTTCGGCACGGAATTCCCGATTCGCTTTGACTTTCTGGACACCATCGGCGGCGGAAACCTGAGCTTGCAGGTGCATCCGCTGACCGAGTACATTCAGGACACGTTCGGGATGCACTACACGCAGGACGAAAGCTACTACATCCTCGACGCGGTGGAAAACGCCGACACGCATGTCTATCTGGGCTGCAAGACGGGCATTCAGCCGGAAAAATTCCAGAAAGCACTGGAAGACAGTCAGCAGACCGGGCAGTTCGACGCGGAACGCTTCGTCAACGTTATCCCGGCGAAAAAACACGACCACTTCCTGATTCCCGCCGGAACAATACACTGCTCCGGCAGGGACTGCATGGTACTGGAAATCAGCGCGACGCCCTACATCTTCACCTTCAAGCTCTGGGATTGGGGGCGCCTTGGGCTGGATGGACGCCCGCGCCCGATTCACCTTGCGCATGGCATGAAGAACATTCAGTTCGACCGCGATACAGACTGGGTGCAGAAGAATCTTGTCAACCGCGTGGAGGTGATTCACGAGGAAGACGGCATCCGCGAGGAACGCACCGGGCTGCACGAGCGGGAGTTCATTGAGACGCGGCGGCACTGGTTTGACCGGAAGGTGGAGCATGAGACAGGCGGAAGCGTGAATGTGCTGAATCTGGTGGAAGGTGAAGAAGCGGTGGTAGAGAGCCCGGAAGGGAAATTTGCGCCGTTTGTGGTGCACTATGCGGAGACGTTTATTGTTCCGGCGGCGGTGGGAAGGTATACGGTTGCACCGTATGGGAAGAGCATCGGAAAGAACCTGGCGACGGTAAAAGCATTTGTGAGGGTGTAGCGATCGGGCAGCCCTCTGGACTATGCCAAAGACCACTTTGAAAAAAGAAAAAACAACTACTATCAAGCAGGGGATTTTGCGCCTGCGGAGGCGACAAGGGGCAATGAAAACAAACGAAGTTTGCGATTGCCCCCTTGCCCCCCTCGCAGCGGACACTGCCATGCTGCTTGGTTTTCGCCGCGAGTAAGGATTCTGTGTCCAATATGACACACACTCTCATCATCAGAAGAGGAAAAACACCATGAAACTTGATTTTGATCCCGGATTCGATATTACGCCGCTGTCGGTGGATGAGGGCTTCCGGCTGGGGGCGGACTGCTTTGATAAAGGCACGGAGTTCCGCAAGCTCGACAGCGTCCGCAAGAGCCTTCGCGACCCGAATTGCGATGGGCCGGAAAACGTCTATGCCATCATGATGGACGTCGGGCGCAAGACGGACTTGCCCGCCATGCAGCAGCGGATGCTCCTCTATGGCGTCGTGACGTATGCCGCCGGGCAGTTGGGCGATGAACCTATCCGCAGTCAGGGGCATATTCATAAGGTTTCCGCACATTGCGGGTGGTCTACGCCTGAGGTCTATGAAATTTGGACGGGCAAAGCTGTGATTTATATGCAGGAATCGGGGCAGGATGACCCCGGACGGTGCTTCGCGGTTGAGGCAGGCGCGGGCGATGTGGTGATTGTGCCGCCGGGGTGGGTTCATGCCACCATCAGCGCTGACCCCAAGCAGCCGCTGACTTTCGGCGCATGGTGCGACCGCGATTATGGCTTTGAGTACGCCGACGTCCGCCGTCATGGGGGCATTGCGTGGTTTCCGCTGCTGACGGCGGAGGGCAAACTTCGCTGGACACCCAATCCCGCTTATCATACCAGTCAGTTGACCATCAAGCCCCCGCGCGATTACAGCGATTTGGGGCTGGAAAAGGGCAAGTCGATTTACCGCCAGTTCGAGGAAAACCCGGATCGGTTCCTGTTTGTGTCCGACCCGGCGCGCGCGGCGAATATCTGGAAGAATTACATCCCGTAAGGGAGAAAGGGCAAAAGTATGCAGTTTCCGAAAGACTTCCTGTGGGGAACAGCAACGTCCTCCTATCAGATTGAGGGAGCAGCGAATGAAGACGGCAAGGGCAAATCCATCTGGGACGTATTCACGCACGCGCCGGGCACGGTGAAAGACCGCTCGAACGGCGATGTGGCGATTGACCACTACCATCGCTTCCGCGAGGACATCCGCCTGATGGCAAAGATGGGGATTCGCAATTACCGCTTCTCCATTTCGTGGGGGAGAATCCTCCCTGACGGCACGGGCGCGGTCAACGAAAAGGGACTTGCGTTCTATTCCGAGCTGGTGGACTGCCTGCTGGAAAACGGCATCCGCCCCTTCTGCACGCTCTATCACTGGGATTTACCCTATGCGCTGCACCTGCGCGGCGGATGGCTGAGTCCTGATATGCCGGAATGGTTCGCAAACTATACGACCATCGTCGCGGATGCGCTGGGCGACCGCGTGAAGGATTTCATCACCATCAATGAGCCGCAGTGTATCATTGGTTCAGGGTACGCGCTGGGCGTTCACGCGCCGGGGCTGAAATGCTGCGCGGCGGACATCGTTCGCGCGGCGCATCACCTGATGCTGGCGCACGGGCGCGCGGTTCAGGTGCTTCGGGCGCACGTTCCCGGCGTTCGCGTCGGCTATGCCCCCTGCGGCGACCCGTGCGTGCCGTATACGAATTTGCCAGAGGACATCGCCGCCGCCCGCAAGGAGTATTTCACCGTCCATATTGACGAGAAAGTCGGGCCTGCGTGGAATATTGCGTGGTTCTCTGACCCGGTGATGCTGGGGCAGTACCCGGCGGATGGGCTGGTCGGCTACGAGCAGTACCTTCCTGACGGCTGGCAGGAGGACTTGAAGACCATCCATCAGCCGCTGGACTTCTACGGGCAGAACATCTATCAGGGGCAATGGTGGCGCAGGGGAGCGGACGGCGAGCCGGAGCATGTGCGCTACCCGGCGGGTCATCCGCATAACGCCTTGGAATGGCCCATCAATGAAGACGGGCTGTACTGGGGGCCGCGCTTCCTCTATGAGCGCTATCATACGCCGATTCTGATTACCGAAAACGGCATGGATGCCCACGATGCGGTCAGTCTGGACGGCAAAGTGCATGACCCGAATCGGCAGGACTACATGCACCGCTATCTGCGTGCGCTGGGTCAGGCGGTAGCGGACGGTGTGCCGGTGCTGGGCTACTTCTATTGGAGCTTCTTCGATAATTTCGAGTGGGCGCATGGGTATCAGGAGCGCTTCGGTCTGGTTTATGTGAATTATCAGACGCAGGAGCGCATTTTGAAGGACAGCGCATACTGGTATCAACAGGTTATGGCGACGAACGGAGAAAATTTGTAAAAAACGCGAAATTAAGCAGGAAGGACGATCCTTATGAGCGAAATTAAGATAATTAATGGACAATCCCTGCCGAATATCCCGTGGCAGGAGCGCCCGGCTGACCTTGAAGAAGGTGCAGTGCTGTGGCGCTACACCGAAAACCCCGTCATGGGGCGCAATCCCACGCCGAAAATCGGGCGTATTTTTAACAGCGCGGTCGTCCCATGGCAGGATGGGTATATCGCCGTGCTGCACGGCGAGCAGGTCAATGGCGTGCCGCATGTGTATCTGGGACGCTCCAAGGACGGCATTCACTGGAATGTAGACCGCGAGCGCGTGCAGTTCGTGGACGAAAACGGCGAGCCGTGGATGCCTAACTACGCCTATGACCCGCGTCTGGTGAAGGTGGAGGATACTTACTATATCATCTGGTGTACGGACTTCCACGGCGCGGCTATCGGCATGGCGAAGACGAAGGACTTTAAGCATTTCACGCGCATGGAGAACCCGTTTATCCCCTATAACCGCAATGCCGTGCTCCTCCCGCGGAAAATCGGCGGCATGTACAAGATGCTGTCGCGCCCGTCGGACTCCGCGCATACGCCGTTCGGGGACATCTTCCTCTCCGAAAGCCCCGACCTGATTTACTGGGGACGCCACCGGCATGTGATGAGCCGCGGCCCGATGTGGTGGGAAGCAGTGAAAATCGGCGCGGGCGCGTGTCCGATTGAGACGACGGAAGGCTGGCTGATGTTCTTCCACGGCGTCGCCAGCACCTGCAACGGTTTTGTGTACTCCATGGGCGGCGCGATTCTTGACCGGGACGAGCCGTCAAAGGTGCTGTACCGGTGCGAGAATTATCTGCTGACGCCGGAAATGCCCTATGAAGTCAGCGGCTTCGTGCCGAATGTCGTCTTCCCCTGCGCGACGGTTCAGGATGCGGACACCGGACGTATTGCCATCTACTACGGCTCGGCGGACACCTGCGTCGGGCTGGCGTTCGGGTATGTGGACGAGATTGTACAGTACATCAAGGACAACAGCGTCCTGAATCCCGACGACGGCGTGGCATTTGAGAAATTCTGATACCGCGGAGGAAGAACCTATGAATCCCTTTCGCCGCCCCAACGTGCTGCTGATTTATACTATTTCCAAATGAGAATGCGCCAAAATGCGAAGCGAATTTTTCATTCTGGCTAACGGGAGTGAAACGCAGCGTAGCAGCGCTACGCTAAGTGGAACGACCGGACGCCAGAATGGAAAAGGCGCGAGCAGATGGTGCAGGTGAATTCGGAAATAGTATTATACCGACCATCAGCGCGGCGAACGGCTTCGGTCACTATCCCGGCGGGTCTATCAGCAATGAAAAAGGAGAATCAGTCATGAAGGACGCATGGTGGAAGGAAGCCGTCGTCTATCAAGTCTATCCGCGCAGCTTCATGGATGCAAACGGCGACGGCATCGGCGATTTGCAGGGCGTGACGTCGCGGCTGGACTACTTGCAGGAGCTGGGCATCGATGTGATTTGGCTGTCACCTGTGTACCAGTCTCCGAACGTCGATAACGGCTATGACATCAGCGATTATCAGGCGATTCAGCCGGAATTCGGCACGATGGCGGACTTCGATGAGCTGCTTAAACAGGCGCATCGGCGTGGCATTCGCATCGTGATGGACTTGGTTGTCAACCACTCGTCCGACCAGCATCCGTGGTTCGTGGAGAGTCGGAAGAGCAAGGATAATCCTTATCGCGACTACTATATCTGGCGCGAACCGAAAGCGGACGGAAGCGCGCCGAACAACTGGGGTTCGTGCTTCGGCGGATCGGCGTGGCAGCTTGACCCGGAAACAAACATGTACTATCTGCACCTGTTCGCGCCGCAGCAGCCCGATTTGAACTGGAAGAATCCGAAACTGCGCGACGACGTGTACCGCATGATGACATGGTGGTGCGACAAGGGCGTGGACGGCTTCCGCATGGATGTCATAAGCATGATTTCTAAACCCGATGAAATGCCGGATGACCCGAACGCCCCCGTCGGCGGTTATGGAAACTTTGGCGCATACTGCATTCACGGTCCGCATGTGCATGAGTATTTGAAGGAAATGAACGCGCGGGTGCTGTCCCGCTATGACCTGATGACCGTGGGCGAAACGGCGGGCGTGACCATCGAGGAAGCACAGAAGTACGCCGGAGAGGATTCGCATGAGCTGAGCATGGTCTTCCAGTTCGAGCATGTGGACGTCGCCGGAAAATACGGGGCGTGGCGCACGGAACAGATTCCGATGCTGTTCCTAAAAAAGGTACTGAGCAAATGGCAGACGGAGCTGCACGGCAAGGCGTGGAACAGCCTCTTCCTCAGCAACCACGACCAGCCGCGCACCGTGTCCGCGTTCGGCGATGACCGCCCGCAGTGGCGCGTCCGCAGCGCGAAAATGCTGGCAACCTGCCTGCACATGATGGAGGGCACACCTTATATCTATCAGGGCGAAGAGCTGGGCATGACGAACTGCCCGTTCCAGTCGCTGGACGAGTTCCGGGATATTGACAGCCTGAACGGGTATCGCCGCTGGGTAACGGACGGGCCGCTCACGCACGACGAGTTCTTCCCCTACCTGCTGTTCAAGAGCCGCGACAATGCCCGCACGCCCATGCAGTGGAACGACAGCACGAATGCTGGATTTACCCATGGCACGCCGTGGATCCGCGTCAATCCGAACTACACGGAGGTCAACGCGGCGGCGGCGATGGCTGACCCGGATTCAACGTTCTACTACTTCCAGAAGCTCATCCGCCTGCGCAAGGCGCACCCTGTGATTGTGCATGGGCGCTATGAACTGCTGGAAAAGGACGACCCGGCACTGTTCATTTATACGCGCACGCTGGATGATGCGCAACTGCTCGTGATGTGCAACTTCAAGGAGCAGACGCGAGAATGGACAATGCCGGCGGGCTTCGCGGGCGCGCAGGTGCTGATTTCCAACACCGGGCGGACACAGCAGACGGAGCAGACCATCACCTTGCAGCCTTATGAAGCATTGGTGCTTCTGAAATAACATTGACGGGATAGAAAGGAGAATTTCAGATGAAAATGGAACTGGGTGCGCAGACATTTACCGTGCGGGACTATATGCAGACGACGTGGGACTTCCGGGAGGCGATGAAGCGCATTGCGGAAATCGGCTATACCTGCGTGCAGCTGTCGGCGGTGGGCAACGTGCCGGTTCAGGCGCAGCGGGACATCTGCGATGAATTTGGGCTGAAAATCGTTCTGACGCATACGAACCCGGATCGCATGATTGCCGACCCGGAGGGCGTCATCCGCGACCATGACCTCCTCGGCTGCGACTACATCGGCATCGGCATGATGAACCCGAAGTACCAGCGCGCGGAGTGGATTGACCAGTTTGCGAAAGACTTCACGACGCCCGCGAAGAAGATGCGCGACGCGGGCAAACTGCTGATGTACCACAATCACAATCTGGAATGGACGCGCCTGCGCGACGGCCGCCGGATTATGGACGTGCTGCTGGAACAGATGCCGGCGGACTTGATGGGCGTGACGCTGGATACCTACTGGGTGCAGGCGGCAGGCGCGGATGTGCTGGAATGGATTGACATCCTGCAAGACCGCATCCCCTGCGTCCACCTGAAAGACATGTCCGTGAACGGCTTCGACCAGCGCAAGGCGGTCGTCGGCGAGGGCAATCTGAACTTCCCGAAGATTCTGGAAAAGCTGCAAACGCTGGGCAAGACGAAATATATGCTCGTCGAGCAGGACGACTGCTACGGCGAAAGCGCGTTTGACTGCTTGAAGCGCAGCTATGACAATGTGAGAAAGATGGGGTATTGAGCGATGGCAAAGGTGAAATTAGGTATTATCGGCGTTGGCAATATGGGCACGGGTCACAGCAAGAACTATCTGGACGGCTTGATGCCGGAAATCGAAATCACGGCGGTGGCTGACCGCAACCCGGCGCGCCGCGAGTGGGCGAAGGAGAATCTCCCCGGCGTGAAGGTTTTTGAGGAGGGCGTAGATCTCATCCCTAGCGGAGCGTGCGAAGCCGTGCTGATTGCCACGCCGCACTATCAGCATCCGCCGCTGGCGATTGAAGCATTCAAAAACGGGCTGCACGTCATGGTGGAGAAGCCCGCCGGCGTTTACACCCTGCAAGTGCGCGAGATGAACGCCGAGGCGGACCGTCACCCGGAGCTGACTTTCGGCATGATGTTCAACCAGCGCACGAATTGCACCTACCGCAAGATGCACGAGCTGATTCACAGCGGCGCAATCGGTGACTTAAAGCGTGTCAATTGGATTATCACCGACTGGTACCGCACGCAGTTCTATTACGATTCCGGCGCATGGCGCGCAACGTGGGCGGGCGAAGGCGGCGGTGTGCTGCTGAACCAGTGCCCGCATCAGCTGGATTTGGTGCAGTGGCTGGTGGGACTGCCGTGCAAGGTGCAGGGTTTCTGTCACGAGGGCAAGTGGCACAGCATCGAGGTCGAGGACGACGTGACCGCCTATTTCGAGTACCCGAACGGCGCCACGGGCGTTTTCATCACCACGACCGCCGACGCCCCCGGCACGAACCGTTTGGAGATTACAGGCACGAAGGCGACGCTCATCTGTCAGGACGGCAAGCTCATCATGAAGAAGCTGGAAATGGACGAGCGTGAATGGTGCGCGACGTGTCAGGAAGGCTTCCGTGCGCCGTCCTACGAAACAATCGAGGTCGAGACGGACGGGCAGAATGGGCAGCATCCGGCGGTGCTGAACGCGTTTGCGGCGCATATCCTGCGCGGCGAACCGCTGGTCGCGGACGGACGTGAGGGCATCAATGGGCTGATGCTGTCCAATGCGATTCATCTGTCCTCGTGGCTGGGGCATCCGGTGACTTTGCCGATTGACGAGAAGCTGTTTTTGGAGAAGCTCAATGAACGTCGGGCAACGTCGCGGGTAAAGACAGGGGAAAGCGTTTTCAGTGATACAAATGGGACATATGGATCAAAGTAAAGAGGAGCTCCAAACACGAGGATAAACACGCGGGCAAAGCATGACAACGCGACCAACTCATACTATTTCCAAATGAGAATGCGCCAAGATGCGAAGCGAATTTTTCG
>ULVI01003142.1_pt1 | contig 10116 bp, 9 predicted proteins | sample 1959331 | NCBI WGS metagenome assembly ULVI01 (sample SAMEA4835782, study PRJEB28245) | human gut metagenome | biome: gut microbiome; material: fecal sample | place: Denmark | collected 2008 | reverse complement strand
TATTTTATTTTTTGTTCAAGTTGATTATACAATCTACCAATTTCAGTCTTACACCGGCAGGCGAAAAATTTTACGAGCCTTGTAAACGTATAGTCGGAGACGTACAAAACTTAATGCAAAATATGCAGCACTTTGCGGAAACGAATCAGGTGCCAAGCTATATTATCGGCTGTAAAACAGGCTATAATATCTGTCGCCTGCTCAACGTTATCAATATGCTCAATAAGAACAGTGAAACATATCATCTGGAGTTATTGTACGGCGACCACGAACAGCTCCTGACAATGCTTGCGAACAACGAAATAGATATGCTTATCACTGAAGATCGTGAAGCTGATGATAACTTTCTTGCGGGAGAGCTTTTAGAAATCGCAGATTTATGCATTTGCGTACCGAAGCATTCTTTCCCACCTGAAATCAAAGCTCTTCATATCAGTGATTTATCAGAGCAGACATGTGTTCTTATCGCCAACAGAGATTATGTTATGCAGGAGCAGGAATATTATGCCAAACTCTTAGGTTTCCAAGGAAGCTTTTTCACTGCAAGAGATATTCCTACAGCGCTTACCAAAGTAATTGACGACAAGGTAAAATCCTTTCTGCCGGTAACGAGTAATAATGATGCCCCATACTATTTCAGTAATTTCATCAGAACCTTGCCATTATTAGCAGATAATGAGCCAGTAGAAATTTACTATAACATTTTTTGGCAAAAGAATAATCCCAACCGTAAGATAGCTGCTATCGCTCAGCATATAGCAAGCCTCATGCAAGACCATTAAAAAAGCTTACAACGCTCTGTCCGTCGTAAGCTTTTTTTATTTAAACTCAATACCGTACACATGCAAAAAACCGTACAGCCCCAAAGCCTTGTGTGGCAAGGGGTTGTACGGTTTTGTACGGTTTGTACGGTTTTATCAGAGAGTCTTCAGGTATTCCAAGCGCTCGTTAATCGCAGCCTTTTTACCGTTCAGCTCTTCAGCCTTAGCCTTTTCCTTTTCGATAATAGCCTCAGGTGCTTTAGCCAGGAAGCCGGCGTTGCCCAGCTTGCCTTCAACACGGCTCAGCTCCTTATCGATAGCAGCCAACTCTTTGTTCAAGCGGGCATTTTCCTTCTCGACATCAATCAGGCCTGCCAGCGGCAGATAAACCTCAATGCCTGCTACAACTGCAGCCATAGCATTTTCCGGTTTAGCAGCATTGTCAGCCAGCACAGTAAGCTCGCTGATAGCGCCCATCAGATGGATGTAATCGGCGTTAGCCTCAATGCCGTCCTTAAGGTCAGCAGCAGCCAGCATGGTTGCCGGAACCTTCTTTCCGGGCGGTACGTTAACCTCTGCACGCATGTTACGGATAGCCTTGATGCTTTCCATGATTGCGCCCATCAGGCGTTCTGCCTCATCGTCCATCAGAGCTTCGTCAGCTTCAGGCCACTTGGAAATCATAATGCTTTCTGCTTCATGCGGCAGGCATTGGTAAATTTCCTCGGTGATGAACGGCATGTACGGATGCAGCAGCTGCATAGCGCTGGTCAGTACGGTTGCCAGAACATGCTGTGCGGTTGCACGCTCTTCGGCGTTTTCTTTATTATACAGACGCGGTTTAGCAAGCTCGATATACCAGTCGCAAACCTCGCCCCAGATAAAGTCGTAAATCATGCGGCCAGCTTCGCCCAGCTCGAACTTCTCCAGCATTTCGGTAACGCTCTTGGCGGTGTGCTGCAGACGGGACAGAATCCATTTATCAGCCAAGGTATACGGAGCCAGCTTAGCGTTGGCATCGTAGCCTTCCATGTTCATAAGAGCGAAACGGGAAGCGTTCCAGATCTTGTTGGCAAAGTTACGGGTTGCCTCTACACGCTCCCAGTAGAAGCGCATATCGTTGCCCGGGGTGTTGCCGGTAATCAGCATGAAGCGCAGGGTATCAGCGCCGTATTGGTCAATAACCTCCAGCGGGTCGATGCCGTTGCCCAGAGATTTGGACATTTTGCGGCCTTGGCTGTCGCGAACCAGACCATGGATGAATACCTTGTCGAACGGAATCTCATGCATGAATTCCATACCCATAATCAGCATACGTGCAACCCAGAAGAAGATGATATCGTAACCGGTTACGAGCACGCTTGTCGGATAGAATTGCTTCAGCAGCGGAGTTTTATCCGGCCAGCCCATGGTAGAGAACGGCCACAGAGCAGAGCTGAACCAGGTGTCCAGTGCGTCCTCATCCTGATGGATATGTGCGCTGCCACATTTCGGGCAGACAGTCAAATCGGTGCGGCTGGCGCTCATTTCGCCGCAGTCATCGCAGTACCATACAGGAATGCGGTGGCCCCACCAGATCTGACGGGAGATACACCAGTCACGGATATTATCCATCCAGCCGGTATAGGTTTTGGTGAAGCGTTCCGGTACGAATTGAGTACGGCCGTCTTCAACGCAGTCCACAGCAGCCTTAACCAAAGGCTCCATCTTAACGAACCATTGGGTGGAAACCTGGGATTCAACAGCATGGCCGCAGCGTTGGCAGTGACCTACAGCATGGGAATGCTCTTCAACCTTAACCAGATAGCCGTCAGCCTTCAGGTCGGCAACAATCGCCTTACGGCACTCCTCACGGGTCATGCCCTCGTATTTGCCTGCTTCTTTAGTCATAATGCCGTCCATGCCGATAACAACGATGCTCGGCAGGTTATGGCGGATACCCATCTCATAGTCGTTAGGATCATGGGACGGAGTAATTTTTACAGCACCGGTACCAAATTTGGTATCAACATAGCTGTCGGCGATAATAGGAATAATTCTGTCGGTAGTCGGCAGACGCAGGGTTTTGCCAACCAGATCGCCATAGCGCGGGTCTTCCGGATTAACTGCTACTGCAGTATCGCCGGGCAGAGTTTCTGGACGGGTGGTTGCAATCATCAGGCTGCGGCCTTCTTCATCAACTACGGGGTAGTTGATGTACCAGAGATGGCCCGGGTCATCCTTATGCTCAACCTCGATATCGCTCAGTGCGGTATTGCAGTTTACACACCAATTGGTGATACGGGTGCCTTTGTAAATCAGGCCCTTTTCAAACAGTGTGCAGAACACCTCGCGAACAGCCTTGGAGCAACCCTCGTCCATAGTGAAGCGCTTACGCTCCCAGTCGCAGGAAACGCCCAGATGCTTCAGCTGGTTGATAATGCGGTCGCCGTATTGCTCCTTCCATTCCCAAACGCGTTTCAGGAACTCTTCGCGGCCCAAGTCATAACGAGTCTTGCCTTCCTCTTTTTTGATAACCTCTTCAACCTTAATCTGGGTTGCCAGGCCTGCATGGTCATAGCCGGGCATCCACAGAGTGTTGTGGCCCATCATGCGGTGCCAGCGGATTAAGATATCCTGCAGGGTATTATCCAGCGCATGGCCCATATGCAGCTGACCGGTGATGTTCGGTGGGGGGATAACAATACTAAAGGCTTCCTTGCCCTCTTCTACTTCGGCATGAAAATAACGATGCTCTTCCCAGAATTTATACCATTTCTTCTCTACGGAAGCAGGATCATAAACCTTAGGGATATTATGCTCTTCACACATAAAAAAATTCCTCCTTAAAATAAACAAGCCCTGTCCTTGACGGACAGGGCGAATAATCGTGGTACCACCTATCTTCCTTATGCTTTTTGCACAAGGCACTCAATGCACGTAACGTGTGCGCACGTTTTTGCCTACTGCAATGTTCAGCAAAACAGCTCCCGAGCTACACTCACCTCAACGCCACACAGCTTGCACCAACCGCTGCTTCTCTTTAGTAGCTTTACGGAGATAAGCCTCTCGTTCCTTGCCTGTAGATATTTTGTTATACTCTATATCTTAGCAAGGAAGAGGTGGGATTGTCAAGAGGTAGAATAAAGCAATTATTCTCAACCCCATGTTTTTTCAGCAAGTATATTGGCTATTTCTTCTGTTGAAGGCAATTCATTAATTCCCAGCAATTTGTTTAAATCAAACACTTTAACAAATCGTGCTCCACCATACGAAGTCTTTTTATATTCCGTCTGGAAAAATTGCTCAACAAAAAAGTATTTATGCGGACATCTAAGCAAATTGTAACCATACTTTTTACCATCCTCTATAGCTTCAAGTATCGTCTGCTTACGTTCATCTGTTATTTCACCCTGTTCAGCACGATACATTAATACATTATCTGCAAATTCAGTTACAATAACAGCATTCACCTTACCTATAGCTCTTACTGCCTTATCCGTATATAAACCTATATATGAATAGTTTTGCGGACTGTGTGCTAACGTATCATAATAAACATTTGCTTTTTGTTAAATTGGAATGTAGTCCCAGCACCATACATCTTCATATAAGTACTTCTAGCCGAATCTTCTTTTTCAATTACATTTTTCGTATTAGGAAGTTCGACATTTTCGCTTTCAATTATATTTTTATCAGCAGAAAGGTTTTTATTTTCACTTTCAATTGCATTTTCTATAACGGAAAGAGTTTCACTATTACTTACCACATTACCTGCAAGAGCGTTTTGCAGCATTTGAAGATATTTTTCATCTGTAATGCTCCAGCAACTTGGATGGTATAAAGAAATAACCTTAATTTGTTTATTTAACTGAATGTAATTCTCTAACAGCCAGCGTACTCCATCGCCACAACACACTATTAATTCAGGAGAAATTAATTCTATCTCTTGGCTGATAAATTCAGCATACCGTTTTACATATTCCTCTAAAGTTTTCCATACGCATCCAACAAACCCTCCACGCTTATTCAAATTTATAACTGCGACAGAACGCAAAGCGGCATGGTCTTTATTTATCGTCTTAAAATCATCATTAAAAATAGCATTAGCCAGCATAGAAAGACGCTTAGAGAATATCGTTTCCGGCACTTCACCATAAGCTACCCTGCGATGCCAAAACATAACAGTTTCAGCATTTTTAGCAGTTGCTTTATCATCATCATGTTCACCATACCAATAAGCTTCTTTAGCAATAAACAAAACTCTTGGCGAACTTTTAGCAAAACTCTCTTCGTTAATTATCCCATCAGGCAAAAAAGCATAAGCAGGTACATTACCAGCAATATAATCAGTATTAACTTCACACTTATGTGCTAATTTCCACAGAGGCAATAATTCTCCAACACTAGAGCAAGCATTAATATGCTTCTTTTGAAATGGAAATTCAAAATTATTAGTGTTACTTGTGTCAGACATACCCTTAACCTCCAAAACTTATATTATTTCAATAATTCTCATTATCGCTGTCAGTGTCCTGTTTAAAATCTTCAGCATAATTATCAAAATGATAGCCATCTTCAAAAGCAGCTAAATCCGCACGATTATTAGTAATTTCTTTAGCTGCATTATAATCTGTCATCATTGATTCCACTTCGTTATAAGCTTTATAATACGCATCATTAACTAAGCTATAATCTTTTTGTTTTTTAGCTACACGCTTACTCTCATTATTATTTTCACTTAATATTCTATTAAATTCTAAAGTACGAGTTTCTTTATTATTAGGATTATAGCGATCTTTCTTCCAAGCAGACACAGCATAAGCATCTGTTTTGGCAATAGGACTAGAGCTAGGAAGCTCAGTTGCTCTAGTATTATCACAAATAGAAGAATTATCTTGCTCAGGCTTCCTTTTCTTAGCGGAATCGCATGCAATCAACGCAACGAATATAATTGGCGCTAAAAAAAGAAAAATTAAACATGGGCCTATTCCTGACATGAGCTACACCTCCAACAAGAATATTTTTAATTCATCTTAATTTGCATTATACTACACACGTTATGGCAAAAACGGCACAGCTACCCCAAGCTCTTTCTCCCTAGCCATCTCCCAAATCAAAGGCATATTATTACTTTCCCCTATAATATCCATTATCACTCCATGCTGACCACAAGTCATACATTTCTACATAATGTTCTTTGATAAATCCTTGTATTTTACGTACATCCAAATCATTTAACGTACCTTGCTTCATCAGTTCTGTATCGCCGTTACCCTTTACAAAAAACTTTGCGGAACCCGCTTCTGAAAGTCTTTTATCACTAGCATGTACATGCATACATTCAATAATGCACTTACTTGTAAAATAAAGATAATATCCGCAAACTTTAAAATCAAAGTACTTTGGCATAATCCTTCTCCATATACTTCACATTAGCCTGATAGAGCTTGTTGACTTTATACGCTTCGATATCATCCATATTAGTTTCTACAAGCTCATTATTATAGAAATAAGCAGCATGATCAGGCTTATGCAAATTTATAACAGTTACACCCTCGCCCCTATCAATAAACGCATATCCTTGAACGATAACCTCAGCAGCATCTGCTAATTTTTGAACATCAGCCATAACGCACCTCCACTTTTTTTATCGGCGCTAAAAATTTCTTAGCATTAAAATATAAGTTATCCAGCATGGGAAGCAAATCAATATAGTCTTCAACCACACCTAACTTTTCGTGCAAACAATCAACAACAATGTATCCATATGGAGCATCCCATTCTTTAACTTTTAAATATTTCACTAACTTATCTGATGTTTTAAAACGAAAATCATAACCACCATAAGAAAAAATCGTAAATCCACCTTTGTTACTCAAATAAGCTGTATCTTTCTTCTCCATATTTTCACCACCTCATAAATTGCTTATCAGCTCTACTCAAATTATATCACACGAATAACTTTTTGATAACTATTTACCACTTCAAAAAGCCGCCACGCTCACGCGCAGCGGCTCACAGCAGTTCACTTACAACACTGCCACATATACTGCTTTTCATCGGCAGCTTGTGAAGATAAGAATTTCATTCTTAGCAAAGACCATAACATCATTTCAAAGTGCAACTCAATCAAAGGATTTTCTCACAACATATGTAGTTTTGCCGTCAGGAATATCCGGATTCTGCTCGAAAATAGAGCATAGTACAGACGTTAATTTATCGGTAGCAGCCTCTGACTGCATATTGATGGTGTAAACCTGATGCTGATAAACTTCCTTACCTTTGGAATTTTTAAACTTTATCTTCTTGTTATGCTTAGGTCCAAGGGCATACAGATAAACAGCATGATATTTTTCATTAGGATTATTTATCTTGGAATCATTGACGAATTTACCATTGTAAGACGGGTGGAATTCAAGCGTCGATGCAAAATCATCAATGTACTTAAGCATTTCCGGCGTAATTTTAGGTGTTTTTGTCACATCCTTAATGTAATTGGGATATCTATAATATTTTCCGTCCTGAGGTTTTACTACAACATTCTCCACCTTCTTATCGGCCTCAGGCGCAGGCTTTTTGTCCTTGGCATCATCCCCGCAGCCTGCCGCCAACAGCAGCGCTACCAGCAGACCTGCTGTGGCCAAATACTTCAATTGCTTTTTCATAAACTTCGCCTCCTTTTTTTACATCTGCTTAAGCTTTTGCTTTTCTCTACGCTCATTATATGCCAGGGAACTAAAAAGCGCCCCACCCCAAAAGCCGTTTTAGGGTAGGACGCTCAAAATTTTTATTAATTTATGCTAAAGCAGGTCAATCAAATCTTTTTTTCACAACATATGTAGTTTTGCCATCAGGAATATCCGGATTCTGTTCGAAAATAGAGCATCTTACAGACTTTAATTTATCGGTAGCGGCATCTATCGTCATATTGATGCTGTAAACCTCCTGCTGATATACTTCCTTCCCCTTAGAATTTTTAAATTTGTTATTGCGATTATGATTGCTGCCATTGGCATGCAGCCAGATACGATGATATTCTTCATTAGGTCTATTAATGCGTGAATCATTAAGGAATTTACCTTTTTCAGACGGCGCCAATTTTACGGTCGAAGCAAAATCATCTACATATTTAACCATCTCAGGCGTCATTTCCGGCGTTTTGGTTACATCATCAAGATAGGAAGGATATCTGTAATATTTTCCCTCTGGCGGTTTAACTACCGGTGCTTGGGCTTTTTTATCTACCTTCTGCTCTGTCTTGATGTCCGGCTTATCAACTTTCTTCTTGTCCTTGGCATCATCGCCGCAGCCTGCCGCCAACAGCAGCGCTGCAATCAAGCCTGCCGTTGCCAAATACTTAAAATGCTTTTTCATAATCTACGCCCCCTTTTTTTACATCTGCTTAAGCTTTTTGCTTTTCTCTACGCTTATTATATGCCAGGGAGCGAAAAAGCGCCCCACCCAAAAAGCAGTTTTAGGGTAGGACGCTCAAAATTTTTCGTTTTTTTAGCTAAAAAAGTTATTTTTCAGTGGAAATTGCTTCTTCCGGCAAAAGCTCAGGCAGTTTTGCCCTTCAGCTTAAGCACTGCTGCCAGCAGCAGGCTTACTACAAAGCAGGCGCTGAAGAAGTACAGGGTAAAGCTGTAGCTGTGTGTGCGCTCGTAAATTACGGATAAAAGCAGCGGTCCCGCAATACCTGCCAGGCCCCACGCTGTTAAAATACGTCCGTGGATTGCGCTCAGCTGCTTGGTGCCGAACAAATCACTAAGGTACGCCGGCATGCAGGAAAAGCCGCCGCCGTAGCAGGTGATGATAATGAACACCAGAAGTTGGAACATAAAGCTTTCATTTACGCCACCCAAAAGGTAGAAGGCCACAATCTCAATCACGAAAAATGCCAGATAGGTATTCGCACGGCCAATATAGTCGGAAATAGTGGACCACACAATACGACCACCGCCGTTCAGCAGGCCGATGATACCAACCATAGACGCCGCCGCAATCGGAGACATACCGATAACCTCCTGTGCCATAGGAGAAGCTACAGCCAAAAGACCGATACCGCAGGTGATGTTCGTAAAGAAAATCCACCATAAAGCATAAAACTGCCAGGTGTGCATAGCCTCCTTCACGGTGTACTGTACATGCTCAGGCATCTGCGCTTTGAACTGGCCCTTGCCTGCTGCAGTTTCCTGCTTAGGCGGCTCCAGATAAAGTGCGGAAGCAGTCATAACTACTGCATAAATGCAGGACAGAATCACAAAGTTTTCAATCAGGCCGTATTTAGCTATCAAAATCTGCATCAACGGACCTGCAACGAGGCTGGCAAAGCCAAAGCCCATAATCGCCAGGCCAGTTGCGAGGCCACGATTATTGGGGAACCACTTTACCAGTGTAGACACCGGGGTAATATAGCCTGTTCCCAGACCGATACCGCCGATAACGCCGTAAAAAAGATATAACAGCAGCAGGCTGTGCTGTGTCAGTGCATAGGCTGTACCCAGCAGACCGCTTACGAAAAAGCACATGGATATCAGACCGCTGCGGCGCGGTCCGTATTTTTCAACATACGTTCCCAAAAAGCCTGCGGAAGTACCCAGGAACAAAATCGCCAGCGAAAAGGTCCAGGTAACCTCCTTCAGCGAAAAACCCATAGCCTGCATAATAGGCTTAGTCAGTACGCTCCATGCGTATACGCTGCCAATGCTGATGTGAATACCGATGGCTGCCAGCACGATCAGCCATCTGTTTTTTGTCTGTTGCATCATGAATACCTCTCTTTATAAGTATTACCTAGTCACCCGGGTTTTCCTTTTGCTCCTTATAAAGAAAAAACGTCTGGGCGATTTTGCCCAGACGGTCGGCGCATACATTCATCTGCCTCCACGTGGTCAATTCCACTTATCCGTCAGGAAGCAGACTGCATTAGGTTATGACTCTATTATACACAAATTTCTGCATTTGTCAACATATAGTGTTTTGTTAATATTATAACACTATATAGTGTAGGAAATTTTCCCTTCCGCCTCACTTCGTTCGACACCTTCCCCTATGGGGCACAACCCTCAGTCATCGCCTACGGCGATGCCAGCTCCCTTGCAGGGAGCATATAGAAGGCTAGCACACTGCACTAATTTAAGCAATTAATATATCGCAGTGAAAACATAAAAATTTTAGGGAATGAGTGTTTGGAACCATAGAAGTGTCGCAACTGTTTGAGCGATAAGCTTACTACTATAGCAAAAACTTTTAGCATAGCGCGAGTTTTGCGGCACTTCGTCCTGGTTCCACACGAAATTACCGTCCGCTAATCGCTTCTTCATATTTAGCATGAAATACACAACTCGCCAAGCGATTCGCGGGAAAATTTTTC
>ULVI01036476.1_pt1 | contig 10129 bp, 8 predicted proteins | sample 1959331 | NCBI WGS metagenome assembly ULVI01 (sample SAMEA4835782, study PRJEB28245) | human gut metagenome | biome: gut microbiome; material: fecal sample | place: Denmark | collected 2008 | reverse complement strand
GGAAGGCAATACCCTGGCGCTGCGCCCGGACTTTACTCCATCCTGTGCCAGATGCGCTGCAAAATATTTCATGGATGAAACTGCACCGCTGCGTTTTACCTACAGCGGAAGCACGTTTACGAATACGTCGAACCTGCAGGGCAAATTAAAAGAAGTGACCCAGATGGGCGCGGAGCTGATGCTGGAGCCATCTGTGGAGGCAGATGCCGAGATGATCAGCCTTGTCGTCGAAGCATTGAAAAACTGCGGTCTGACCGATCTGCAGATCACAGTGGGCGAGGTGGAATATTTTAAGGGGATCTGCGCACAGGCAGGCTTAAACGAAGAAGTGGAATTAAAGCTGCGCGACTTTATTTCCGCCAAGAACTATTTCGGTGCCCAGGAGCTTTTAGAGGAACAAAGAGTGCGCAAGGATTATGCACAGGTGCTTTTAGGGCTTGCGGATCTTGTCAAAGGGACACAGGATCTGGAAAGTGCGAAAATGCAGGTGGATAACGAGCGTTCCCTGCAGGCGATTGAACGTCTGGAGGCACTTTATGAGGTGCTCAAAAAATACGGAACAGAAAAATATGTCTCCTTTGATCTCGGGCTGTTAAATCAGTACAATTATTATACCGGTGTGATTTTTAAGGGATATACCTATGGTGTCGGAGATGCCATCGTGACAGGTGGACGCTATGATAAGCTGCTTTCCTATTTTGGAAAAAATGCACCTGCGATCGGATTTGTCGTCGTTGTGGATGATGTTCTGGAAGCCCTTTCGAGACAAAATAAAAAGCCGCATACCGGTCTGGATGGCTGCCTTTTGTTTTATACGCCGGACAGCTATGATGCAGCACTGAAAAAGGCAAATCAGCTGCGGCTTTCAGGTGTTTCTGCAGAGCTGATCCCGGTTGCCTGTGATCAGGACTGCAGGCGGGCAGATTTGAGAGGAAGACTGCGCAGAGAGGCGATGCTCATTCATGCAGACGGAAGCTGCGAGCAGTTGAAATCATAGAGTGCACGATGTTAGAACACCAAATAGGGGACATGAAAATGGCAGAAGATAGATACCTGACCTTCGCCCTGACAAAAGGGCGTCTGGCAGACAAAACGCTGTCTCTTTTGGAGCAGGTTGGAATTACCTGTGAAGAGATGAAGGATAAAAACAGCAGGAAGCTTGTTTTTGTCAATGAAGAATTAAAACTGAAATTTTTCCTGGCAAAGGGACCGGATGTGCCAACCTATGTGGAATACGGAGCCGCAGATATCGGTGTGACCGGTAAGGATATTTTGCTGGAAGAGGGAAGAAGGGTTTATGAAGTGCTGGATCTTGGCTTTGGCAAATGCCGGATGTGCGTTTGCGGTCCGGAATCGGCGCGGGAGCTTTTGCAGCATCATGAGAGAATCCGTGTAGCAAGCAAATATCCGGTGATCGCAAAGGACTATTTTTACAATAAAAAGCATCAGACGGTCGACATCATCAAATTAAACGGTTCTGTTGAATTGGGTCCCATTGTGGGATTGTCCGATGTCATTGTCGATATCGTGGAAACCGGTTCGACCCTGCGGGAAAACGGATTGGGCGTGCTGGAGGAAATCTGTGAGCTGTCTGCGCGCGTAATTGTCAATCAGGTAAGCATGCAAATGGAATCGGAACGGATCCGGGAGATTATTTTAAGGTTGCGTAAACAGCTGGCGGAAGCATAAGCCAAGGCGGCGGAAATGAGGAAAACCGATGAGAATTGTCAAATTGACGGCAGAAAGCAAGAAAGGACTTTTGGAGGATCTGCTTCAGAGAAGCCCGAACCACTACGGACAGTACGAAAGTGCTGTGGCGGAAATTATTGAAACGGTGAAAAAAGGCGGCGACGAGGCGCTCTTTTCCTATACAGAGAAGTTTGACCACTGCAAAATGGATGCAGCCCACATCCGCGTAACCCGGGAAGAAATCGACGAGGCATATCAGAAGGTGGATGCAGACTTTGTGGAGGTTATGAAAAAAAGTGCGGCAAATATACGCGTATTCCACGAAAAACAGTTGAGAAACAGCTGGTTTGACCCAAAACCGGACGGGACGATCCTCGGCATGAAGATTCTGCCCATCGCGATTGCCGGCGTTTATGTGCCCGGTGGAAAGGCTGCGTATCCCTCCAGCGTACTGATGAACGTGCTTCCGGCAAAGGTTGCGGGCGTGGAGCGTATCATCATGACAACCCCTCCCGGAGCAGACGGAAAGGTCAATCCTGGTACATTGGTTGCTGCACATATCGCCGGTGTGGATGAGATCTACAAGGTCGGCGGCGCACAGGCCATCGCAGCCATGGCATTTGGCACACAGAGCATCCCGAAGGTAGATAAAATCACCGGCCCCGGAAATATTTTTGTCGCCTTGGCAAAGAAAGCATGCTTCGGCTATGTGAGCATCGATTCCATCGCAGGACCCAGTGAAATTCTGGTGATCGCAGATGAAACGGCAAATCCCCGCTATGTGGCGGCAGACCTGTTGTCCCAGGCAGAGCATGACGAGCTGGCCAGTGCCATTTTAATCACCACCAGTAAGACTTTAGCAGATCAGGTTTCTGTTGAAGTGGACAGGTTCGTTGCAAACCTGTCAAGACGCGAGATCATCGAAAAATCCCTCAACAATTATGGCTATATTCTGCTGGTAGATTCTCTGGATGAGGCAGCGGACACTGCCAATGAGATTGCTTCGGAGCATCTGGAAATCCTGACGAAGGATCCCTTTGCCATGATGACAAAAATCCGTAATGCCGGAGCGATCTTCCTTGGGGAGTATTCCTCCGAGCCTTTGGGGGACTATTTTGCAGGTCCAAACCATGTGCTTCCGACAAATGGTACGGCACGATTTTTCTCCCCGTTAAATGTAGATGATTTTTTGAAAAAGACGAGCATCATTTCATATTCCAGACCGGCGCTGGAAAAGATCCATCAGGATATTGAGTGTTTTGCAGAAAATGAAGGGCTGACGGCGCATGCCAATTCCATCCGTGTCCGTTTTGAAAAGGAGGACTGATGATGGAAAGAACGGCGAGTATAAAACGCGATACAAAAGAAACCAGAATTGCACTGACACTTTCCTTAGACGGCACCGGCAGCGCGGATATTGATACCGGCATCGGATTTTTCGACCATATGCTGGACGGCTTTGCACGGCACGGATTTTTTGATTTGTCTGTAAAAGTGGACGGAGATCTGTTTGTGGACGGACATCATACCGTAGAGGATACGGGAATCGTACTTGGGCAGGCGATCGCTGAGGCAGTCGGAGACAAAAAAGGAATTAAACGTTACGGATATTTTCTGCTGCCGATGGATGACGCGCTGGTTGCGTGCGCTGTGGATCTGTGCGGACGTCCCTATTTCAATTTTGATTACGAATTTAATGTTCCGATGATCGGCGGGCTGGATACTCAGCTGATCCGGGAGTTTTTCTATGCCGTTTCCTACAGTGCAGGTATGAACCTGCATATCAAGGTATTGGACGGCATCAACGGACATCATGTTGCAGAGGCGATGTTTAAGGCGTTTTCCAAGGCACTTGATATGGCAGTATCCAACGAACCGAGGTTAGACGGCGTGCTTTCCACAAAGGGAAGCCTGTAACATACAGAATACATATCGGGCAGTCGTCTGGCTGAACCAGACCGGATGCAGAACAGCTGTCTGGAAATGAGGATCAGAATGAATACAAAAAAATTTATGGCATGCATGTACCTCAAAAATGAGGTCGCGTATCAGGACAGAGAGGGCACATGCAGAATCGAGGAAACGCCGGTCGCGCTGGCGGAGAGCTACAGCGAAAACGAATGCGATGCAATTTATGTCGGTCTGCTTTCGGAGAACGATGCAGAGCATGAAAAGGATCTGGACGTTCTGCGGGAAATCTGTCAGAATACAGCGGTTCCGGTAATTGGAAGCGGACATATTTTCCGAATGGAGGATGTGAAAAAACTGTTATATGCAGGCTGCCAGCAGGTGATGCTGGATTATGCCGATCCGGTGCAGCTGGAGCTGACAAAAGAGGTCTCCCTGAAATTTGGCAAAGAAAAAATCGCAGCAGGCGTTGCAGATATTTTGCTTCTGGAACAGGAAAAGGAGCTGCTAAAGGAATATACCTCCAACGTATTTTTGTTCTGTCCCGGTGCAACGGCGGAGGCTGCGCTGATGTCTCCGGTTCCGGTGGTAACCTTTTTGCCGGAGGTTTCCCTGGAAAAGCTCATCGAGGTGCTTTCCTATGCCAATATCAGCGGTATTTCCGGTAAGTTGGTCAATGAAAACATAACAGAGATTTCCGCGATCAAAGCCCTTTGCCGGGAAAATAAAATTCCGGTAGAGGACAGAGGGGCGGCCTATGCCTTTTCCGATCTGAAAAAGGGACCAGACGGTTTGGTCCCGGTGGTTGTACAGGATGTGAAAACCGATGCCGTGCTGATGGTTGCCTATATGAACGAAGAAGCCTACAATCAGACGCTGCGCACCGGACGCATGACTTATTACAGCAGAAGCCGCAGCGAGCTCTGGTTAAAGGGAGAAACCAGCGGACACTATCAGTATGTGTATTCTCTGACCGCGGACTGCGACCTGGATACAATCCTTGCAAAAGTAACACAGGTCGGCGCGGCATGCCACACCGGTTCCTACAGCTGTTTCTTTAACGAAATCCAGAACCGCAGCAGCAAGCAGGAAGCGCACAATCCGATGAAGGTCTTTGAAGAGGTATTTTCGGTGATCGAGGACCGTAAGGAGCATCCCAAGGAAGGCTCCTATACCAACTATCTGTTTGATAAAGGCATTGACAAGATCTTAAAGAAAGTCGGGGAAGAGGCGACAGAAATCGTCATCGCAGCCAAAAACCCCAATCCGAACGAAATCAAATATGAAATCGCTGATTTCCTGTACCATATGATGGTGCTGATGGCAGAAAAAGGTGTGACCTGGGAAGAGGTCACGACAGAGCTGGCAAACCGATAAAAATGTATAGGGAAGCAGCGTAGCGCGGCAGGTGCGTCTGCGCATTAAATTTAGATAAAAAAAGAGAAAAGACCGGGCGTCAAATCCTTTGAAAGCAAAAAGGGTTCGGCGCCCGTTTTTGTTCCCCAAATTTTGGTTTTAGGACAATAGAATACTTCCAGTACATGTATTTTCCGGTTTTGCAGATTATTTTTTCAGATACGCCATCATACAGATAAATAGGAAACTACACTATAGTAGTTTACATAAAAATATTATGTAAACTAAAAATGGAAAGGATGGATCAGATGGAAGATGCGGAAAGAAAGCTGGAACTGACTAGATACCTTCGGCAGGAACAGAATTTAAACCGGATGAAGGTAAAAAATCGGGAAGACATTTTGTACGGAACGGGTAAAAACAGTGAAATGCTGTATGGAGACGATGGTTTGGAACTGGCAGAATATGACAGAATCCGGGAGCAGGGGCATAAGGGGCCTATGTTTGGGCTGCGGCTGGCAGTCAGCCTGATGCTGTTTGCGGGCGTTATCTATCTGGATAAAAATCAGATTGACTGGAAGGGGCAGAGTGCAGTTGCCGTGATAAGCAGGCAGCTGGAAACTTCTGTAATGGGAAATTCTACGGTGGAGGCACTGCATTAGCCTTGCAACGAAGCCGGAAATACCCTATAATCATACCATAATGTCCATTTTCAAAATGGGAAAAATCTGCGCTATCGGGGCTCTATGTTCTGGCTGCGGGAAGCAACCCGTACCGAATATTTTAAAGCCACACCGGCAGCAGATAAAAAATGGTAAGGAAACAGGGAAAAATGAAAAGATTAACATCAAATATCGAAGGGCTTTCGGCACGGCAGCTGGCACAGCGCTGTATCGGTGCAGAAGAACTTTCAAATGGCAGAGAGCGAAAGCTTGCCCTCGGGGATGACATCCTGATGAGTGTTTCTTCTCCTGCACGTTATGTCGGTGGGGAGGTCAATTCCGTCATGAAAACACTTACACCGGGAATGGTCCGGTTTGCCATGTGTTTTCCGGACGTCTACGAGATCGGCATGTCTCACCTCGGCATCCAGATTCTCTACGATATGTTCAACCGCTATGACGACGTGTGGTGTGAGCGGGTTTATTCGCCGTGGCTGGATCTGGATAAAATCATGCGCGAGAAAAAAATTCCGCTGTTTGCCCTGGAATCTCAGGAGCCGGTGAAAAATTTTGACTTTTTAGGCATCACGCTGCAGTACGAAATGTGCTATACAAACGTATTGCAGGTGCTGGATCTGTCCGGGATTCCGCTGCTTGCAAAAGACCGTACCGAAGAAGATCCGATCGTGATTGGCGGCGGACCCTGCAGCTACAATCCGGAACCGATCGCGGAATTTTTTGATCTCTTCTACATCGGAGAGGGAGAAACTGCGTACCGGAAGCTGCTGGACGTCTATAAAGAAGTAAAAGAAAAAGGCGGCAGCCGTCAGGAATTTCTTCTGCGCGCGGCGAGGGAAGTGCCCGGCATGTACGTGCCGTCCCTGTATGAAGTATCCTATAAAGAGGACGGGACGATCGCATCTTTTGTCCCGACCAAGGAGGGTGTTCCGGCAAAGATTACAAAGGAAATCGTGATGGATCTCGACAATGCGCCGTATCCGGAGAAACCGGTGGTTCCGTTTATCCGTGCGACACAGGATCGTGTCGTTTTGGAAATTCAGCGCGGCTGTATCCGCGGCTGTCGTTTCTGTCAGGCAGGGCAGCTGTATCGTCCGGTACGCGAAAAGAGCCTCGAGACACTCAAGCATTACGCGACGACGATGCTGGACAGCACCGGTCAGGAAGAAATTTCCTTGAGCTCCTTGAGTTCCAGCGACTATTCCCATCTGGAAGAGCTGGTAGACTTCCTGATGACGACCTGTCAGGAGAAAAAAGTGAATATTTCCCTGCCTTCTCTGCGAATTGATGCGTTTTCTTTAGACGTTATGGGAAAGGTACAGGACGTCAAAAAGAGCAGCCTGACCTTTGCACCGGAAGCAGGAAGTCAGCGTCTGCGAAACGTCATCAACAAGGGACTGACCGAAGAAGTGATTTTAAAGGGCGCAGGACTTGCATTTGAGGGCGGATGGAGCCGCGTGAAGCTGTATTTCATGCTCGGGCTGCCCTTTGAAACAGAAGAAGATATCCGTGGGATCGCAGAGTTGTCCAACAAGATTGCAGCCCTCTATTATGAGGTTGTTCCAAAAGAAAAGAGAAACGGGCCGGTACAGATCGTTTCCAGTACATCCTTCTTTATCCCGAAGCCGTTCACTCCCTTTCAGTGGGCACCGATGTGTACAAAGGAACAGTTTTTGGATAAGGCAGCGCTGACCAAGCAGGCGGTGCGTGAACAGCTTAACCAGAAGCGGATCAAATACAACTGGCATGAGGCGGACGTCAGCGTTTTAGAGGGCGTGTTTGCCCGCGGCGACAGAAAGGTTGCCGACGTGATTTTAAAAGCGTATGAAAAAGGCTGTATTTACGATGCCTGGGGCGAATATTTCAAGTATCAGACCTGGGTGGACTGCTTTCAGGAGTGCAATGTCGATATGGACTTTTATACGACAAGAACGCGCAGCGATGAGGAAGTTTTCCCATGGGATTTCCTGGACTGCGGCGTAAACAGAGCCTTCCTTTTGCGGGAATGGAAACGTGCGGCGGAGGCTGTCGTAACGCCCAACTGTAAGATGCAGTGTCAAGGCTGCGGCGCTGCGCGCTTCGGCGGCGGAATCTGTTTCGAACAAAGAGGAGGAGATGCGGTATGATGGTACGTGTAAAATTTGCAAAATATGGTCCGCTGCGCTTTACCGGACATCTGGATGTGCTGCGCTTTTTCCAGAAAGCGATCCGCAGAGCCGGACTGGATGTTGTGTATACACATGGATTTAATCCGCATCAGGTCATGAGCTTTGCTGCGCCACTGGGTGTCGGACTGTGCAGCGTGGGCGAATATATGGACGTGGAAATCGCTTCGTCTGATGGCGCAGAGGATTTTAAGGAGCGCCTGCAGGAGGCATGTCCTTACGGAATCGATATCCTGAGTGTAAAGATGCTGCCGGAAAAGGCGGGAAACGCGATGGCGAGCGTCGCTGCGGCAACCTATGCAGTAGCATTTAAAGATCCCGAAAAGAGCTTTGCAGGCTGTCAGGGCGCGGTGGACGGGCTGCTTTCCAAAAAGGAACTCTGGATTACAAAGGAAACCAAGCGCAGCACGGCAGAGGTCGATATTCGGTCCGGTATTTATAACTGTCACATCGACGACGGCGCGTTGGTATTTATGGTAGATGCAAGCAGCGGCGGAAATATCCGTCCGGAGTTCGTAACGGATGCAGTCCTTTCCCTCGCAGGTCTGAAGGCGTCAAAAATTGAGCTGCAAACCGTGCGCATGGAAACCTGGATGAATACGGGAACGAAAGAAGAGCCTTCCTTTGTTCCGCTGGATGCGATAGGAGAAGCATTTTGAGCAGTGTATGCGTGATCACAAGAGCAGTTTTAAAGGAACATACAGAACCGGTTTTAACTTCCTTTTATTTGGAAAAGGACAAACTGACAGAGGTTCATCCCCATCTGGAGGGACGGTCGCTTCTGGGAAATATTTACGTCGGAAAAGTCAAGCATGTGGTAAAAAATATTGACGCTGCATTTGTGGAGATCGCCGGTGGACAGACCTGTTACCTGCCTTTCAAAGAAGCACAGGCTCCGGTGCTGACGAATCGCCGCTGGGATGGCAGACTGCTGGCAGGCGATGAGATTTTGGTGCAGGTGATGCGCGATGCATTAAAGACAAAAGAGCCTGCCCTGACAGCGAAGATCAGCCTGGAGGGGCGGCTGGCAGCAGTCGTTCTGGACGGCGGACACGGCGTGCGGTATTCCAAGCAGCTCCCAAAAGAGACGGCAGATCATTTCCGGGAAGTGCTGCAAAGTGTAACCGTTCCGGATGGAATGACACTGGTGTTGCGGACTGCGGCGGGGGATGCTGCGGATACAGCCCTTTTACGCGAGGCAAGCGCTCTTCTCGAAAAGGCGCAGAAGCTTTTAAGCGTCGGCAGAAGCCGGACGGTCTTTTCCATGATTTCGGAGGAACGCCCCGGCTGGCTGATAGAGCTTCTCTCGCATAAGCAGCTGCCGGATAAGATCGTGACAGATGAAACGCTTGTCTATACCGCGCTGGAGGACTCGTACGGCAGCGGTGCATCCGGCACAGAGAAAAGGGTGCCCGCTGTCGCAGCTGATTCCGTGGAGCGGTTCGGCAAAAGAACTCCGGAGCTGCAGGGAGGCACGAAATGTCCGGAAATTTCGTTCTACAGAGACAGCCGACCGAACCTGTTTGCACTCTATGGGCTTGCCGGGAAGCTGGAAGAAGCGCTTTTGAAGCGCGTCTGGCTAAAATCCGGCGGATATCTGGTCATCGAACCAACAGAAGCGCTTACGGTGATCGATGTCAATACAGGAAAATATGACGGCTCCAAAAATGTGGAAGAAACCTTTGCCCTGATCAATCGAGAAGCGGCGCAGGAAACAGCGCGCCAGATCCGGCTGCGCAATCTTTCCGGTATTATTTTGATAGACTTTATCAATCAGAAGGACCGGCAGGCGGCAAAAGAACTGTTGGAGGAGCTGCGCAGCTTTTGTAAAGAGGATCCGGTTCCGGTTCGCGTCGTGGACATCACTGCCCTTGGACTGGTGGAGCTGACACGCAAAAAGGTCAAAGGCACACTGGCAGAGCAGTTAAAGGGGTTGAAACCTACAGGGGTACAGCGATAACTGAAATCGATTAGACAGGCAGGAAAAAGGCATGAAATTTCTTGGCATGAAAAAGGTGCGGGACGGCAAATATCTGAAAAATTATGAGCTGTCCTATGAAAATAAAGCAGGCAGATTAAAAACCTACGAAATCGTCAGCCGAAAAGAGCTGGAAGATGTGCAGGATCTTGGCAGACGGGCAAGCGGTGTCTCTATTGTGGCATTCCAGGATGGGAAAATGCTCCTTTTAAGGGAGTTTCGCATGAGTATCAATAAAGCGATTTTCAACCTATGCGCCGGGATGCAGGAAAAAGGAGAAACGATTGAGGAATGTATCCGCAGGGAGCTTTATGAGGAAACAGGACTTTCGGTGAAAAAAATGCTGAAGATCC
>ULVI01040333.1_pt1 | contig 10138 bp, 8 predicted proteins | sample 1959331 | NCBI WGS metagenome assembly ULVI01 (sample SAMEA4835782, study PRJEB28245) | human gut metagenome | biome: gut microbiome; material: fecal sample | place: Denmark | collected 2008 | reverse complement strand
ACGACGCGGGCGTTCACGACGCTCACTGCGCTCCGGACGCTCACTGCGTTCCGGACGTTCGCTGCGGCGCTCAGAACGGTTCTGCTGAGGCTGGCGCGCGGACTCGGCCGCCGCAGCACGCTGTTCTGCGCGCTCAGCAGCAATGCGCTCACGCTCTGCCTTTTCCTTGGCAAGTTCTTCCGCAATCTCAGGATTCTCCTCGAGAATAACCTCACGGCGGCTCAGGCTGATGCGTTTCGCTTCGGGGTTCACATCAAGAACCTTGCAGCGCACGATATCGCCAACATTGATTTCATCCTCTACCTTGACGATCCGCTTTACGCCAACCTGAGAAATATGGATCAGGCCATCGATCGTCGGTTCAAGCGCTACAAATGCGCCGAACGGCACAATGCGTACAACCTTGCCTTCTACGATCGAGCCAACAGGATACTTCTTGTCAGCCATTGTCCAAGGCTTGGGCTGAAGCTGCTTATAGCCAAGCGATACACGCTGCTTTTCAACATCAACATCTCGAATCAAAACTTCGATTTCCTGGCCAATAGAAAGCACATCCGAAGGATGCTTCACGCGACCCCACGCAACGTCGGTCACATGAACAAGACCGTCGATTCCGCCGATATCGACAAATGCACCGAAATCGGTAATTCTCCGTACAACGCCCTTAACCTTTGCGCCGACTTCAAGCTGCGCCCACTTCTGCTTGCGCGCTTCTTCCGCCTCCGCGAGCATGACAGCCTTGTGGGAAGCGACAATGCGTTTGCGCGCCTTATCAACCTCAATGACCTTCAGCTTGATGGGCTGACCGACAAACTCGTCGATCTTCTCAATGTACTTGGTAGAAAGCTGAGATGCAGGAATGAATGCACGAACTCCATCAATTGTAGCAATCAAGCCGCCTTTAACAACTTCTTTTCCGACGCCTTCAAATACCTTATCCTGAATGTTTTCATCCTGAACAAGGTTGTCCCACATCTTCTTGCTTTCGACGTTTTTGCGGGAAAGCAAAACGTTTCCTTCGCCATCGTTGACCTTAAGGACTTCAACCTCAATCTGGTCGCCGATATTTACTACGTCTGCGGGGTTTACATCCGCATCGGCCGAAAATTCGCTGCGAGGAATGAACCCGTCAGACTTGTAACCGATGTTCACGCACACTTCGCCATCAACGATCTGCACAACAGATCCGGTAAGGATCTGACCGTTCCTGATCCTGACAAGGGTCTTCTCGAACTCTTCGGCAAAGTTGGGGTCCGTGTTCTCGCCCTGCTCGGTCGTCTCCGCAGCAATCTCCTCAGTGGGGGCCGCTACGGCGGGTTCTTCGACGGTAGCTGTTGCTTCCGTTTCGACCTCACTGTTTTCTACGGGATTTTCAGCCATCGTCTTTTCCAGTTCGCTCATCCTAGTTATAACCTCCCTAATTATCCAATCCGGCGCGGATGCGCCTGAAACAATACCTATTATATCATCCGCATGGATTTTTTCAAGTGAAAGTTCGCTATGTTTTGCTAATGATTGTATATGTTTACAATGTTTTTTGCAAACGGAAAGCAATTTCTGCGTGTTGGAGCTATTTTCATCTCCTATCACCACCATTCGGGTGCAGGATTTGCTCAATTCTTCAGCCTCTTTTTGGCGTGCTTCCGTGGTGCTGCATATGGTGCGGAATACGTGCAAATCTGAAAAGTGCAGGCGTGCCTGCGCCGCAGCAGCTTCAAACAGTGCCACAGACGTCGTCGTTTGTGCAATCAGCGATACGGCTTCCGTCTGAGGCACCAAAAGAACATCCTCCAGTGAGCGGACAAAAAATGCTTTTCCGCCGCAGCATCCGTTAATTCCAATGCACTCAGGGTGGAATGGATCCCCAACGATCATTATGTGCCGCCCTTTTCGGACTTCATCAAGGGCGATTTCATGAATACGGCGCACAAACGGACAGGTTGCATCAATTATGATGAGTTTATGTGTCTCGCATGCCGCATAGGTTTCCGGCGGAACGCCATGTGAGCGGATCACAACGTGAGCTCCCTCCGGGATTTCAGCAAGCGTTTCAGCGGTAATCACACCATTTCCGGCAAGCCGCTCCACAACTGCTGCATTGTGAATCAACGCTCCCAACGTGTAAACCTTTCCATGAATCGCCGCAGCTTTTTCCGCCAACTCAATCGCCCGGCGCACCCCAAAGCAAAAACCAATATGTTTTGCAACCCTTATCCGCAATAGAGTTCCTCCAGTTCTATCCGCAGCGCATCAATCGAATCGGCAAGCTCGTCAGTTACGACCTCAATCAGGGAAGATTTGTTTGCAGTGGCGACAATCGAGCTGACGTCAATCGGCTTTCCCACGAGCATTACAGGCCGGACTTGGCGCGACGTATCCGGATGTATATAAATTGGTATAACCGGCGCCCCGGAACGAATCGCAAGAAATGCCGCGCCCTTTTCAAATTCATCCAACGAATCCGTCACGGCTCGCTTTCCTTCCGGAAAAATGCCAAACACCTCCCCTTTATCCAGCACTTTAAGCGCATTTTTAAGCGATTGTAAATCCACATTTCTCCGGTTTACCGGGAACGCATAAAGCGAACGGAAAAAGAAATTCCCAAGTTTGGATGCAAAGAGCTCCTTCTTCGCCATAAAGTGAATATTGCGCGGAGAAACGAGCGCAAGAATCAGAGGATCCCACATGGACCTATGATTCGCGATAAAGATCGCTTTCCCCTTTACGCGCAGATTTTGTCTGCCATAAACGATCGGTCGCGTTACAAGGAGGATGATTGGCCCAATCAACCATTTAATAAGAAGATACAGCATTCCTTTATTCTCCGGCAATTATGCAGCGCAACACTTCATTTACGGCATCGTCTATGCTCATATCGGTTGTGTCGATCAGCACAGCCTCCGGCACCCGAACCAACGGAGCAAACGCACGCGTGCTGTCCGTATGGTCGCGTGCAAGAATCTCCTCTTGCAGCGATTGCAGTGTTTTGTCCATCCCGAGCCCCTTTTCCCGCAATTCTGCAAGCCGCCTGCGCGCACGCTCTTCCGCCGAGGCAGTCACATAAAACTTATATGGCGCATCCGGCAACACAAATGAGCCGATTTCCCGTCCATCCATAATGACGTCATGTTCTTGCGCAAACTGCCGCTGGCTTTCCGCCAGCTTAATGCGCACCTCTGGAATTACGCCGATGTCGGACGCGCCTTTTGCTACCTCCGGCGTGCGGATCAGCACGGAAACATCCTCTCCGTCTAAATAAGTATGCTGGATACCATTTTTGTTTTCCACTGTGATCTCTGTTCGGGGGAGGAGCGGGAGCACATGCTCTGCATCGCCCGGCTCAATTCCCAAGCGCAGTGCCTTGAGGGCCATGGCGCGATACATGGCCCCCGTGTCAAGGTGCAGGATGGAAAGCCTCTCTGCAATATGTTTTGCAACTGTGCTTTTTCCCGCTCCGGCTGGACCGTCAATCGCAATATGAATCCTTTGCTTCCGTTTCATCTTCAGTTTACCGACCTTCCTGCCAATACTCCAGTAGAGCATGCAATTTGTAAGTTATAGCCGCCCGTGCAGGCATCAACATCGATCATCTCGCCCGCAAAATACAAGTTTTGCACAAGCTTTGATTCCATCGTGGATGGGTTGATCTCCTTCACCGCAATGCCGCCGCGCGTGATAATCGCCTGCTCCACCGGCAAAGCGCGTTTTACCGTAAGCGGGATTGCCTTGAGCAAGGCTGCAAAGCGCTGCCGCTGCTCCCGCGTAATTTGATGCACAGGAGTTTCCGCAGGAATCCCGCTTGCCGCAACCATCACAGGGATCAGTCTTTGCGGCAGGAGCGCATCCAACGAATTTGCAAAGATGCGGCGAATATTTGCGTCGAAATCCCGCAGCAGCCGCCGGTCAAGTTCTTCCTGTGTAAGCCCGGGCTTCAAGTCAATGCTGAGCTTTGCGCTCTCCGGTGCATCTGCAAGGAAGCTGCTCGCACTAAGCACAAGCGGACCGGAAACTCCGAAGTGTGTGAATAGCATTTCACCAAGTTCCTCGTAAACAAGCCGCCCTCTTGCATTGCAGGCGCGCAATATCACATTGCGCAGTGAAAGTCCGGAAAGCGCTTTGGGCCAGTCTTCCTCTGTCTCCAGAGGGATCAGTGCCGGAAGGATCTCCGTAATGGTGTGCCCGAAAGCGCGGGCAAAGCGGTAACCATCCCCAGTGGAGCCAGTGGAAGGGTAGCTTGCGCCGCCCGTTGAAAGGATCAACGCGTCGAAAGTCCGCTCTCTGCCACCTGCCATAACCACAAAACCGCCATTTTCTGCACGCGCAATAGAATCCACGGTCGTGTTGAGCAGAACCTCAACTCCCGCCCGGTTTACATGAGCCGCAAAAGCACGTATAATGTCGCTGGATTTGTCAGAAGCCGGGAACACGCGTCCGCCGCGTTCTGTCTTGGTGGGTACGCCCATCTTTTGCAGCAGTGCAATTATATCCTCGTTCGTATATCCGTAGAGCGCGCTGTAAAGAAATTTTGGATTTCGGGGAATGTTCTTGAAAAACTCCTCCGTGTCAGCCGCATTGGTAATATTGCAGCGGCCTTTCCCCGTAATAAAGAGTTTCTTTCCAAGTTTTTCATTTTTTTCGATCAAGGTTACCGTATGTCCTCGTTCCGCAGCCGCTGCGGCCGCTAGCATACCTGCAGGCCCCCCGCCGATCACCGCCACTTTTTTCACAGCGCTTCTCCTTTTTGCAAACACGCTCCATGCAGGTGCGAAGTATCGTTCCATACCCAAAGGTGGGCATGGTCCGCATCCACCACATCAAGTTCCGTATAACTGCAATTTGCAAGCTTTAGCGCCCGAATTTTTGCAGCTGGAAGCCCGATCATATACGCCGTAAGCAGCTTGATCGGCATTGTGTGGCTGACCAGTGCAACGGTTGCTTCTGCTGGGTGCGCCGAAAGGATTTCCTGCACGCAACAAATCGTGCGCAACAAGATATCATCTGCGGATTCCGCTCCCATCTCCCGGCATGTTTCCGGATGAAGAATCCAGTTCCAATCCCGCCACAACGAGGCATATTGCGCCTCCAGTTCACTTCCCGTCTTCCCTTCCCATGCGCCGAAGTTAATTTCGGTAAGCTTTTCGGAAACATAAATATCACAGTCGTGAAATGCAGCGACTGCCTTGGCCGTATCATGCGCACGCGTAAGCGGGCTTGCATAAATTGCATTCAAACGGATGCCGGACAGCCGCTGAGCAACAGCGGCAGCCTGCCTGCGGCCGGTCTCATCCAACGGGATGTCCGTCCTGCCCTGCACTCTGCCCTGCACGTTCCAATCCGTCCTGCCGTGCCGTATCAAAATCAGCTTCATTGCATCAGTTCCCAGCTTCCTTTGTTACGTATACGTTCTGCCTGCCCCAAATGCCTTCCAACTGACTGAAGCGTTCATATACCTCATCCTTCCGCTGCAGGCTTGTAGCCACAATGATTGCATTGATAAGGCTTAACGGCGCTGCAAGCGAGTCCGCGAAGGAAGCCATGTCGCTGCGCGCAATCAGAGCATGATCCGCGAGTTCCGCAAGTGGCGAAAATGCACTGTCCGTAATTGCAATCAATTTCGCGCCGCGGCTTTTTGCAAAGGTCAGCGCCTCAATGGTGCGGCGCGAATAACGCGGAAAGCTGATGCCGATGCAAACATCATTTGCGCTGATGCGCACCATGCTTTCATACGCATCGCTTACGATCATATTAACCGTAATAACATTGTCCAAAACAAAATTCAAATAATAAGAAAGGAACTGCGCCAACGGGGCTGCACTGCGTACCCCGACGATGTATACCTTCTCCGCATTGAGCAGTGCGTCAATGGAAGAATTAAACGCAGCATTGTCGATTGAATCAATCGTAGCGCGAATATTAGCCATATCTGCCTTCAAGACGGATTTGAGCACATCGTCCTGCTTCAGGTCAGATGTAAGCTGAATGCGCTGCACGCTGGTAAGTTTGTTGCGGATCAGCTCCTGCAACGATTTTTGCAGCTCCGGGTAACCATCATATCCCAAGGCATACGCAAAACGCACGACTGTGGATTCGCTTACGCCGACGATGCGCCCCATTTTGGAAGCCGTAATAAATGCCGCGCGATCATAGTTTTCCATGATGTAGTTTGCAAGCTGTTTTTGTCCTTTGCTGAGGGACTTATACGCTTGGTTCAGCTTCAGCAGAAGATCGTTTTCTTCTATGTTCGGCATAGTGCGTTTACCTCACGAATCTAGCGTTATTTCATCCTGCATCGCGCGAAGCCGCTTGAGAGAAGGATGATCCGTCATGTTTGTAACAAGCGGAGTAATCGCGATGTAACCGTCATTCGTCCACCGTTCATCGCAATCGGATTCCGGCCCACATGGATTCATGCGCCCTGTTGGAATCCAATAGTATTTTTGGCCGTAAGGGTCAATGCGTTCTTCATAGCGTGCCTCATATTCCTGCACCCCTGCAGGCGTAATGCGCACACCGCGCACCTGCGCAAGTGCAAGATCAGGCGCATTAACGTTCAACAGGCGGATTGACGGCTCGCGTCTGAGTATCTCGGCCGCAAACTTTGCCCCTGCAGTTGCCGCATCAAAGCTCATGGGCTTCCACGCAATATTGGATACTGCGATCGAAGGAATACCAAGCAACGCGCCCTCCATCGCTGCGGAAACCGTGCCTGAGTAAAATATGTCCGTACCGCGGTTTGCACCAAGGTTAATCCCCGAAATCAGCAGGTCGGGTTTTTCAAAAAGATTTCCATATGCAAGCTTAACGCAGTCCACCGGTGTGCCGGAAACGGCATAAGCTGTAACTCGCTCGGCGCCGGGAATCAAAACAGGCTTTGCGCGCAGCGGGGAGAGCATTGTAAAGGAGTGGGATGCACCGCTTCGCTCCGCATCAGGGGCGGCAACAAGCAGTTCGTCCCCAGCCTCTTGAAACGCTGAAAGCAATGCAAGCAACCCCGGCGAAAAAACTCCATCGTCGTTGGTAAAAAGGATACGCATGAATCAACCGCTCCATATTCAAATTCGTTTTATATTTTATCAGATTGCAGCACACATTTCAATATCCCTTCTAAAATGATGCAAGTGCTGCATGTCGAAATTGCAAAAGAGGCTGCCCGAACAATCTTCCGGGCAGCCTCTTCTCAATATGTGCATCAAATGGTCAAGTCTTCGACATAAAGCACCGTTACTGTGTCTGTTTCAGTCTTTTGGTTTTTTTCAGCCTGAGGCGCTGTTTCTGAAGCCTCAGGAGCATTGGGCAGAACGGGTTCCTCCGCCTTGTTGCGCGCCTCAAAAAACTTGAGTGCAACCTGGGGGAAAAGCGCGTAGCTCAGCACATCTTCCTCCTGCCGAATCACATCCTTGATTTCATCCCGGTATTTATCAAGCTCCGGAGCAAGCAAATCAGCTGGCCGGCAGGTGATGACAGGTTCCTCTCCAATGGCCTTTTTGCGCACCTCCTCGTTCACTTTGCCGGGAAGCGCCCCATATTCCCCGTGCAGAACCGCTTTTGATTCCTTGGTAAACATCTTATATCGTTCGCCCGAGAGAACGTTAAGCACAGCCTGCGAACCCACAATCTGGCTTGTGGGCGTTACGAGCGGCGGATATCCAAAATCCTCGCGCACACGCGGAATTTCAGCCAAAACATCGTAGTATTTGTCCTCTGCGTTTGCCTGCTTCAGCTGGGAGATCAGGTTTGAAAGCATGCCGCCCGGCACCTGATAGATCAGCGTATTCGTATCAACGCTTAGCACTTTGGGATCAAGGAACCCTTCCGTTTTCAGTTTGCTCGCGACACCACGGAAATGCTTGGCTGCCTCCGCCATCTTTTCAAGGCTCAGGCCGGTATCATGCTCCGTGTCCTTAAGCGTTGCCACAAGCGATTCCGTTGCGGGTTGGGACGTGCCGTTCGCCAACGGGGAAAGCGCACAGTCCACGATATCTACGCCAGCTTGCACGGCCATGAGGTAAGTCATGTCTCCTGTACCTGTCGTATTGTGCGTATGCAAATGGATGGGCACATCAACCTCTGCCTTAAGGCGCTTCACCAAAGAATATGCTTCATAGGGCAACAGCAGGTTTGCCATGTCCTTAATACAAATCACGTCTGCCCCCATTTGCACAAGCTCTTTTGCCACTTTTACAAAGTAATCCTCGTTATGCACGGGACTGATGGTGTAGCTGATTGCAGGTTCGCAGATGCCGCCGTATTTTTTTGTGTATCGTATGGCCGCCTCTAAATTGCGCACATCGTTGAGCGCATCGAAAATGCGGATTACATCGATGCCGTTCTCAATTGCCTTGCGGCAGAATTGTTCCACAACATCGTCCGCATAATGCTTATAGCCTAAAATGTTTTGGCCCCGGAACAGCATTTGCAGCTTTGTGTTCGGAAGGGCCTTTCGTAGCTTGCGCAAACGATCCCAAGGATCCTCATTCAAAAAGCGCAGGCAACTATCGAATGTAGCGCCGCCCCAGCATTCGAGCGACCAATAGCCGATGCTGTCCAGTATTTCACACGCGGGCAGCATATCTTCCACGCGCATGCGCGTCGCTGCCTGCGACTGATGCGCATCGCGCAAAATCGTATCGGTGATGAAGAGCTTTTTGCCCATAATTGTATCTCCTTTTTGCAAATTAACTGCCAAACAGGGACAGGAATACGCCAGCCGCAATCGCACTGCCGATTACGCCTGCAACGTTCGGCCCCATGGCATGCATCAGCAGGAAGTTGCCCGGGTTTTCTTTTTGGCCGACCACCTGAGAAACGCGCGCAGCCATCGGCACGGCAGATACGCCAGCAGAACCGATCAACGGGTTCACCTTTCCACCCGTGATAACATACATCAGTTTCCCAAGCAGCACGCCGCCCGCAGTGCTGAATGCAAACGCGCACACGCCCATAAGCAGGATGCCGACCGTCTGCCAGTTGAAAAACGCATCCACCGTAGCGGTAGCGCCAACGGACAGGCCAAGGAAGATTGTTACGATGTTGCAAAGTTCGTTCTGCGCGGTTTTAGAGAGGCGTTCCGCCACACCGCACTCGCGAAGCAGGTTGCCCAACATCAAAAGGCCAACAAGCGGAGCGGCAGAGGGCAACAGCAGTGAAACGAAGATCGTAACCATAATCGGAAATACGATCTTTTCCGCTTTGGAAACCGGGCGAAGCTGCTCCATCACAACGCTGCGCTCCTTCTTCGTAGTCAAGAGCTTCATAATCGGCGGTTGAATGACCGGGACGAGCGCCATGTAGGAATATGCGGAAACCGCAATCGGGCCAAGCAGATGCGGTGCAAGCATCGCAGTTACAAGGATGGCTGTCGGCCCATCCGCACCGCCGATGATACCGATGGAAGCTGCCTCACGCATGCCAAAATCGATTGCAGGGAAGACTGCGGAAAGTGCAAGTGCCCCCAGGAATGCAATGAATATGCCAAGCTGCGCTGCTGCGCCAAGGATCAGGCTTCTCGGGTTTGCAATTAAAGGGCCGAAATCGGTCATGGCGCCAACGCCAAGGAAAATCAGCGATGGGTAGATGCCAAGCTTTACGCCGAGATAAAGATAATCGATCAACCCTGCTGTTTCACTGAACTCAGCCCAGTGAACATGTCCGCCCTCAAACAATGAGGCATGGTACATCTCCGTCCCCGGTAAATTGGAGAGCAACATACCAAATGCAATCGGGATCAACAAAAGCGGTTCAAAGCCTTTTCGAATCGCAAGATAGAGCAATATGCATGAAATCAGGATCATCACAAGGGGTCTAGGATCCTCAATCAGCATGGAAAATCCGGTTGTAGACAAAAATTTCTGGATTACATCCATACGTCCTCCTTCTGGTAGCAAAGGTCAGAGGAGCTTTTTTTATCAGCGTTCAGCCGATCACGCAAAGCACATCACCCGAGTTGACGCTGGCACCCTTTGTAACATTTACAGCGGAAACCGTTCCTGCCACAGGCGCCATAATCTCGTTTTCCATCTTCATTGCTTCGAGAATCAGCAGAACGTCACCCGCTTTCACCGCGTCGCCCGCCTTTACCCGTACGTCCAGAATATTGCCCGGCATCGGCGCATCTACGGATGTTTGCTTGCCGCCGGAA
>ULVI01030660.1_pt1 | contig 10240 bp, 9 predicted proteins | sample 1959331 | NCBI WGS metagenome assembly ULVI01 (sample SAMEA4835782, study PRJEB28245) | human gut metagenome | biome: gut microbiome; material: fecal sample | place: Denmark | collected 2008 | reverse complement strand
CCCCCTACGGGTGAGATGCCAATAAATGCCCGACATAACACATAAAAACTGCAATATAAAAATCACCCGCATACCGCTCCACCACCCCGCATATAAAATCCATAATAAACCCAACCCCATCTCCAATTCCTAATTCCTCATTGCTAATTTCTAATTGCTTGCGCCCAACTCCGAACTCCTCCCTCCTAACTAAAACTGGGGTGTTCACTATGCTTCTTCCTCTCCTCATGACAACCATCGCCGGTCTGTCCACTGGTCTGGGCGGGCTGATTGCGGCGCTGTTCCGGCCAACGCCAAGGCTGATGGCGTTCTGCGGCGGCTTTGCCGGGGCGGTCATGCTGACCGTCAGTTTGGCGGACCTGGCTCCGGCGCTGCTGGATTTTTACGGGGCGCTGCTTTCACCCTTTGGCTGTGGGGCTGCGGCTGCGGCACTGCTGCTGGGTGGTATGCTGGCAGCCTGGCTGTTGGCCTGTGCTCTGCCGGATGAGGATACACTGGCCGAACGTTTTGGCTCCCGTACCCAGGGCTCTGCCATGCGGGCTGCGCTGGTAACGGGGGCAGCCCTGCTGTTGCATAACCTGCCGGAGGGCATCCTGACCCTGCTGACCAACGTCTCGGACCCGCAGCTGGGGGCGCGCACGGCACTGGCGATTGCCCTGCACAATATCCCGGAGGGATTGGCTGTTGCGGTGCCTTTTGCCTGCGCCACCGGCAGCCGGGCCAAGGGTGCCGTGGCTGCGCTGGTATCCGGCCTTGCGGAACCGGCGGGGGCTGTTTTGGCGGCACTGGTGCTGGCCCCACTGTTGACGCCGGGACTTTTGAACGGCATTGTGGCTGTGGTGGCGGGCATTATGCTGTGGGTGGCGGCTGCCCAATTGCTGCCCGCGGCGTTTGAACCGGCGTGGCGCAAAATGGGGGTGACAGGCTTTTGCACGGGGGTGCTGATGATGATTCTTGGCATTGCAGCGTTGGCTTGATTGTGGTATACTATAACCTGTATTTGTCTGGGGTGCAAATAGTGCCTGGAAACCATGCAGGGGAGGGAAAATATCCATGCCATACCGCCGCAGCTGCGCCGCGTGCGCACTGGCAGCCGCGCTGCTGCTTTCCGGCTGTTCTGCCGTAACCGGCAGCGATGTGGAATCCCTGCTGCGCGCGCCGCAGGCTTCCGGCGAGACGAGCGCTGTACAAAAGGCGCTCAACAGCGCCCTTGGTGTAACCGCGACCCTGAAATACCCTGCCAGCGGCGATTTTCTTTCCCCTCTTTTGTTTGGCGATTGGGATGGTGACGGCCAGGATGAAGCCGCCGTGCTGTACACGCTGGATGCCTCTGCGGGCAATGTGTACCTGGCTATTCTGGAACCGACCGAGGAAAATGGCTGGCGGGTGACGCAGACGGCAGAAGGGCTTTCCAGCGAGGTGGAAAGCGTGAACACCGCCCATCTGCGGGATGAAAATTCCTTGCAGATCCTTGTCGGCTATGCCAGCGCCCAGGGCGACCGTTATATGGTGGTGTATCTGTACACTGAGGATGGCCTGCAGATCATCATCAAGCAGGCATACACCGAAATGATCCTTGCCAACCTGACGGGCGGAGAGGGCACCCAGGATTTGGTATTGGCCCTGCCTGCTGAGCAGGAGGGCGGCGGCCTGAACCTGCAGCTGCTGACCAACACCGAGGATGGCTTCCGCTCCGCCCAGACCCTTGCGATTGGTGATTACAGCGGCTGTGCGGCCCTGCACGCGGGCATTGGTGCGGACGATGGCAACTATCTGGTGGTGGATGGCTGGACCGGTGCTTCCGGCACCAGCCTGGCAAGCTCTATTGTAGTGTATGACCCGGAAACCCGATTTTTGCAGACCTACCGCCCGGCGGGCGTGGCCAACCTGACCAAAGCGACCCTGCGGTATGACGCCGCACTGGTCAGCACCGATCTGGACGGCAACGGAACGATCGAGATTCCCACGATGATCGATGACGGCGGCAAAATTTCCACCGGAATGGACAAGCGGCTGCGCTTTATCCTGTGGCGGGATTTTGCCGCGGAGGATGAGACCGGCAGTCACTTTGGTGTGTATGACAGCGAGTACAGCTTCTTTCTGGCGCTGCCGGAATCCATGCACGGCTCGGTGCTGCTGCGCACCAACCGGGATGGCAGCGGCTGGATGGTGTGCAACCGCGAGGGTACCACAGTTTATTGTGAACTGCGCCTGACCGACCCCGCCAAAGAAACCCAACCCCCGGACATCGACGGGGAACAGACCGAAGCCGGGGAGTACCGCCGCATTGCCAACATTGGCAGCCAGCAGCTGCAGGCCCGCGTGGTGACCCCGTATTATGGCCTGAGTATTGACGATATCATCCACGGAACAACCGTGTTCCGTTAAAAAAAAAACTAAAAATATACGGTAAAACGCGCATGTCTATCTGCGGGCGGTGCGCCATAACAATCAGGCGGCGGGAAACAGAATCCCGACCGGGAAAGGAAAAACAATGAAACGTATTCTGGTCGTAGAAGACGAAGCCAGCATCCGCGAACTTGTGGCACTGAACCTGAAAATGACAGGCTGGGAAGTATTGGAAGCCCCCAGCGCGGAACGTGCGCTGGAGTTGATCCAGAAAAATCCCCCCTGCGATGTAGCGCTGCTGGATATCATGCTGCCGGGCATGGATGGGTTTTCGCTGTGCGAAACCATCCGCCACGGCGACCCGTACATCGGTATTATTATGGCGTCCGCCAAAGGGCAGGAGAGCGATAAGATCCGCGGCCTTTCCATCGGCGCGGATGATTACATCACCAAGCCGTTCTCGGTGTCGGAGCTGATGGCCCGCGTGGAAGCGCTGGCCCGCCGAGTGCGCCGCAGCGCCACTGCGGACGATGAGCAGGCAGGCTCCGAGCCGGATCAGCTGGTCAGCGGCCCCTTTGTGCTGGATGAAAAAAGCCGCGTGCTGTACAAATCCGGCAAGCCCATTGACCTGACCCAGGTGGAATTTCAGATCATGGAGCTGTTTTTCCGTAACCCCGGCACTGCCCTGGTGCGCGAAAAGATCCTGGAAGGCGTTTGGGGCAAGGGGTATTTCGGCGATGTCAAGATCGTGGATGTCAACATCCGCCGCCTGCGCATGAAAGTGGAAGATGAACCCAGCAGCCCCCAGCACATTTTGACCGTCTGGGGCTATGGCTACCGCTGGAACGCATAATTACCGCATTTTTATGGAAAGGGGGCTGCCGCCTGTGCAGAGCATTACCCGCCGCTGGCTGCGCGGCAGCCTGCTGATTACCATTTGCATCCTGGCCGCGGCGCTGGGGCTGTTTTTGTATTACAGCCACCAGAATTTGTACGGCGGGGTGCAGCGTGCCATGCAGGCGCGGTTTTCCACCGTGGAGGGGCGTTTGCAGGCAACCGGCACCGCCGGCAGCAGCCAGGCAACGTCTGAAAGCCGCAGCCAGTCCCTGCGCCGCACGGTGGAACAGTTTGATGAAAAAGATAAGTTCGAGTTCATGCTGTTGGATTCCTCCGGCGTGGTGCTGGCAACCTCCAGCGGCACCATGAACAAGAATCTGCTGAGCGAGGGCAGGGATTTTTATCAGGCTGTCACCGGCTCCACCGGCAGCGGCATGGTCACTTTCCGCACAGCGGACGGCGAACACGTGATGGCTGTTACCAGCCTGGTGCCTTATGCGGCGGGCAATGTGACGGCCATGCGCCTTGTTACCAGCCTGACGCTGGTGGACCGCCAGTGGTACAGCACGCTGATGGTTTCGTTCGGCGTGGCGGCGGTGGTGCTGGGGTTTGCGGTGTTCAGCGGCCTGTTTTTTATCCGCACCATTGTGCGGCCGCTGGGCCAGGTGGAAGCCACCGCCAATCGCATTGCCCACGGCGATTTGACCACCCGCCTGCCGGATGCCCCGTATGACGATGAGATCGGCCGCCTGTGCAAAGCCATCAACCAGATGGCCGAGGACCTGACAAAAACGGAACGGATGAAAAACGAGTTCATCTCCTCTGTCAGCCACGAACTGCGCACTCCGCTGACCAGCATCAAAGGCTGGGTGGAAACCATCGCCAACATCCGTGACCCCGATGACGAAAACTACCGCAAGGGTATTACCATTATCCGCAGTGAGACCGACCGCCTGTATGATATGGTGGAGGAACTGCTGGATTTTTCCCGCCTGCAAAACGGCATCAAGCTGAACTGCGAGGTGCTGGATTTTGTGGCCGAAGCCACCGACGCTGCCCTGTTTGTGGAAGCCCGCATCCGGCAGGAGGGGCTGCACCTTGTGTATGACGAACCGCCGGAGCCGTATCCCGTTTGGGCTGACCCCGCCCGCTTGCGCCAGGTGTTTGTCAACGTATTTGATAACGCCATCAAATATTCGCCGCCGGAAGGAACCATTTTCTTTACCCTGACCCGCACCGCCACCACCGTAACGGCCAGCATCCGGGACCAGGGCCGCGGCATTGCGCCGGATGACCTGCAAAACGTAAAGATGAAATTTTTCAAAGCCAAAAACGCCGTGCGTGGTTCCGGCATCGGCCTGGCGGTGGTGGATGAGATCACCAAAGCACTGGGCGGTACGGCGGATATCACCTCAACGTTGGGGCAGGGTACCACCGTTACCATCACCCTGCCCATCTACCACGCTGGGCAGGAACATCTGCACGAGCCGCTTTGACCGCAAAAATAAAGGAGAACCCATGCCGCAAGAACAACGTCCAACTGAAAAATTCCGTACATCTGTGGGCGGCCAGGCCCTGATGGAGGGCATTATGATGCGCGGCCCTGAAAAAATCTGCTGCGCGGTACGCCGGCCGGATGGCACGATTGATCTGAGCTATTCCGATGTGACCACCCACTGGTACAATAAAGTTCCCCTGGTGCGCGGAGTGTGCAATATGGTGGAAAACCTGATGAACGGGTACAAATACCTGATGCACTCCGCCGATATTGCCATGACGGAAGAGGAAAAAGAGGAAGAAAAGCAGAACGAGAGCAAGCTGGACCGCTGGCTGGACGAACACGCCGGCCCCAAGGTACAAAGTGCGCTGATGACCCTTTCCGCCTGCGCAGGTGTAGTGCTGGCGATTTTTCTGTTTACCTTTCTGCCTACGTTCCTGACTGGGCTGGTGGCAAAAATGATCCCCATGGGGCGCTGGCCGCGGGTCATCTTGGAAGCAGTGCTCAAGCTGGCAATCTTTTTGGGTTACATGTTCCTCTGCACCCGCATGAAGGAAATCCACCGCATGTTCCAGTACCACGGGGCTGAGCACAAAACGATTGCCTGCTATGAGGCAGGTGAGGAATTGACGGTTGCTAACATCCGCAGACATACGCGGTTCCACCCCCGCTGCGGCACCAGTTTTTTGATTCTGGTCATTCTGGTCAGCATTGTGCTGTATGCGGTGCTGCCGTGGAGCGGTACCATGCTGCGCGTGCTGTACAAGCTGGCCATGCTGCCGCTGCTGGTGGGCATCTGTTATGAGATTTTGAAGTGGGCAGGGCGTTCCAACTCGCTGCTGGCACGGGCTGTTTCGGTGCCGGGGCTTTGGCTGCAGCACTTGACGACCTTTGAGCCGGAAGATGACATGATTGAAGTGGCCATCGCCGCCGTTACCCCCGTACTGCCCAAAAAGCCGGAGGACGGCCAATGGTAACGCCGCTTGCCCCACAGCAGCTGGCGGGCATTCTGCCGCGCCAGGCTGTGCGCATGGTGCAGGATGCTCTGCAGGCCGCAGGCTGCCCCGATGCTGATTACGACGCCCGCGAACTGCTGCGCATTGCCGCTGGAAAAGATCCGCGCTTGCTGTTTGACCCGCTTACCCGGCCGCAGGCTGAGTGCCTGGCGGAACTGGCGGCTCAGCGCATGCAGCGGGTGCCGCTGCAATACCTGGCAGGGGAGTGGGACTTTCTGGGGTTGACCTTCAAAGTCGGCCCCGGTGTGCTCTGCCCCCGCGCAGACAGCGAGGTGGTGTGCGAAACTGCCATTGAGCTGTTGCAGCAGATGGGAAAACCTGAGCCCCGGGTGCTGGACCTGTGCGCCGGAACTGGCTGCCTGGGCATTGGCATCCGCCATTTTGTGCCAAGTGCCAGCGTGACCTGCGTGGAAAAAAGCCCGCAGGCGCTGCAATACCTGCAAGCCAACGTAGATGGCACCGGTGTGCAGGCAAAGGCAGCGGATGTGCTGCAATACTGGCGAGAGCTTATGCCCCAAAGCGTGCAGCTGATCATCTCCAACCCGCCGTACCTGACCGGGGCAGAGATGCAGGCCCTGATGCCGGAGACCGCCCACGAGCCAGCTATGGCGCTGGACGGCGGAACGGATGGGTTGGATTTTTACCGCGCCATTGCCGCCCACTACCGTGATATTGTCTGCCCCGGTGGGTGGCTGGTGTTTGAGATTGGCTGTGCCCAGCGGGCGGATGTGATGGAAATATGCCGCCAAAACGGCTGGCAGCAAGTGCAGGCAAGGAAGGATTACGGCGGCAACGACCGTGTGGTGTACGCCCAACGGGTGAAATAAATCTGATTTTCAACGTTTTGCAGCTGAAATGTGGAAAATGCGAAGAAAATTTTGAAAAGATGACAACAAATGGTTGTAATTCGTGCCGCGATTGGTTATAATAATACCTGATAAACGCAGGACGACCATTTGGATAGCGGCGCACCTGCCGTATAAAATAAAAACAGCACCGCAGTTGCCTGTGGTGCATATGGGATACAACGCACGATCGCTCAGATAAGGAGATATAAACTTATGGCAGCAAAAAAGGAAAGTTCATCCAAGCAGCTCCCCACCGGCCCGGCAGGGGATAAAAAGGCAGCGCTGGAGACGGCACTGGCCCAGATCGAAAAGCAGTTTGGCAAAGGTGCCGTGATGAAGCTTGGGACCAACGTTGCCATGCAGGTGGATGCCATTTCCACCGGCAGCCTGGGGCTGGACCTGGCGCTGGGCATCGGCGGCCTGCCACGCGGACGCATCATTGAGGTATATGGGCCGGAATCTTCCGGTAAAACCACCCTGGCCCTGCATGTTCTGGCTGAAGCCCAGAAGCTGGGCGGCGAAGTTGCCTTTATCGACGTTGAGCACGCCCTGGATCCCACCTATGCCCGCGCCCTTGGCGTTGACATTGACAGCCTGCTGGTCAGCCAGCCGGATACCGGCGAGCAGGCCATGGAAATCTGCGAAGCTCTGGTACGCTCCGGCGCGATTGACGCTATTGTTGTGGACTCTGTTGCTGCCATGGTGCCCAAAGCCGAAATTGAAGGCGAAATGGGCGATTCCCACGTTGGCCTGCAGGCCCGCCTGATGAGCCAGGCTCTGCGTAAGCTGACCGGCATCATCGGCAAAACAAACACCGTCTGCATCTTTATTAACCAGCTGCGCGAAAAAGTCGGTGTGATGTACGGCAACCCTGAAGTGACCACCGGCGGCCGCGCCCTGAAATATTATTCCTCTGTACGGATTGATGTGCGCCGCATTGAGGGCCTGAAGGACGCCAGCGGTTCCTTTATCGGCAACCGTACCCGCGCCAAGATCGTCAAGAACAAAGTGGCACCCCCGTTCCGTGAGGCCGAGTTTGACATCATGTTCGGCGAGGGAATCTCCAAACTGGGCGAAATGATCGATCTGGGTGCTAAGCTGGGCATTGTGCAAAAGAGCGGCGCATGGTTCAACTATGGCGATATCCGCCTGGGCCAGGGCCGCGATAACGCCAAGCTCTACCTGAAAGAACACCCTGATGTGGCTGCTGAGATTGAAAAGCAGGTGCGCGAAAATGCGGACCGTCTGCTGGCGGCCGGCAAAAAGGGAACCGTGAAGCCGCTGGAGAAGCCGGCTGTTACCCCCGTTGCTGCTGAAGATGCCCCTGCCGCTCCCATGGCGGATGCACCCAAGACCACCGGCAGCGAGATGGACCTCGACATCATGGTTGACGAATAAGCGATGCCGAAGCTGACACAGGTAAAAGAAACAAAAAGAGGCCGCTATGCGCTGTTCTTTGACGGCGAGTTTGCCTTTTCGCTGGACGAGGACACCTTTGCCATGGCGGGGCTGCATACCGGAGATGAGCTGGAAGAATGGCAGATCCATGACCTGCAGACCAAAAGCGACACCCGCAAGGCTGTGGATAAAGCCATGGACCTGCTGGCCCTGCGGGACCATGCAGCCGGGGAGCTTTATCAAAAGCTCTGCCGCAGCTTTGACCCCCACAGCGCTGCCGCCGCCGTGGCAAAAATGCAGGAGCTGAACCTGCTGGATGACGCCGGTTTTGCCCGCCGCCGTGCGGCGGAGCTGCTGCGCAAGCGCAAGAGCCGCCGTGCAATTCTGGATGATCTGCACGCCAAAGGCATTGACCGCGGCGCGGCTGCCGAAGCGGTGGAAGCTCTGTTTGCCCAAAGCGAAGAGGACGAGGAGGAAAACCCGGAGCTGGCCAATGCCCGCGCATTGGTGGAACGCCACTATGCCGCAAAGCTGGCACAGGGCAAATGGCAGCAGGTAGCTGCCGCTTTGGCACGGCGCGGGTTCTCCCACAGCGTGATCCGTCAGGCATTGGCAGATGCCGAGACAGAAGAAACCGAAGCGTAACACAAAAAAGTACACACCGCAGGGGCAAAAAATGCTCCTGCGGCATTGTGGTATCAATGCACCGAACGGATAGCTTTGCCTGAATTTTGCCCAAGCAAGCGGCAGAGCCCAACATAACATACTGAAAAGAGAGACAGGAACAACCATACATGAATATTGCAATTATTTCCCTTGGATGCCCCAAAAACCAGGTCGATGCTGATGTATTCTGCCACGCGCTGATCAAGGCGGGCCACCAGACGGTTGCGGACCCCGAACAGGCGGACATTATTATTGTCAACACCTGCGGCTTTATCCAGTCCGCTAAAGAGGAAGCCATTGAAAACATTTTGATGGCCTGCCAGTATAAGCAGCAGAACCCCAACCTGAAGGTGATCGTGACCGGCTGCCTGGCTGAGCGCTATAAAACCCAGATTGTGAGCGAAATGCCGGAAGTGGACGCCGTTGTGGGCATTGGCTCCAACGCCGCTCTGCCCGCCATTGTGGAGCGCCTGACCGCCAACGGCGCGGGCCAGGTGGAAAGCTATGGCCCCAAATGCGATATGGAGCTGGGCGGTGCCCGTGTTATCAGCACGCCGCGCCACTATGCTTACCTGAAAATTGCCGAAGGCTGCAACAACCGCTGCCATTACTGCGCCATCCCGCTCATCCGCGGCCCGCTGCGCAGCCGCCCCATTGACGACTGTGTTGCCGAAGCTCGCTGGCTGGCCGGGGAGGGCGTGAAAGAGCTGATCCTGGTGGCGCAGGACCCCACCGCTTACGGCGAGGACTGGGGCAAACCCGGCGCAGTTTGCGAATTGTTGGATAAGCTGAACACCATTGAGGGCATCCGCTGGATCCGTGTGCTGTACGCCTACCCGGAGCGTATCTCCGATGAATTCATCGCAGCCCTTGTGCGCAACAATAAGGTTGTGCCGTATCTCGATCTGCCCATCCAGCACTGCGATGACGAGGTGCTGAAAAACATGAACCGCCGCGGCGGCCGCAAAGAAATTGAGGATGCCATCCGCCGCCTGCGCGCGGCCATCCCCAACATCACGCTGCGCACCACCCTGATTGCAGGTTTCCCGGGTGAGACCGAGGAACAGTACAGCGAGCTGTGCGACTTTGTCAAAACCGTCAAGTTTGACCGCCTGGGCTGCTTTGCCTATTCCGCCGAGGAAAACACCGTGGCCGCCAAGATGGACAACCAGATTGACGAGGAAGTCAAGCAGCGCCGCGCAGACCACATTATGGGGCTGCAGGCCGAGATCAGCGCGGAAAAGGAAGCAGAAAAGGTCGGCAAGACCTATGAGTGCATCTGCGATGGCGTGGACGATGAAACCGGCATGTACCTGCTGCGCTCCGCAGCAGACTGCCCGGAAATTGATGGCAGCATCATGACCCCGGCAGATACCCCGCTGGAAGCCGGCGCGTTCTATAACGTTACCATCACCGATGCCGATACTTATGATCTTTATGGTTATGCGGAAAGCAAAGTGGAGGAATAAACCATGAATCTGCCTAACAAATTAACGATGATGCGTGTCATCATGGTGCCGTTCTTTATGGTATTTGCTGCCATGAGCCATATGGGCACGTTCCAGTTCAATGCAACGTATGCCTTGATTGCGGGCATTCTGTTTGCTGTGGCCAGCTTTACGGATTTC
>ULVI01011954.1_pt1 | contig 10283 bp, 9 predicted proteins | sample 1959331 | NCBI WGS metagenome assembly ULVI01 (sample SAMEA4835782, study PRJEB28245) | human gut metagenome | biome: gut microbiome; material: fecal sample | place: Denmark | collected 2008 | reverse complement strand
TACCACAGAATAGGAATTCCGTGGTAAGCAGGATGGATGTGGCCTGAAAGGAGGTGTCCCGTGCCAAATGGCGTTTTCATGCTCGTTGTTGGATTATCTTGCGTTGCGGATGGGGCTTACTTATCTTTCCGACCTGCGGTGCGCTCCGGTTGATGCCGCGCAGCTCGGCCGGATTCTGTCCGCCATCCAACCGCAGCGTTTCACAGAGCGAGAATGGTTGGATGCCTGTGAATACATCACCGGCAGGAAAGCCGGCTCTTCCGTTGAAGCGCGAGAATTTCTTTTTTGTTTTGCGGCAAAAAGAACAGCTTGAAAACGCTTGGAGCGCAATGCGGAGCTATACATGCCACGCGAAAACGATTTAACCGGCTGCTGTTTCGGTATATTGGCAGCATGCAGCGCATGTCCCTGAAGTGGTTTTGCAGCATGGTTGCTGTGGAAGCTACGCAATACTTTGTCAATAAATAATCCAAGGAGGATATAAATAATGAAACATCGTATCACAAAATTCTCATGCTTACTGTTGGCTTTGCTGATGGTATGCGCGCTGCTGCCGGCTACGGCATTGGCGGCGCCGCAAACCATCAGAGAAAGAATCAATGTGCGTATTTGGACCGGCCGTTCCTCTGTTACAGGTTCTTGGACTTACGACAATCCGCCTGCCTCCTACGGCCCCGTTAAATCGTTAACGACGGGTTCAGAGGCTTCGGGCGGCATCACCGTGACTGATTTTTCCTGGAGTTATACAAACAGCTCCATGGCCACCTTTACTGCGACAGCAACGGCTTCGGGCAGCAGCAGTATTAAATGGGGCATCCATCTCCCGACACCTGATGAGTTGTACACCAACCTTGGCTCTTATAAGGGATATAAATGGGCTTCTTCCTTAGGCACAACGTACGCCGGCTCCAGCGCAATCGGTAATCCGTATAGCCCGACGGGTGCCCCCACGGGAAATACAATTTACCTGCTGATCTGGATGGAACCCGCCCCCACGCCGACACCGACTCCCACCCCGACTCCCACCCCGACTCCCACGCCCACACCCACACCGGATGTGACACCCACGCCGGATGTGACGCCTACGCCGGATGTGACGCCCACACCGGATGTAACGCCCACGCCGGATGTGACGCCCACGCCGGATGTAACGCCTACGCCGGATGTAACGCCCACGCCGGATGTAACGCCTACCCCGGATGTAACGCCTACCCCCAAGCCCGAACCAGAGACGCAGTATTGCTATATTGAGGCTACCGCGGAAGGCGCAGGCCGCATTTCCCCCAAGGGTACCATTGCCGTGGCTGAATATGACGATCAGACCTTCCGCATGGTTGCGGAGCCCGGCTCCGTCCTTGTGGATGTGTTGGTGGATGGCGTAAGCGTCGGCGCGGTCAGCGAATACACCTTCCGCTCCGTAACGCGTGACCATACCATCCATGCGGTGTTCCAGTCCGTCACACCTCCCACCACCGGCAGCGATTCCGCCGTGGTGCTGGGCATTGCCCTCGGCCTGATCCTCGCCGCAGGCGTTGTCGTATTTGCCCTGCGCCGCAGGAATGAATCCTAACGGAACAATCAACGCGGGGCGGCTGCATTTTGCAGCTGCCCCCTTCTGTTTTGTGCGGATCATCGATCATATTTTATAACGCGCCCTATCCTGCGGCACGCGGGTTGAGGGTTGCCTTATTTTGGCAAGGGTTGCGATTTACGGCAATCCCCCGTCAGCACCCCTTTCTAAAGGGGGCTTTTGGTAAGCTGAACAAAAAAAGGCTCCTTTTGAAAGGAGCTGTCCGCTGCGCGGACTGAGGATTGTTCTTATTCCCACCCGCACATCTTATTTTGCCGCAGGCGACTAAGGGGTTGCCTTACCCCCGCAAGCGCCGCGTTAACTCGAAAAAGTGGCTGAAAGCCACTTTTTCGACACGCAAAAAGCCCTGAAATCAGGGCTTTTTTTGGTACCCGGTAGGGGAGTCGAACCCCTGTTCCCGCCGTGAGAGGGCGGTGTCCTAGGCCACTAGACGAACCGAGCATAAATCTCACGTGGGTTCTATTATACCGAATTTTGAAAAAATGTCAACACTTTTTTGAGGAATCGCGCAGCGTTTCATACTGCTTTTGGAATTCGCGCATCCGCTCTGCCAGGATGCCGCGCAAAGCATCATGCCGCCGCTTGAGTTCCCCCTTCCGGGAACGCTCAATCAGCGCTTCATAGCGCGCAGCAACGCACGTGATGACCTTTTCCCAGCCGATGGGAATGCTCTCTTTTGCATGCTCGCCCACGGTGCGGAGCGCAGCCGGGTCCGCCAACGCATGCTGGATTATGCGGGCCAGGTCTTCCGGGGTATCCTCGGCCAAAAAGCCGTTCTCACCGTCTGCAATGGCCTCCGCAGGGCTTCCGCCGCGCGTTACAACCGCCGGTGTGCCCACAGCCGCAGCTTCGCGCAGCACGAGTGAAAACGTGTCGTAAAGGGAGGGAAACACAAAAAGCTCCGCCCTTTGGTAAAGCCCGTCGAGCAGCGCTGCATCCGAAACGTGCCCGGTCAGGATCGTATCAGCGCCGATGGAAAGCGCATCCGCCTTTTTGCGGATTGCCTCGGCATCCGCCCCCTGCCCGGCAAGAACAAGCGTAAACGGCAGCCCCTGCTGATGCAAAAGCGCCCCAGCTTCAAGAATGTGCAGAATGTTCTTTTTCCAATCCATCTGCCCAACATAGAGCAGCATGGGCTTCCCCTCCGGGATGGAAAAATGCTCCGCGGCGCGCTTGGCGTTTTCAGGATCAAGGGGATGCAGCTCCGTTCCGTTTTCCATCACAATGATCTCGCCGCCATACCCATAGCCGCGAAGGACTTCGGCCGAAGATTTGCTTACGGCCCACACCTCATCGCAGCGCTCATAGAATTCCACAACGAATTTCACGCCGAGGTGCGCGAGCGCTTCACGGCCGGTTGCCTTATAAAAATCATCGTAATATTTTGAATGAAAAGAACCCACGAGCGGAAGATCCCTTTTGGCGGTAAGCCGCAAAGCTTCCATGCCTGCGGAAAAGGGCGCATGCGCATGGATCACGTCAAGCGGCACATCCGCAATGCGGGCATGATAATGCCTGTCCAGAATCGCAAGGCCCGCTTTGTATTGCGGCGAACCCGGCACGGAGGTCCCGGTGAAGTCCACAAGGTCAAATGGAAAGCCGCCGCGATATCCGGTATTCACCATGGGGGCGATCACATAGCATTCGTGCCCAAGGCGCGGCAAATGGGTTGCATAGTTGTACACAACGCGCCCCACACCATCCACGATCGGGTAAAATGTATCCGTAAACTGGCCGATCTGCAAACTGTCCTTCTCCTTTGCATGGAATCCTGTTGAAAACAGTATACCCCAGCAAGTCGTTTTTGGCAATCAGGGCTCGTATTCGCGGCAAAGGAGCGGGGGCTTGGGATTGGCGCAGACAATCGGGACGGTAGAATTATAATCAAAATGCGGGCTATAAAACGGATCACCCGCCGCGAGCATGGGGCGCAGCGTATCATAGCAGCGCATGCGCGTGAGCGTGGAAGCATCCTCAATGCGCGGAAGGGTTCCGTGCAGCAGCAGCGCGGCGAAAGGCGTATACGCAGAGGCAAGGCCGCGCCGGAATAACCGCAGGCAAAAATCCATGTCAGCCCCTGCATCGGAGAAGGTTTCATCAAACCCATTCAAATTTTCAAAGGTGTTTGAAAGCACCATCATGCACGCGCCGGGCAACATGGTTACCCGCCGGATTGTATTGACAAACAGGTTTTTGCGCGTCTCGCTCGTGTCGTCCGGCTCGCCGGTATATGGGCTGTTCAGCCAGCCGCACAGGCCTGCCACATCCCCGGCGGAGACGATGCGCCGGCCTACGCTGACGAGCTTTCCGCCCGCTGCCCCTACGCCCGGCCGGGAGAGCTGCTCCCGCAAGGCGCGCAGCCAATCCGGCGTAAGCACCTGCGCATCCCGGCACAGGAACAGGAGCGCTTCGCTTTGCGCTTCTGCGGCGCCCAGATTGCACAGGGCAGCAAAGCCGTCTTTTTTGCTGCGTACGATTTTTGCAGCCTTGTTTTTTTCCAGAATGTCATAGTAACGCAGCGTGCGCGGGTCGCGGCTGTCTCCATCGGCGATGATCAGCTCGTAGCGTTCAAACGCTTCATACTCCTCAATGCTTTCAAGAAGCCGCCTGAGCGAATCCACACCGTTGCGGTTGGGGATGACGATTGCGGTGCGCCCGTTTCGGCCAAGTGGGACGCGCACACGAAAGCTGCCTGCGAACGCGCCCGTTGCGGCTGAACCGGGTTGGTTGGTTGCATCAAGGTAAGCATCCACCGCCGCAATGCCCGCCGCGGAAGGGATTGTACCGGGACGTTCGCAGCGCGCGCAAAGAATGCGCGGTATATGCGCGATATGGCGCGTGTGCGCCGCGCAGCGGAGCGTATAATCATATTCCAGCGCAGGGATGCTTGCACCCGTATCCGGACTGCACAGGCCGCCTGAGCGCGTGTACAACATCTGGGAAACCGCAAACGGCCGGCCAATCATGTTATAGGAAAGCTGCGTCAGCTCCGAATATTCCGGTTTGCAAACCGGGTCCATATGGGCGCCATCCGGCAAAAGCACATCTTCATCCGCATAAAGCAGCTCTGCCATGGGGTTGGCGTTAATTGTTTCTGCAAAATGAAACAGCGCGTCCGGCGCAAGTACATCCCCTTCTGCAAGGAACATCACAAAATCAAAATTCTCCTGCCGGTCGCCCGCGATTGACCAGTTTGTGTAGCTTTGCGCCGCAAGGGAGGCCTGCGTGCGCGCCGCTTTCTTTTTTTCATCAAGCGAAAAAAGCTTGATGAGAAACTTCGGCATAAAGTGCAGCTCCGCCTGTCGCTGTGCCGCAAGCGTTTCCGCATCCGCGGCATGGCGCGCCCAAAATGCACCGTAATCTTCCTCCGGTGCATAACAAACGGCCGCCGGCTTTCGCTCGGTTATGGCGGCAAACAGCGCCGCGATTGCATCCGTTTTTTTGCCCATGGGCGTATTTTGCCTTTTTCCGGTCGGGGTTATGCAGATAAAGGTGTTCGCCTTCTGTTTTTGAACACCTCCGAACTGATTAAACCGAATCTTACATCATTGACAAAATCTTATGTTTCATGGGCCTGCGCACAATTTCCTGATCGCAGCGGACGGCCGCATTTATAACACGCTGTCGCTTGCAGGCGGAACGGCAACGCTTCGGCGCGGAGAAACGGATGTGCCGCAGGTATATTATTCTCTGAACGGCCGCGCGCTGTATGCGCGGTTGGGAAAACTCCTGTTCGGGGCTGCCTGGCCTGCGGATGCGTGACGCGGGAACACGCTTTGCTTTTCCCAGATTACAAGCGAGGGCACGCCCGAAGGTGCGCCCTCGCTTTCTGTCTGCCGCATTTGCATTTATCTTACAGCTTCTCCGGTTCTTCCACCGTTTCCCCTTCAAGCGTGACTTTCTTGATGCGCACGGGTTCGATGGGGCGGTCCGCATAGCCCGTAGGAACAGCGGCAATGGCATCCACGACGTCCATGCCCTCCGTCACCTGGCCGAAAGCGGCGTACTGGCCATCCAAATGCGGCGCATCCTGATGCATGATGAAAAACTGGGAACCTGCGGAATTCGGGTTCATGGCGCGCGCCATGGAGATCACGCCGCGCTTATGTTTGAGCGGATTCTTCACGCCGTTTGCAGCAAATTCGCCTTTAATGCTGTACCCCGGGCCACCCATGCCGGTTCCATCGGGGCAGCCGCCCTGAATCATGAAGCCGGGGATGATGCGGTGGAACGTAAGCCCATCGTAATATCCCTTGTCCGCAAGGGAAAGGAAGTTCTTTACGGTGTTCGGGGCAGCGGATGCATCGAGCGCAAGCTTGATAATCCCGCCGTTGTCCATTTCGATGATGACCATACTGTAAGTCTCCTTTGTTATGATAAGTTCATGAAAGCAAAATCATTTTGGCTGCACAGATCAGCCGTGCAGGAAGTTCATGGCGAGTGCGCCATACACGTTAAGCAAAATGCCGAACCACGCAGCAAAGCATTCCCAACGGCAGAGCGACTGCCGCTTCGCAAGGCAAAGATACGCGAGCGCAAGCGGCAGCAGATCGCAGGTATAGCGCGCGCCAAACTGCCAGCCGCCAAACGTTTTATGCCAACACAACAGAAGCAGGTTCAGGAGCATTGCCGCGAGCAGCACATAGCGCATCGCATCCATTTGCCTGTGCCGCGCGTCGGAAACGATTTGCCCGAACAGCAGCAGGAAAAAGGGGTTGGCAACATAAAACAGGAACCCATCAAATACAGGGTATTCAAGCGATAGCCCTTCGCCAAAGGCAATGGGGCGCAAAAAGATATTTTTGAGGTTTGCAAAAATATAGGAAAGGTGGAACTGCCCATTTTCCGCCTCCGTGAATTCCGGCAGATAATTGTGCCCGAATTCCAGCACGGAACCGAAGCGCGCGTAATTGTACCACATATAGGCTGCGGCAACGCCAAGCGGAATCAAAAACGCCTTCCACTGGCGCAGCGCTGTTTTGCAAAAGCCCTCGTCCGGCCTGCGGTCCTGAAGGTAAAAGAACAGGAACAACGGAAAAAATGCAAGCGCCGAAAACGGCCTGCACCCAACTGCGAAGGCTACGAGCGCATACGCAAGCACGCGCCTTTTGCACATGGCGCAATGGAGCGCCCACGTGAGCAGGAACATGTTGAGCGCCTGCGCCATGAACCACACGCCGCCGTTTGTGCTCATCCACATCAGATTGCTGCCCCAGGTGAGCAGCAGCGCTCCGAGCACAGCGCATGTTTCACGCATGCCGGCGCGGCGGAGGCAGCGGTAAGCAAGCGCCGCCGTCGCCATGGTCACGATGGCGATAATGAGGTTGTTGGGCGTGTTTTCGCCGAAAAGAAACGTAAACGGCAGCAGCACGACAGAGGGGAACGGAGGGAAGGAAACATAATACTCCCCTTGATAAACCGCAAGCTCCAGCCAGGGATAATTCTGCCCGAGCGAGAGGCTTCCGCGCCGCCAAGCCATCGCCTGCAAAGTATAACTGTCCCACGCGGAATGCGAAAGGAGCGTGCCGCCAAGCAGGTCGTGCAGCAGGAGATAGCCGAACGCCATCAGGGCAAGCATGCAAAGAAGCGTCGCGTCAACACACGGGCGCTTTTTCGGTTGTAAAGTGCGTTGATCCATGTTGGTATCATACCCCAAATGCGGCACGGATGCAACGCCGGATGTTTTACTGCGCCCAGATGAACGGCCTTGCCGCTTCTTCGCCCCTCTGCACGCGGAGCGCGCCTTCGGCAAGCGCCTCCATTTCGTGCTCTCCGGGGAGCACGGCAACGGGGGCGATCCATTGAATCCGCCGCTGGATAGCGCTTGTCAGCCGTTCGGAATATGCCGCGCCTCCGGTGAGGATGATGGCATCCACCTTGCCGCACACAGCTGTGGCAAGGTCGCCCGAAGCTTTTGCAATGCCATAGGCGAGCGCATCGAGCACGAGCGCTGCGCGCGCGTCTCCCCCATCCGCCATGCGTTCCGCCTCGCGCAGGTCCATCGTGCCAAGAAGCGCAACCAACCCGCTCCCGCCGCGGATATATTTGGCCATTTCACGCTCGGTGTATTTGCCGGAATAGCACAGCCGCACAAGCGGCATCGCCTGAAGCCTGCCGCAGCGGGTGGGGAAAAAACCGGCGTCGTCATCGCTGTACATGTCGATGGCACGGCCCTTGTGGAACAGCCAGGTGCTCCCGCCCCCGCCGATGTGTTGGACGATCAGCGTGCAATCCGCAAACGGGCGTTTGAGCGTTTCTTCCGCATAGCGCCGTGCCATCGCGCGGGAGTTGAGCGCATGGCCGCGGCTTTCCTTTGGGATTTCGGGCAGGCCGGTAATCCGCGCAATGGGCTCGAGCTCGTCTACCACCACAGGGTCATAGATATAGGCGGGGATGCCGAGCGGGATGGCGATGGCCTGCGCCACCGCACAGCCAACGTTGGAGATGTGAACATCCACAGTCTGCGCAAACATATAATCAACCATGTCCTGCGTAACGGCGTAAGCGCCCGCCGCACAGGGAGGGAGCATGCCGCCGCGCGCCACGACGCAGGTGAGCGTTTCAAGGGAAATTCCATGCCGCGTGAGCGCCTGCTCCACACAGGTCCTGCGGTAATCAAGCTGATCCATCACCCAATGGAAGCGGGAAAGCTCTGCTTGTGGATGATCCACAGTTTCGCGCAGCAGAGCGGCGGAATCGTCGTAAACGGCGATCTTCGTGGAAGTCGTGCCGGGATTGATGACAAGAATCCGCTCCATAGGCACCTCAGCATGCGCCTGCCGCAATGGCAAGCGAATTATATTTTTCCTCTGCGCTTGCACCGCGTGAGGTCAGCACAATCGGTGCTTTTGCGCCAAGAATCAGGCCCGCCATGGGCGCGCCGCAATTTACGATGTAGCTTTTTCCCAAAAGATTGCCGGAAACCAAATTCGGCGTAAGCAGAATATCGAACTGCCCCGCAAGCGGCGTATGGTACCCCTTCAATTTCCCGGCTTCCGGCAACATGGCAAGGTCGTAAGAGATGGGGCCGACGAACCGGCAGGTGCCGAATACGCCTTCCTCCGCGCGCTTTTGCAATGCAGCAGCCTCCACGGTTTCCCGAATTTTCGGATGTACGGTCTCAGAACCGCAAAGGCCGGCCACGTTAGGGCATTCGTAGCCAAGTCCATGGAAAAACTCCACCGCATTGCGGACGATTGCCTCCTTTTCCGCAAGCGTAGGCTCCGGGCACATCCCGCCATCCGTCAGGCAAAGCAGCTTAGGGTAACCGGGCAGTTCAAAAAAAGCGACATGGCTCATCAAGGTGCCCTTGCGCAGGTTGGCTTCGGGCATCAGGACGCCTTTGAGCAGCTCCCCCGAGGTGATGCGGCCCTTCATCAAAAAATTTGCGCGCCCTGCATGGAACAGCTTTGCCGCAGTCACGCTGGGGTGCTCGCCTGCATCCGGTACAACAATCGGGAAGCGCTCCGCATCCGTTCCGAGCGAGGCGAGTATTGTGCGGATCGCATCTGCCTCCCCAATGAGCACCGCATCCAAAATGGGTTCCGCATGCAGCACGGCTTCGAGGGCATGCGCATCATCTGCTCCAACGACCGCTACGGTTTTGCGAGCACCGCGCTTCACGCGCGTGGTCAGATCCGAAAAGCTCCGAACAACCATGAGTTACTCCTTATGACTTGAATTTTAAAATACTACTATATAAATATAGTCCATCCGCCGTGAGGGAACAAGGCGGATGGACAGAGTATATTATCTATTATTACGCTCATATTACGCTCAGGAAAGAAGAAGCAGGCAGACGCCAAAGAAACGCTCAGAGCGCCTCCGCCTGAAGCTTCTCATCGGAGGAAGGATCTTCAAACGAGCCATGGAGGATGAAGTCCGTCATCACGGAAATAAACTCAATGTTTGTGGGGGTCCAATTCGTTCCAAACGCACCAAACAATTGTGAAAGCAGCGCCTGGTTTCCGTTTTCCCAGGTGCGCTCAATCGCAAAGCGGATGTTGCGGTCCAAAGCGGAACGCGTACAGCCAAACAGTTCCATAATTCTTGGATAGACCATTTTGGGTAAACGATAAATGTATTCCGGATGGCGATGTGTAATTCGCAGGATTGCGAGGCTATAACCGTATCCTGCATACTTCGGATGCATTCCGATAGCGCGTAAGGCTAAGGCAGGTGCATTTGAGTGGCTGTGCATAAGTCGCATTCCTCCTAAAATGAAAATAAATAATGTGAATAGTGGATTTACAGTACGGCGAAACAATAAGCATTTAACACGAAATTAACTATATCATGTACTTGAATTTTTCGCAAGAGGATTATGGAAAATTTAGCAGAATCTTGTCATAGGCCGTCATAATGGACACTAATCCGAAAAAATACACAATATATTGGGCAGGTGCTAAAATGGCGTAGGAATTTTTAAAAAATGTTTTAATCGAAAAATCAAAATAAGTGCCTTTAAAAAATATACGGATTTTTCGACAAAAATCAACTTTATTGGGTGGTGAATCCGCAGAAAGGAGGCCCTGCGTTCAAATCGGATGGCTTAGCTATATTTTTAGAACTTTCTTTTCATTTTATCGTTGACACGGCTTAGAGAAATAGGGTATACTATCACTTGCAGTTGCAACAGGGCACTGCGATCGGGAGCATAGCTCAGCTGGGAGAGCACTTGCCTTACAAGCAA
>ULVI01029152.1_pt1 | contig 10302 bp, 7 predicted proteins | sample 1959331 | NCBI WGS metagenome assembly ULVI01 (sample SAMEA4835782, study PRJEB28245) | human gut metagenome | biome: gut microbiome; material: fecal sample | place: Denmark | collected 2008 | reverse complement strand
GGTCAATCAAGAAATGTGGTTACAGGGTATGTACATCTATGACGCTATTTCTCGTCTGTCTCCGATTCTTCGTGCTTTCGCCAAAAAGGGAACGAAAGCTCAACCTTATGTTGAGGAAGCATACCCCATCAATAAAAAGACGGTGGAGGAAGCAGAACTCAAGAAGGAAAAAGCTAAATCTGAAAAGGGTCTGCGCTATATGCAAGCGTATATGGTACAGGCGAATAAGCAGTTACAAGAAAGGAAGTGAGTTTTATGCCTACTACAATCGAACAACTCGAATTGGAAGTTCAGTCGAGTTCCACCTCGGCTGTCGCTGGTATAGACGCTCTTTCCGCTTCTTTGTCCAAACTCAAAAATGCAGTTAGGGGCGGTGTCGGATTAACAAGCGTTGCAAATCAAGTACGCAATCTCGATACCGCCCTTAAAAGCATGGATAGTTCCGGGGCAGACAAAATTGACAAGCTCGCTTCCAGTTTGGAAAAGCTGAAAGGTCTCGGCAGTCTCAAGATTTCGTCTTCCATCGGAAATCAGCTCCAAAATATCGGTAGTGCCGCCGCTTCTCTCACTGGTGTAGATTTCAGTGCTATGGAGAAACTGGGTACAGCACTCCAACCGCTGAACAATTTGAACGCTTCCGGGCTAAAGTCCACAATCAATTCGCTCAATAAGTTACCGAAGCTGGCAGACACCCTTGACAACATGGATATGACTAAGTTCACAAGTCAGATTCAGCAGTTGTCTACGGCTCTTGTTCCGCTGACAAATCAGCTCAATGCTGTGACTACGGCGTTCAATCGTCTTCCTACGAACATTCAGAGAGCTATTACCGTCACGAACAGAATCTCGCAAGAGAACAATAAGGCGGCAAATAGTTACATGAATCTGTATGCCAAAATCAAAATGGCTATGGGTGTTGTTCGTACTGGTGCGAGAGTAATCGCTTCGTGGATAACACAGTCCAACCAGTACATTGAGGATTTGAACCTGTTTACCGCTTCTATGGGTGAATATGCAGAGGAAGCACAGAAATACGCAGAAGCAGTCAGTGAAGCTCTCGGTATCGACCCGGGCGAGTTCATGCGAAATCAAGGTGTGTTCAACACCATCATTACAGGTTTCGGTGTGGCGAGCGATAAAGCGTACCTTATGTCCAAGAACCTCACACAGCTCGGCTACGACATTTCTTCGTTCTTTAACATTTCGTTCGAGGACGCAATGCAGAAGTTACAGTCCGGCATTGCTGGTGAGCTTGAGCCGCTTCGTAGACTGGGTTACGACCTGTCTGTTGCAAGACTGCAAGAGGAAGCTCTTGCTCTCGGTATCGAGAAAAAGGTCTCTGCTATGACACAGGCTGAAAAGTCGCAGTTGCGTTACTACGCAATTATGACACAGGTAACTACCGCTCAAGGTGATATGGCTCGTACTCTGAACGCTCCGGCGAACCAGCTTCGTGTTTTACAGGCACAGGTTACGCAGTGTGCAAGAGCTTTGGGTAATATCTTTATCCCGGCTCTGAACGCAGTATTACCGTATGCAATCGCTTTGGCGAAGATTGTCCGTATGCTGGCAAACTCTATCGCAAGTCTGTTCGGATTCAAACTCCCGGAGGTGGATTATTCCGGCATTTCTGCTGGTGCTTCTGCGGTTGGCGATTTGGCTGACAACGCCGGGAACGCTTCCGATGGACTGGGTAAAGCCGGGAAAGCGGCTAAGAAGCTGAAAAATGCTCTGCTCGGTATTGACGAGCTGAACGTCCTGTCTAAAGACGATAGTTCCAGTGGAAGCGGTAGCGGCTCGGGTGCTGGTATCGGTGGTGGGGATTTAGGCATTGACCTTCCTACCTACGATTTCCTCGGTGATGCAATCACTTCTAAGGTTGACGAAATCGTTCAGATGATTAAGGACGCTATGTGGGAAATCACGGCTGTTATCAGCGGATTCTTACTGGCAATCGGTACTATCCTTGTTGTCACAGGTGCGAACATTCCTCTCGGTCTCGGTCTTATGGCTGTTGGTGCTGTCGGTTTGGCGGCTTCGGTAATGGCGAACTGGAACGGAATGTCGGAACGGTTGGCGAAGGTACTTACCCTCGTTACCGGGGTACTGGGCGGCTTCCTGTTAGCTATCGGTGCTTTCCTTGTATTTTCGGGTGTCAATGTACCACTCGGTGCTGGTCTCATGGTGGCTGGTGCGGCGGCTCTCGGTACTGCGGCTGTAATTAACTGGAAGTTCCTCAACGGAGACCTGTCGAACGCTCTGTCCATTCTCACGGCAATCGTGAGCGGTGCGTTGCTGGCTATGGGTGCATTGTTCGCCTTTACTGGCGTTGATGTTCCTCTCGGTATCGCATTGATGGCGGCTGGTGCTGTCGGCATGGTTACAGCAATCGGTCTTAACTGGGATTCGATGTCCGACCCTCTCCGTAGGACAATCGGTATGCTCGAAACCATTGTTGGAGGTGCATTACTGACATTCGGTGCAATCCTCGCTCTGACTGGTGTAAACGTTCCTCTCGGTGTTGCGATGATTGCCGCTGGTGCGGTTTCTGTCGCTTCGGCAGTAGCTTTGAACTGGAACTCCTTAACAGGTGATGTTCAAGAATCCGTACTAAGCATTGTGGCTATCGTGAGCGGTGCTTTAATCGGTGTCGGTGCAATCCTCGCTCTGACAGGAGTTGCAACCGGGCTGGGTATTGCGATGATTGCCGCTGGTGCTGTCGGTCTTGCCGCAACGGTCGGTTTGAATTGGAATAGTATGCCGGACAGTATCAGAAAGGTTACTACGAAGATTCTTCTCATTGCTGGGGCGGCTTCCATTGCCATAGGTATGATTCTTGCTTTCACAGGAGTTGCAACTCCTCTCGGCGTAGGTCTTATCCTTGCTGGTGCGGCGGCTCTCGGTACGGCTGTGGCTCTTAACTGGGACACTTTGACAAACAAGCTAAAGGGCGTAACTACTAAAATACTTGCTATCGCTGGGGCGGCGGCTCTTGCAATCGGTATTATCCTGTGCTTCACCGGGGTTGGTATTCCTCTCGGTGTCGGATTGATATTATCGAGTGCGGCAGCTCTCGGTACAGCAGTAGCTATTAACTGGGAAACCATCAAAGAAAAAATCAAGGGAGTTTTTACCAAGATTAAATCAATGGCTGGTTCTCTCGGCAAACTTGCTATCGGTCTCATGTTGTGCCTGACAGGTGTTGGTATTCCTCTCGGTCTTGCTCTCATTGCCGATGGAGTTAAAGACTTCGCTACTGGAAAACCTGTTAGCTGGGATTCGATGGTGAGCGGAATTAAGGAAGCTCTCGGAAACATATCTGACGAGTGGAACAAATTCAAAAAGAAGGTTAAGAACAGCAAGCCTGTTCAATTCCTTGCCGAAGTAAAGAACAATGCTTCGGAATGGTGGGACAACGTAAAGGATTGGTGGTCTGACAAAACGAAAGACGGTCTCTCTCTTGAAACTGGCGTAAAGCTCGTAAAAGATGGCTGGTCTTCTGTGAAGAACTGGATTGGTAACATTCCGGCTGTGAAACAGGGTGTTGGGCTTCTGAAATCCGGCTGGTCTACCGTGAAAAACTGGATAGGCAACATTCCTACCGTAGACCAAGCAGTCGCACTCGCAAAGAGCGGCTGGCAGACGGTCAAGGGCTGGATTGGCAATATCCCGGGAGTATCGCAAGCAGTAAGTCTTGCGAAATCCGGCTGGAACTCTGTAAGAGAGTGGGTTGGTAATATCCCGGTTGTCAGTCAAGGAATCTCGTTGCTGAAATCCGGCTGGACAACGGTTAAGAACTGGGTCGGCAATATCCCTACTCTGTCCCAAGCAATCAATCTCATTAAGAGCGGTTGGCAGACAGTAAAGGGCTGGATTGGTAACATTCCCACTCTGTCCCAAGCAATCAGCCTTATCAAGAGTGGTTGGACAACGGTTAAGAATTGGATTGGAAATATCCCGGTTCTTTCCCAAGGTATCAGTTTACTCAAGTCGGGCTGGACAACGGTTAAAAACTGGATTGGTAACATTCCTACGCTATCGCAAGGAATTTCGTTGCTGAAATCCGGCTGGTCTACCGTAAAGAACTGGATTGGTAGTCTTCCTGTTATCGCTCAAGGTATTTCGCTTTTCAAGTCCGGGTGGACAACGATTAAGAACTGGATTGGTAGCCACACCGTAGGTGTCGGTATCTCTCTATGGAAAGACGGTTGGCGTTCTATCTCGAGCTTCGTTGGTACTTCGGTATCTGTCGGTATCTCGCTTTTCAAATCCGGCTGGACTTCTATTAAGAAGTTCTTCGGACTGGCGAACGGCGGTATCGTGGGTGCAAACGGCGGTGTGAAGATGTTCGCTTCCGGCGGTATCATCACTCCGAATATGTGGAAAGCAATGCCGAAATATGCTGGCGGCACGAACCGAGCGCATGGCTCTATGTTCGTTGCTGGTGAGAGCGGTGCAGAGCTGGTGGGTCATGTAAATGGTACTACCGAGGTGCTGAACCGATTCCAGCTTGCTTCCGTCATGCACAGCTCCATCGTGAGCGGTATGGCACAGTTCTCCGGGTACTGGCAGTCCATGTCTCGAGACATTGTGACTTGTGCGAACGGTATTATCAATGCCGTTGTCGTAAGTACCGCTGGAATCAACGAAAACCTCGTGCTTGCTTCGGCAAGCGGTTATGACCCTTATAACTCGCTGGCACAGACGGTGTACGAAGGTTCCAAGAAATCCTATGACGGTGCATATTCCGATGATTCGTGGTCTCGCAATATGCGTGAGTTCTACCACGAGTATGTCGAGCCTACTCTCAAGGAAATCGCTACTGATACCAAGAGACAGGCAGACAAGAAGGAACAGACCATCGTAAAGGTCGGCAACCGTACAATCAATGACGCTGTTACCACGCAGAAGGAAGCAAACGGTTTCAGCTTTACCGAGTAAAGGAGGTGTGTAGCGATGGCATATTTAGCGATAAATGGTTATGAGCTACCACCTTGTAAACGAGGTGTGAGCGTGGTCGTAACCACCGTGGTTGACAGCGGACGAGACGCTAACGGTGCTGTTGTGGGTCAAAGAGTTGGACGAGACCAGTACAAGATAGATGGGCTTGAGTGGGCGTGGCTCACTGCGGCTCAATGGGAACGGATTCTCTCTATCTTGAGCAATTTCTTCGTCTATGTCGAATTTAATGACCCGGTAACAAACAAACGCAAAACCGTAAGAATGTACTGTGGAGACCGTACAGGAGAACCCTACTGGGTGACAGAAGACGGTACTCCAACACATTATCGGAATTGCAAGGTAAATCTTATCGACACTGGCGAGTAAAGGAGGGGTTTTATGCAAAAAGTATCGAAAGCATACAAGGAAAGCATGAAGTCCTCTCTCCGTGAGAGAGCATACATTATGATTTCTTTCGGACTTGTGAACCAAGAAGCACAGGCGAAAGCTACGGTCGATAATGGCAGTTATGCCTACTACTCGAACAAGGACAATATCTTTGGAGAGCATATTGACGATACGGTCTATGCCACTCTCGAGGAGGAGTTCACGAAAGTAGATGGCTCTATGTTCTTTCTCCCTCGGGCTACCGAGGGAGGGAGATACTATGATACCGGGATTATCTCGGACAAGCTGGTTTCCGAAGCTCAATGTGAAGTGGTTATCAGCTTGAACACAATCGCAACGGATTTCAAGGGTCTCACGATTAACTTCGGTGAGAACTACCCGGTCGATTTCGATATTGTCGGAAGTACCGGGCAGACCATTGAGTTTAGAGGGAATACAAAATCAAAGTGGAGTACCGAGGAAGTATTGGAAAATACAACCTATATCAAGCTGGTGTTCTACAAGATGAAGAACCCTCAAAGCCGTTTGCGTATCTACTCTATTATGTTCGGTTACGGACTTGTGTATTACAACGATTCTGTTATGAGTTCTACTCTTGACAGTTACGTTTCCCCTATCGGGGCTGATGTTCCGCAGTTCGATTTTTCAGTAACTCTGAAAAACTACGACCACTACTTCAATGTAGATAACCCGAACTCGGCTATCAACTACCTCGAGACAGGACAGGAAATGGATATTATGTACGGTTATCAGACCCCGGGTTCTGACACTATCGAGTGGATTCAAGGAAACCACCTATGGTGTTCTGAATGGGAAAGTGACGATAACACGGCTACAATCCGTTGCCAAGACATTTTCCGTAATATGGACGGCGAGTATATGAAGGGTCTGTATAGTGCCGCTGGTAAAAGCTACTACGCATTGGCAGAGGAGATTTTGAAGGACGCTGGGATTTCCGAGTATTACATCGACCCACGTTTGAAGAAGCTCTACTCTAACAACCCTATTCCGAGAGTGAAATACAAAGAAGCATTGCAGATTATCGCAAATGCCTGTCGATGTGTTCTCACCCAGTCTCGAGACGGCAAGGTTCAAATCAAGTCGAATTTCATGCCGAGTGCTTCCATCGCAACCAACGGCGAGGAGACCTACTCCAATGCCGCAAACGTGCTGACGGACACACCGAAGGTCGAATATGCAACCCTCGCCGGGAATTATACCCCTACCGATGGGACGATGTTCTTCCTTCCGAGAAATGGCAAAGCGGCTCTGACAACCGGGTATGTCTCAAAGGAAATCTCCGGGGCAAACGGAACATTCACAAAGAATCCTGTCGTTACTATTACGATGGAAGCGATTCGAGCTTATTACGGTTTGAAGCTGGTTTTCGGTACAGCTCTCCCGGCGGCGTTCACAATCAGAACGTACAAGGGTGGCGAGCCTGTAAATGAATACCCGGTTGAAAAAGACGAAATCAGCACCACTTCGATTATTCTTCGAGATTTCGATGATTTCGATGTGATGAAGATTGAGTTCACCAAAACCGCAGAACCATACAACCGTATCGTGCTGAACTATTTCAGTTTGAGCGATGTTGTGGATTTCACCATGAATCGCCGGGACATGACCTCCTCTCCGAAAGCTATCAAACAGGAGCTTATCAAAGAGGTTATCGTCCCATGTTACACCTACCAAGAGAATAATCGAGAAGAAAACCTTGTCTATGAGGACATAGATGTAGTCGCTGGTGAGGTCGAGACTTATTACATTCAAGACCCTTCCTATGGTTATAAGGTGAAGCTCGATGAAGTCGAAGGTAAGGCAACCGTAGTGGCATGGAGTAACTACTTCGTTACCATCAAATTCAATGTCACTGGCTCGTTTAAGCTCGAGGTACAGGGTTATCGGTACAAAATCGTTGAGAAGTACGCTACGGTGTCTCTCAATGCTCGTGGTAAGACAGTCAAGTGGAAGAATCCTCTGATAAGTAATACCACGATGGCGAATGAGCTTGCCGCATGGCTGGCTGATTACTACACAGCCGGAATCGAGTACGAATACGATACTCGAGGAAATCCCGAGCTGGACGCTACCGACATTGTGTATCAAGAAAACGAGTTTCACGATGGTATGAGGGTAAATATCTACCGTCACACTGTCAATTTCAAGCAAGCATTTTCGGGTCGAGTAACCGCCCGAAGGATTGGAGGTTAAAATGTCGTGGTCTACACCGAAAACCGATTGGAACGGTGAGACTGTCGATGGTGTTTACACCGGGGACAGATTCAATGCCGTGGACTTCAATCGAATTAAGAACAACCTCGAATACCTCCGTGAGTTGGCTATCAAGATGTATGACGAGTTCGCTATTCAGTCTGTCGGAAGCGATAAGACCGTAAAGGACTACTTCTACGCTGATGAAATCAATGCACTGGAAGCAAACCTCGTTACCATCAATACCCATAGTCTCAAGAGGTCTTACGGCACTGCTCCTACCTATGCCGCCAATGGTAATACGATGGATTTCAAAGAACTCAATCGTTTGGAGGGAGCAATCCTTGACCTTTATGACAGGCTCACCAATGAGAGTGAGGGAAGGAGGACATTCACATGGAATTTTGGTATGAAGGGAGGGTTATAAATGGCGTGGAAATTACTTCCTACTGATTATACGGACGCTGTTTGGAGTGGTCTGAAAAGATACACACAGGTCGATAACTCCGATGGTACGGTATCGTTCAACGATGTTACGACCTACACCAATAAGGAAAAATCCTTCTTCGGTGCAAAAGACGCTAACCGTATGAACGAAGCTCTGAACTACATCATGTCTATGCTGGAAAACGGCACGAACTTGTATGAGGAGTTTCAGACCTACTTCACCACGCAGAAGGAGCTTTTCAAAAGCTCGGGTGATAGTTCTTATCAAGAGCTGACCCAGTATTTCGTCAACCTCAAGGCACAGGGCGATTCGTCTTTGGCACAAATCGAAAAGACCTATGAGGAACACATGACTACCTACGAGGGCGAGCAGACTGCGGCATTTAACACATGGTTTGCTGGTGTCAAAGGTAAGCTGAACGAAGATATTGCCGGAAGTCTGCAAAATCAGATTACCGAAGTAGACGAACGTTTGGCGGCACTGGAACACATGACCTTGAAGAACCTTTTCACTGTACCTGTTGCGATTGACAACACTGGTACTACGCTTCTTGCTGACGATTTGGGTAATGCAATCGTGGCAGATTGGAAATATAAGGAGGAATAAAAATGAGTGCAATCAGTATTGAAACCAAGAAAGTGACGGAACTCACGGCGTTCACCACACCGACCGATTCGTGTCTGATTCCGATTCATGATGGCACAGGCTTGAAGAAAATCACCTTTGCCAATTTCAGAGCCAAGGCGGTTGAGGGTACGGAAGCGAAAATCGCTCCTCTGCTCTTTAACAACGCCGGGGCGCATAATGCAATTTACCGTGGTAAGTCGCTGGGTAACGCCGTGACTACCGCCCAGTATGCCGCTATCAAGGCTGGTACATTCGATGATTTATACATCGGTGACTACTGGACTATCGGCGGTGTCAACTACCGTATTGCGGCGTTCGATTACTACCTCAACAGTGGTGATACGAACTGTACTACCCACCATGTAGTTATCGTGCCGGACACTTGCCTGTACAACGCACAAATGCACAACACCAGCTCCGGCAGTTGGGAAAGCGGTGCGGCAAATACTACGGCTGGCGGCTATGTCGGCTCGGATATGTACAAGAGCAATCTCGAACAGGCTAAGACCACTATCAAGGGTGCGTTCAGCGGTCATGTTCTGAAACACAGAATTTATCTGACGAACGCTGTTGCGAATGGTCGTGCTTCCGGCGGCGCATGGTGCGATTCCGAAGTTGACCTTATGTACGAGCAGATGGTCTACGGCAGTGGTATTTTCTCCCCTGTTTCTGACGGTAGCAATGTCCCGGCTAACTACCGTATCGAGAAATCCCAGTTGCCGCTGTTCCAGCACGAGCCGAGCCGTATTTGCAATCGTGCGACATGGTGGTTGAGGGACGTTATTACCGCTCCCGGTTTCGCCAGTGTCGCCGACAACGGTAATGCGCGCTACGACGGCGCTTCCAATTCTTTTGGCGTTCGCCCGGCTTTCTGTATATCTTAAATCTGCGCCCCCTTGTGGGGCGCACAAGGAGGTTTATTAACAAGTGTCTGTATTGAAATCGAAACGAAAACCGTCACAGTTTGAGGTATTTCACCACCTCAACAAAATGCGTAAGGAGGTCACGGATTTACTGCTCCGTGATTTCGGGTACGACCTCGACAAAGCCGTGAAGAAAGTCGAAACGACCTTCGGCGGAAGACCGTATGAGGAGTTATCACCCGATGAAAAAGTCCGATATGAAAAGCTCATGGAAAAGAACACTGCGTTTGCAGAATGGTTCATCGCAGACGAGCGAAAAGTGATAGTTGATTGTCTGCGTAGTATCACCGAGGAGGTATATGTTGCAAACAGCATTTACCCAACCTACCGGGAAGAACTGATTGAGCGTAGAGTTCACCAAGACCGAGCAGTCGGACAGTGTTATAGGCTCACACAGGAATTGCAGTATGCTATCGAGACCCTTCCTGTCGATGTGAACAAGTACCTTCGTTTCGCTGAAATGATACAGACCGAAATAAACCTTCTTAAAGGTTGGAGAAAGTCCGACAACAAGTTCAAGTCGGCTCTCCAAGAGGGTAATCTCTGATTCCGCTTCCAATTTCGCCAATGTCAACAACAACGGTAATGCGAACTACAACAACGCTTCCAATTCTAATGGCGTTCGCCCGGATTTCGATTCTGTGATTGAGTAGCCTATCGAGCGTTTCACAGACAGAGAAAGGAGAGATTATCCTTCCGTATGGTAAATACTAAATGCGACACCTCCTATTACGATAGCCG
>ULVI01055621.1_pt1 | contig 10322 bp, 5 predicted proteins | sample 1959331 | NCBI WGS metagenome assembly ULVI01 (sample SAMEA4835782, study PRJEB28245) | human gut metagenome | biome: gut microbiome; material: fecal sample | place: Denmark | collected 2008 | reverse complement strand
ATCTTTAATGCCTCCACACAATCCATGTCCATCATGCGCAAAGCAAGCGTCCACTGTACTTGGGTGGAACAAATTGCTGAGCGAAGCGAAGCGCGGTGATGAACTTCGGCGTGGGCCGAGAAGTTGATCACCATACACCGTATGGTGATCAACTTCGGCAAAAAGCCGAAGTTCATTTTGATACTGGAAATGATAGCGCAAACGCTTATAGAGTTCGCGTCTAAGTGGTTGACCCTTAGGGTCGTCATAGATACTTTCTGGTGTTAGTAATCCTATATAGCCATTATCCTCAGAAGCCATATCCATTGCATTCTCAAGTACACACTTATAAAGGTTAGTCTGCTGCCCAACGAGCAAAGGATAATTACAGTATGCACTCATAAAATTAGAGCTGCATGCTGTATCAATTTCCTCAGAACGATATAGTTCCTCTGTAGCAGGAATCTGCTCAAACATCTTATCACGCATCTTACGGACATCAGGAGCCGACATCTTACGAATAGCCACCTCAGGATATTTCTCCGAAAGAATACCCTGTTCATCAAACTCAAGTTTTATCCACGGCGGATTTCCACAAATAATATCAAATCCATCCCTCAGCCAGAACACCTCAATAAACTCCAGCATTGGGTGGAAGAAATGGTAACGCTTGGCAAGGCGGTCGGCAATCTTCAGGCGCAAAGGGTCCTCATCAGCAAACAACGACACATAAGCATGAGAGTCTGTAAGAATCTCTTCTTGGGTCTTTGTCACAATCTGCGATTCATCTTCTGTCATTTTGCCATATTCCGGCATATCCTCAGATACTACATTCGAGCCAGCACGTTCCAAAGCCTGACGGGTCTTGGTGTCAAGCTGAGAGTTATCAACATCAAGCAAAGCCTCTATGTCGCCCCAATACTCCTGGCGAGTAGGTAAATTTATAGCATCGTCATACTCCCAAAACCACAGGGCACACCAATAGTCCATCGCAAGTTTGAGTTTGCGATAGGCATTGTCATGACGATAACGAGTGTCAAATAGTTGCTGCTTCTTGGCATACGACTCCGCCTGCTCCTCTGCCTTGAAGAGCGTATTGCTTGCCGAATGGTCTATGCCATCCCAAATATCGTTGCGATTGTTGGTGAGCTTGTCTATAGAAAGCTGATTGGTGAAATACTCCTTCAAAAGCACATCAATCTTACCCGATATACGCTGCAAGGTCTTGAAGTCGGCATCGCCAATAGGTGCAGTCCAATCCTTGAGCATAGCAGCCATGCGCTTATCCTCATTAGCATGCGCCTTCTTCTGCTCCTTGATGCTACGCACACCCAGCATGTTGGCGTCAGGCAAAAGGAAATGATACACCTCATTGACAGAGCGATTAACTCTGTTGCTGAAGAACTTAACCTTGTGTGGAGCCTTTTCCCACCACTTGTTTACCTTTGCCGTAGAGCCACGACGGTCAAAGATGCCATAAACGTCCTGCTTGCTGTACACCTTAAGCCAAGCACCAATGACGGCATTACCCAAAGCCAAACGGTTGGCAAAGAACGGAGTCTCCATATCCTTATGGATAACATTAAGCCATAGGGAGAGCTTACCCAGCTCAATGGCAGTTGGGTTCAAGTCGACACCATAAACATTATGTGTGGCTATATAAGCCTTCACCTTCTGCAACTCGTCGCGATAACGGTCGGGCTGTATGCGCCAGTTGCGCAGGCCCTTTTCTCTCTGCTGACGTTGCTGTTCGGCAAGGTAAGCCTCAGCCAACTGATTGATGACCTCATTCTGGAAGGCGGCAGCACCCATGGCTGGCTCAAGAATCTTGAGTTCAAGGAGTTCGGTTGCCTGACGCTTGTTGGCACGCACATCGTCGAGAATAGATTTGAGGGTGTACTTCACAGTGCTACGTGTCAATACCTCAGGCGTATAGTAGCTTGCAGACTTCTGACGGTCGCGTCCATTCAGCCGATATACAAAAGTACCCTCAGGCAAGATGACGGGATTGCCAGTCTGCTGGTCGCAAAGCACCTCTGATATATCGAAATCGCCCATACGGCTGTATGGCACAAGGAAGGTGCCATCCTGAGGAGCGTTTGCCTTATGCACCTCGATGTAATCCTCCTCGGCATAGAAGCCACGGAAGGCAAGCAACGACTCATAGACGCTACCCAACTGGTTCACACCCAAGTTGGCATAGCTGATACGGCCACAATAGTTTTTCTTCTTTGAGAGCGACAGCGCTTTGATAATCTCCTGCCACTTGATGTTGCGGATGCGCACACCTGCCAGATGGTGCAGATTCTTGTCATTAAAGAGAGGAGAGTCTATAGGCCGCACACGAAAACTCTTGCTGTTTCCGTCGGCTGCCTTGGCGTTATGACCATCAGACAGAAGTGAGAAAAGATGATGTATGCTGTCGTCAAAGAAGTAGCCATTGCGACTGGCATCTGAGTTTAAACGCACCATCTCAAGGTCGCGCAGAGACTCCAAAGAATATCCAAGCTTATACACCTCGTCATCTACAGGGAGAATTTCAAGTTCGTCGCGGCTTTCGGCATAGAAGAGGAAGAGCAGACGATAGATAATGGTAAGGCAGTCGTCCTTCACCTCCGACTCGAAAGTGTCGTCGGTATAGTCGCTCACGGGAATGTTGTTGTTCTGCTTCCACCAATAGAGAGCTTCGTTGGCAAGGGTCTCTACGGCAAGAATCACACCTTCCTTAAGATCCTTCGTTACCTCATAAGCATTCTTATAACTCTCCTCAATGATGGTGTCCATCAGCACCATTTCGCCTTCTGCTGCCAAAGTATGCTTAGACACAAGCATGTGGAAGAGTGCATAGTAGGTGCGATGCTTGGCATCGATGCTTGCTTGGGCAAAGAGGTCGTCGAGCGAAAACTGCAGATAGCTGCCTTTTGCCCACTTGTCTTTGTCGAAGAGGAACACGGTGTTGCCCGCTAACATCAAGATGAAGTGTGGACGACGTTCCTCGGGCAAGAGAAAGATATGCGTGATAGCTTTGTTGATGATGGCAGGAGATATTTTATAATGCTCGGTATCGAGGTTGAAGACATAACGCCATTGGCGGGCAGCATACTTTTGCTGTCCGCTAACTACCTCACTTTCATACTGCTGCTCGAACAAGCCTGCAGGTTCTTTCTCCTCGATTGGGATGAGGTTTTGCATCTCCATTATGAACATTTTAACTTGCTGACCTTGACGAATGACATGGCGCACGGGAATCATCTCTACTGGAGTAGACTCGTCGTTGACGACACAATGTTCCTGGTATGCATGGTCGGCATCATAACCAAGAACAGACAACAGACGTGTGTGGAAGTCGTGTGTCTTCTTGATGGCATCTTCCACACGTGGACGATCGTTGATGATGAAGTTCTTGTAGTCGTTATATTCCTGCTTCAGGCGAACGTAAGGACTGCAGATGTCCTTAACCTCATCGTTTGAAATGCCAGCGCACTTCTGTACCTTCTCGAAGAAGTCGTCGCTGAAATATCCCGATGGGAAATAGTCTCCTACATTCTGGATAAAACGATATTTTATATTGTCAGCCATAATAAGCTTGTTTAAATCGGGTTAAAAATTATAGAAAACAGCCAAGAGGCGCATATAAGGTTCAGCCTTGTCGAGCGAGAACATGTCCTTATAAAACTGGCTCGACTGGTCGCTGATTTTCTTTATTTCCTCTATTTCCTTGTCGTGATTGCGACGTGTAATCTTGATGTCATCAGAGTCTATCTGGAAGAGAGACTCTTCGGCATTGGTGGCCCAGAGATTGAGTTTCTTTTTGTAGGCTTCCAAATCCCTTTCCATCTTCTCTGCTATATCAAACTGTTTTTCCTTCATATAGAGTTCAGAGCCGAAGTCAATGGCACTCTTCAGGTTCTTCTGGAGCAGTTTGATATCCTTTTCTTGAACACCCTGCAGGAATCCATCTGTAAGCTGATATTGCTCAAGGAAATCAAACAGAGAAACTGGTTTGTCTCTCAATGCACCTTCCTTGTCGAGGGGTACGAGAAAGAACTTGCTGATAAGGTTCTGTCCCAGTCCGTTGGCATGACTACCATAGAACAAGTAATAACTCATGCCTGCGGGTATCTGTTCGCCCTTGACAACAAAAGCCTGATTCTTTGGTACCGATGCTGTGAACTTTGTAAGCAGATACTGAATGATTGGATGCAAGTCGTACAGCGGCAGGAATTTGCTCCAGTCGCCATTTTTGCTTTTGCGCGAATCAGCAATGGACTTATTCAGCGTGTGCTTGTCGGCACACAGACGGAAGATGTTGTCCGAGGGGATAGCCTCACGAGGAATATCAAACAACACATCAGTAAGTTCAGCATTATTCTTCACCTCTACATAAGGCACATCACCATCTTGCCATCGCACATCTCCATGATGGATGGAATCAATAGCCTCCAATTCATTGAAGAGATCTTTATAGAAATCCTCATCCGACTTGTAAAGCGACAATTTAGGCTCAAATATCTTTTCGGAGAGATGCTCTTTAGCAGGAGTAGTTGTAACCACGTCTGGACGTTTGAATCCACCACGCCGACGGCGACGTGCAGGTTGCAAGAAGTCTTCATCGCCCTTACGCAGGGCATCTGCAACCTCATCTTCCTCTTGTTTGCTGTTGTACAACTCCATGACGCTCATGGCATCGCCAAGAACATCATGCACCTCTTGCTCTTTCTCAAGAAGCTTGTCGAGAATGCGAAAATCTGTACGCAAATCTTCTTCCTGACCATTTGCCACAAGGTAGTAGATGACAGGAGTTTGCTTCTGACCATAGCGGTCGATACGGCCATTACGTTGTTCGAGGGTGATAAGACTCCAAGGTATGTCATAGTTGAACATTGTGTGACAGAAGTAGTGCAGATTGACACCTTGCGAACCTGAGTCGCTGGAGATGAACACGCGAATCTTACTGTCCTCCTTGGCGAAGTCGTTAACCATCTCTTCCTGCTCCGTATCAGAGAGAGAACCGTCGAAACGCTTCACCTGATTATCACTCAGACGAAATTCTTTCTTGATATTCTCCTCAAGGAATTTCATTGTGGCTATACGCTCCGTAAAGATTACGATACGCTCTTTAGGATTCTTCTTCCATATTTCCTTCAGTTTATCCCTGAAAGCCACATAGCGAGAATCAATACCCGACGAGATATTAACGTTAACCAGGTCAAGAAGTTCCTTTACCTCAACGCTCTCATCCTTCTTGCTACGCTCCTCCAACGAGGCTTTTGCTGCATAAGGGGATGACAGATAGCTCTTAAAGAGCGACAAAGCATAGAGAGGATCACTACTGTCTACCTTGTTTACAGATTGGAAACGAGTATGCTGCACCTTAAGGAACTTCTCTTCCTCAGGATGCAGATTAACCGGTATGCTTATAACTTTTCGGTTCTGGAATTGACCACGGATTCTTTCGTCCTCAATATCCTTCTTGAAACGGCGTACATAATAGGGTCTGACATCCTCCTGTGTGTACTCGCCATTACGAGGAATGGAGATAGGGTCGAGCATTCGCATAAGGTTGGCAAACGACTCGGCATTACCGTTATGAGGGGTGGCAGATGTGAGAATCAGCGAATCGCACTTCTGCGCAAGGAACTGTGCAAGGTCGCCACGCAGACTGGTGTCGTTGGCAACCTTGTGACACTCATCAATCACAATGATATCCCAATGCGTCTTCTCCAGCCATGCACGGAAACGACCGTTGTTTTTCAGCGTGTCAATGGAGATGATGGTCTTGTCGTAATAGTCGAACGGATTTTTGTTGAGAGGTATCTCGTTCTGAATCTTGGCTACGCCTACACTGTCAAGACGAACAAGGGGAATGGCAAAGCGGTTCCAGATTTCTTCCTGAAACTGTGCAAGGATGCTTTTAAGGGCGCAGACAAGAATGCGCTTTCCTCTGCCGCGACGAATCATCTCACTGAGAAAAATACCGACTTCAATAGTCTTGCCAAGACCTACTCCATCTGCTATTAGCAGACGAGGGCGTGGCAATTCAAGAGCCTTAAGAGTAGGCTCCATCTGATACTCTGCAATATCATATGCGCCACCCTGCGCTACGGTAATCTTCTGTGAGAAGAATGCATTGTTACGGATGGCTGTCTCGACAAGAAGTCTTGTCTTACGCCAACGTGGATCCTTATCTGCCACCAACTGAGTGTTGATAGGGCTGACAATCTCCATATTCTTGTCGATGCTTGTATCGAAAACAAAGTGATGATTCTTCACAAGTTCACTGATACCCGTGCAATGCAACAGATAGTTGCCATTCACATCGGGCTCAATGTTTGTGATGAGAAAGTCCTCACCTCTGACCGTTATTCTTTGACCAGCAGCATAATTTGCCATAACTGTATTTTTATTTTCGTTTGCAACACATCGTTCCGTAGTGCCGACAGGAATCTTATCTATATCACCCGACTCAAAGAGGCGGCGTGCATTGTCCGACGGCTTTTCGTCAATTTCCTTTGTTGTCATAATTGCTTTAGATTATTGTTTAGGCGATATATTGAGAAGTTTCTCCGCCTCTATCTCAATACGGCTCTTCTTCGTCTGCACGATAAGCGTCCTTACATCCACATCAAGAGCCTCTGCCACTTGTACAAGCGTTTCAAGGCTCGGCTGCGAACTGTTGGTACCCCACTTGCTCACAGTAGCCGGGTCTTTACCCAATTCATCTGCCAGCCACTTGGCTGTCCTTTTGTTTTCAACCAATACTATCTTGATGCGATTGATGTCTTTCTTTGCCATATCCTTTCATGTGTTTCTTGGTTTACAAAGGTAAAAATTATCTTGGATAATTAAGAAAGATAATGGAAATAATTATCCAAGTTATTGCGTTTTACACCAATTTCTCTATAAAGAAGGACTAAATAAAGTTTCCGCCATCACAATTCTGCTATTTTCTGCTCGTTTCTCACTGATTATAGCTACCTTTGCTTCATCAGAGCTACCGCAAAATAGCACAAAGAATAAGCGTGGTACGAGGGAATATGCGCAACAGCTGATTATCAAGGAATTGAATTTCCCGAGGATGTTCGGCTAAATGTCGAAGTCTGATTCGTACCGATTAAAGTGCAATGCGCTTGATTATCAAGGATGTGAAGATAGGTAAAAGGGAAATGTCTTTCCTGATAGATGATGTCCTTTATCTTATCATCCTGTGGTGGCAGTTTGGCGCTGATTGTCCTGAACTGTTCGGGTGCGAGTTCCTTCAACCTGTCAGGATTGAAGCGGAACATTCTGAATCCCTGATTTTCAAATCCGGCAGGTTCTGCTATTCTGTTATTGGTCAGAAAATCATGCACATGTCTGTTGCAATCCCGGTTGTCCACATAGGCATGGAACGGGGGAAGGGAATTGAGGTTGACGGTAATGTCCGTGTAGGATTCCCAGCATTCCGGATTCTCCTTAGACCGGGATTCAAGTCCTACATACAGATTATCATTGTCGATATAACTGTTAAGGACGAGTCTGACCTCAATACGTTCAGCCGGATCTGTGGCTGTTTTCCAGTATAGAGTGTTTGATTTGTTCATACTTGTATTGTTTTTATGAGGGAATACGGCAGTTATTTTACCGCATTCCCCGAATGTTATAATTTGATATTTGTTATATCCTGTGCGGACTCCTTTTTCACGGTCCTCAGTCTTTTAAGGAGATACAGGAAATATTCACGGTCATAGATCCGGAAAAGAAATTCCTCTGATGTCTCCTTGATGTGTCCGATGAAAGTTACGGATTCCCTGTCGGGAGGATATTGAAAGAAATGTCCGTCGGAAACAAGGGTGAGCTTCTTTCCTGATACATGGTCTATCAGTTCGTCCGGAGTTTCGTAATGTCCTTTCCCTTTATAGAACTGATAATGGTTCCTGCGAAGACTTTTCAGGGTATTCGCCATGTCCGTCCTTGCTTGTCTGGAATCTGATTGGATGACAAGGTTGCAGATGAATACGGGCTGTTTTCCGTCCAGTGAAAAATAATAGGGAATGAGTCTGGTTCCGGTTGTGACCGTTTTGTTTGTTTCCTCTTTTGAGATCACGGCTTTCCGGTTGATGATTTCCATGTGACGGTCTATCTGACTGTCCAGTTCGGATTGAGGAGTAAGTACGGAGCGTAGGCCCTTGAAATATCTTCCTTGACGTGTGAAGCAGAAAGAGTACATATTTCCGTAATACGGTTCTCCCACAAAGAACGAGTTTTGTCTCATGCGCAAAGGTGGCAGTACATCCAGCAGGTCATAGTAATCTTCTTCGGTGATTTCCTTGAACGGTTCGGACAGGGACTGATGGTATAGCTGCAGCTTCTTGTCCATTTCAGAAGGTGTTACTGCTTTCAGATAGGGGTTGTTTTCCCGTATGCGCAGTTCTTCGATTGTTTCTCCGCCATAATCATTGCGGAATCCGTCACTCATACTTGTCAGGCATGTTCCGTCGAAGTAGCGGGAATCGATTACATATTTCAATCGGTCTTTCATGTCTTATAGGTTTTGAAGGTTCAACACTCTTTTGACTGCATATACGGCATTCTGTGTAAGTTGCCGTTGCCATGCCTGGTATCTCGGCTACCATTTGAAACCGTATGATTTCAGTTCCTTGCGCCTCTGGTCATCCGGAATATTGTCAAACTGGATTTGCAGGCGGTCTGCCTCATAGTTCCATACCAGCGTTCCGCCTTCAAATTTCAGTTCACGGTTTTCCCGTTCTCTGATTTCCTGAAGTTTCAGTCTGGCCTGGCGTGCCATTTCCGGCAGTTGGAAGAAACGGTTTCGTGGAGTGATAACAGGTTTTTTGCATTGTGCATTGAAGTCTGTAATGAAGTCCACCGCTTTCTGTACGATTTCCACTTCTCCTTTTCCTGCATAGGTGCTTACCTTATTAAGGATACTGCTGACAAACAAGGCACGGCTGTATCCTCTTGCTTTACCGGTATCAATATCATGGATGGTTTGTGCGCTGTTTGCAATGTCACGCTTCAGACGGTTCCATGCCTCTTCCTGCTTCTGTTCTTCCGGTTTGGCAGCTTCTTTCATCCTTTCCATGGCAGCCTTGAAGCGGTTACGCCAGTCATGAAATTCATCAAATCTGTTCTGGTATGCATCCAAGGCCTTGTTGTTGCGCTGGCAGTTGAATTTGGCAGGCCCTGTCACCATTGGACTGGCACATCGTGAGAGACTGCCCAGCAAGGCGGAGAACTTGCTATGGTATGCACTGACATACTCGTTCTGCTTTTCTTCCGGAATCTGTTTCAGATCCTCTACAAGTTGTTTTTCATATTGCATGATGTCTGTTTCCGACCTTGCTTCAGGTTCGAAGGAACTCCATCTGTACGCGTTGTATGCAGCATCAAGCAGGTCTTCCAGATAGCCGGGATACAGGAATTCCACAGCTTCCCATTTTTCAAATTCAGACGGATGAAGTTCTGTTTCTCCGTCTGCCGCTTCGATTGTGTGTACATAGGACCCCATTCCCGTACAGCGTTTACGGAAATGAAAAAGGACGGCTTCGTCATCCGTCCCTTGTTCTCTGATTTTCTTCACTCGGTAAGCATTCTTTCTTGTCAACGTGATAACCGTCTGTTTTCCGGTCTTGTCCTTCATGAGGTCTGCTACTGTACCTTCACATACCTTCTTTCCAACTTTTTCAGTCATATTCTTTTATTTAAATTAGACATGATCGTCTCCGTGGAGCCAGTATTTCAATTTCTTACTGGCCCGGCTGTTCTTTGCCAATGACCGGTGCAAGGCTTGGCGGAAAAAAATACCGGAGCGAAGCGAGGATGATTTTTTGCCAGCCAACCAGCCCGACAGGGCCGCCTTGCTCAGTCAGTGGCAAAGGGCGATATTTGCTGTAAGAAATGAAATAATGGTGTATTATTTTATAATATCGTCTTGCTTCTTATAATATCTATATTGTCCTTTAAGTTCTTGCTTATGATTTCAGCATAATATTGTTATTCTTGTGGATTCATGTTTGCACATGGCTGAGGTCTCATGTAATGGTAGATGTAAAGAAGCAGTATTAAAATAAAGGAACAAAGATTGGCTTACCTTTTATCTATAAAGTACGACATAAAAATCTCCTGCTTTTAGTTCTATAATTTGAAGTAAACAAAGGCTAAAGCAAGAGAACTTCTATTTCCAAGTTTTAATATATAAGATTTTTAGATTTTGTAATCTAATTTTTAAAACAACCTTTTTATACAACTGAAGTCTGTTACCTTTTTTCGGATGACTATTTGCTGTCTGATTGCAGATAATAAGATTATGTCTCTTTTTATACATAATGAGTGTTTTTAGG
>ULVI01106134.1_pt1 | contig 10353 bp, 10 predicted proteins | sample 1959331 | NCBI WGS metagenome assembly ULVI01 (sample SAMEA4835782, study PRJEB28245) | human gut metagenome | biome: gut microbiome; material: fecal sample | place: Denmark | collected 2008 | reverse complement strand
ACTACGCATACCGTGACGAACTGCGTAAGCTGGCGCAGGAAAATGGCAACGGCTTTCTGCTCGGAATGCTCCGTGAAGCTGATCCCGAAACGGCGGAAAAACTTCACGAGAACAATCTCAACAGGATAATAAGAGCGCTTGAGGTCTACAAGACTACGGGAAAGACAATGAGCGAGCAACAGCGCCTTTCAAGGCTTGCCCCTTCGCCGTATGAGCCGTGTATGATACAGCTTGACTATGACAGGGAAACGCTGTACGACCGTATAAACAGACGTGTTGACATAATGCTTGCCGAAGGGCTTATAGACGAGGCAAGGCAGTTTATGAAACAGTCTGATTATCCCACTGCGGCACAGGCGATAGGCTATAAGGAGCTTATGCCGTATCTTAAAGGCGAAAGCTCTCTTTCACCTTGCGTAGAGCGGCTGAAGCAGGAAACCAGAAAATACGCAAAGCGTCAGCTTACATGGTTCCGCCGTGACGAAAGAATCCATTATATCAAGGCTGACGGAGGAAAGAACTTTTCGCAGATTGTTGACGAGGCAATAGATTATATCGGCAGTGCAAGAAACAAAAGCAAGTGATATTCCCGTCTGTCGAAAAAAACTTCTCAAACTGTCATAAAGCTATGGAATTTTCAATCAATATGTGTTACAATATAAGTTAAGCTATCTGTAGCTGTGATTTATCACAAAAACAGTTATGATTTTATTTTATTTTATGTTCCGCAAAAAAGCGGAGAAAAGAAAGGACGTAATCAAAATGGCAAAGGAACTCAATTTACAGGACGTATTTTTAAATCAGGCGAGAAAAGAGAAGATACCTGTAACTATCTACATCACAAACGGATTTCAGTTCAAGGGACTTGTAAGAGGATTTGACAACTATACGGTTATCCTTGATACAGACGGAAAGCAGAACCTGATATACAAGCACGCAATCTCGACAATAACACCGCTCAGAGCCGTATCGATCCTTGACGCGTTTGACAAGGCAGACGGTGACGAAGCAAAAGAATAAGGTCATATGGACAGGACATTAACGACAAAGCTCATAACGATCGTTCTTGCGATTTTTCTGCTTGTAACAGTTGTGAGTCAGTTCTTTGTCGGCACAGAGCATTCATACAGGACAGAAGTGGCTCTGAGGTACGATTCGCAGGATACCATAGAGTTCTACGGTGTGTTTGCCCGTAACGAGCATACGGTAAGCCGCAGTACAAACGGTATCATTCAGTATGCGCACGAGGACGGCTCTAAGGTCGGAAAGAACAGCGTGATCGCAAATACCTACAGCTCGGCGTCTGATATCACGCTTACTGCGGATATCAAAAATCTGCAGAAAAGGATAGATACCCTTACCGATGCACAGAGCCTTGCAGGTACTGACAATTCACAGATAGAAGCGTTTGACAAGCTGATAACCGAAAAGCACAGCAAGCTTATCCGGGCTATAAACAGCGGAGATTATTCTGCTGTTGCCGATATAAAGTACGAACTGCTCAATCTTCAGAGTAAGCGTGATATGGTCAAGGGTAAGGTGACGGATTATTCATCTGTGATTTCATCGCTCAATGCAAGGATAAAGACGCTGGAGTCGAGAATATCAGCCGAGCCGGCAAGTGTATTGTCGGAAGAGACCGGCTATTTTGTAAGCAGTATCGACGGATATGAAAGCAAGATAACCTACGACAATATCGGAACAATTACTCCTGCCGAAATCGCCGAAACGGTAAAGAATCCAAAGACGGCATCTGCATCCGGAGATATTATCGGTAAGATGATTGAGGACTATAAGTGGAAGTTTGCAGCAACATTCACCGAAGGACAAGCCGCCGTTCTTACAGAGAACACAAACGTGCAGATAATTGTCGGTGCAGATCAGTCCGAGATAACCGCAAAGGTTGAAAATATCGAAAAGCACGGAGATGATTATGTGGCGGTATTTTCGGCGGACGATCTGAATTCAACTATTGCGTCATCGCGCGTGGGACGTTTCAAACTGCTTGTCGACAGTTATAATGGCATACGCATAGCGTCATCTGCGATACACTTTGATAAGGATAATAATATAGGCGTCTATATCAAGAGCGGTACACAGGCACAGTTTGTGAAGATCGAGCGCATCTATTCGAGCGAGGATTATGTAATTGTCCGTGATACCACAGGTAAGAGCGGCTATCTGTCGCTTTATGACAACGTTATAGTTGAAGGGAAGGATCTTTATGACGGAAAGAATCTCTAAATCCGCCGAAGAAACCACACTTGAAGATATAAAGCTTAACTACGAGGCTGTAAGACAGAACGTGGCAGAGGCAATGGATAAGGCAGACCGCCGTGATAAGGTACGTATCATGGCAGTTACAAAGACAGTACCCTGTGAAAAGATAAACTATGCCGAGAGCCTTGGCATAGACCTGCTTGGTGAGAACCGTGTGCAGGAATTTCTCGGAAAATACGAAAATTATTCGGAAAAATCCGAAATTCATTTCATTGGGGGCTTGCAAAAAAACAAAGTAAAGTATATAATTGATAAGGTGAGTATGATTCATTCGGTAGACAGCGCAGACCTTGCGGCTGAGATAAACCGCAGGGCAGGTCAGCACGGATTGAATACAGACATACTGATTGAAGTCAATATAGGCGGTGAGCTGTCAAAAGGCGGAGTATCGCCAACAGAGCTCATCGAAACGGCAAAGGTCGTATCAGGGCTTGAAAACGTCCGCATAAGAGGGCTTATGACCATTCCGCCCGCAGGGGGCGATGAAAAGTATTTTGCGGCTATGCAGGAGCTTTTTGAAAACGCAAAACAGAAATATTCTTTCCTTTCCGGCATGGACACGCTGTCAATGGGTATGTCGGGGGATTATATATCAGCCGTAAAGTACGGCTCAACGATAGTCAGGATAGGCAGCGGTCTGTTTGGCTACAGGAATTATTCTATATAAACAAAAAACGGAGGTAAAGACCAATGAGCGCATTCGAGTCATTCAAGAATTCTTTTAAGAAGTGGGGCGGCCCCGATGAAGAGGACGATTACACAGCTGAACCCGAAAAGCAGGAAGCACCCGAGATGCCAGCACGCAGTGCAGGACAGTCCTCAAACTCAAGCAAGATCTATACTTATAACGCAAGCACAACACTTCACCTTGTTGTAAACAGACCCAAGAAGTTCAGTGACGCAGGTGAGATAGCAGAGCTTTACAAGAATAAGACAACAGTTATCCTTATGTTCAACAACACAAACAAGGATACAGCTAACCGTCTTATCGACTTCCTCGGCGGCGTAAGCTACATCACAGGCGGCGAAATAAGAAGAATAGGCGAAACTACATATGTACTTGCTCCTTATAACGTTGATATTTCAGGCGAGTTCATAGACGAGATAAGCAACATTTCAGGCGAGGACATCTTTGACGAAATAGGCTGAGATGACTGAAACCGGTTTGAAAAAAGACCTTATGAATGCGGCGAGGGATTGTATTAGCAATTCCCGGCCGTATTTCACACGTTTTTTGTCTGAAAGCGAGTTTGCTCAGGCACAGGTGATAAGTTTTCCGAAAGATGTGAGCGCAGTGTTCTGCGGCGGTGCGGAAAATCGTGATCCGCTCAGATGCTGTCTTGGGCTTTTCCCGTCGTTTTACTTTGAAAACGATGATATTTACGGATATGACGTCACGGTGGCAGAGATGTTTCCGATAAAGGCAGTTACGCTTATCTATCGCCGTGAGGATACGATAACTCACCGTGATGTGCTGGGTTCGCTTATGGCACTGGGCATAGAGCGTGATACGGTAGGCGATATTTTTGTTGCGGAAGGCACAGCGGCTGTATTCGTATATGAGAAGATAGCTCCGCTGATCTCGGACAGCCTTACGAAAATCGGCAGGGTCGGAGTAACAACCGAAACAGATATAAAAGCAGGTTTTACGTTACCTGAAAGAAAATACGAAGAGCTTTCGCTGTCGGTGGCATCACTGCGCCTTGACAACATTGTCAGGAGCGTGACAGGCACCTCACGGACGGCGGCAGTCGAAAAGTATATTATGCCTCAGCTTGTACAGCTGGGCGGTACGGTCTGTACCGATGTATCAAAACAGCTTTGTGAGGGCGATATCTTTTCCGTCAGAGGAAAAGGAAAGTTCCGTCTGGAAAGCGTCGGCGGAACAGGCAGAAAAGGCAATATACATATTACAGTGAAAAAATACATTTAGGAGGATTTTTTCCGTGAATGCTAAAGATATAGTATCAAAGGAATTTGACACAGTAAAGCGCGGCGGTTATGATGCCGCAGAGGTAGACACTTTTTTAAAGGATGTTTCTATCGAATACAAGAAGATGCAGAATGAGAACGAAGAGCTTGAGAAGAAGCTTGAAGTTCTGGCAGAGAAGATAAGAGAGTACCGCAAGGATGAAGATGCGCTGAGAGATGCGCTTCTTATAGCCAAGAAGCAGGGTATCGCAGTAGTAAACGAGGCTAAGGAAGACGCTGAGAAGATAAGAAAAGAAGCCAAGGAAAAGGCGGACAAGACTATAAAGGACGCTGACGCACTTGCTGCAAAGAAGAAGGAAATTTCTGAAAAGAACCTTGCAGAAGCCAATGCCAAGGCTAAGCAGATTGTTGACGAGGCAAACGCTAAGGCTGACGAGATCCACACAATAATGATGCAGCAGACAGAAAGAGAACAGATAGTTCTCCAGCGTACAAGAAAAGAAGTTCAGGACTATACAAACAAGATCCTCGCCGCATACAGCGCTCATATCGAGAATATAAAGAATATGCCCAAGGCTTGCGAAAATGAGTTCGTGATCAATACGGCAAAAGAAGTTGAGGCCAGAAAGCCTGAGGACAGCGCTTTTGCAAAGAAGCCTGCACCTGCACCCGCTCCCGTGCCTGCACCGGCAGCTCCCTCGGTAAAAAAGCCTGAGGGAAAACCGGCAGTCAAGGCAGAAGCTAAAGCTGAAGCAAACAAGCCTGAAGAAGACAAAGCTAAGAGTGATTCTGTGCTTTTCAGTCTGAAGAACGAAAAGGATGAAAAGAAGGCTCCCACAGCAGAGCTTGAGTTCGGCAAGAACAAGTAAATACATAGGAATATACGTTTGACAACGAAAGGAACTAAGAATAAATGCTATATATCGCTCTTGCGGTGACCGCAGGACTTATAGGGCTCGACCAGCTCACCAAGATACTGATCGACAGCAATATGGAGCTTCATCAGTCAATACCGATAATATCATTCGGAGATACACATGTGCTGAATATCACATATGAGAGAAATCCCGGTGCGGCTTTCAGTATACTTGAGGGTAAGCAGACATTTCTTGTGATATTCACGGCGATAATTATTGTCGCTATGCTCTATCTTATGATATCGAAAAGGGTCAAGCGCCCTACTTACGTCTGGTCAATGGCGCTCATTGTTGCCGGCGGACTGGGAAACCTTATAGACAGGGTTATAAGGGGTGAAGTGGTTGACTTTATTGATGTAAGGATAATCAACTTCGCTGTATTCAATGTAGCCGATATATGCGCAGTACTCGGCGCTATAGGGCTTCTCTTATTCGTTGTAATTGATGAGATAAAGGAACAGAAAAACAAAAGATCGGCAAAGAAGAACAAAAATGCCGATGACAAGGAACAGAACACTGCCGCAATGAAAGCAGAAACGGTAAGTGAGGAAAAATAACACCGCTACGGAGGGTAATATTGCATTACGAATTTACCTGTAAAACAGGCGGCGAAAGAACAGATAAATTTCTTGCTTTGCAGGATACAGGAATAACACGATCAGCAGCCGCCGCTCTTATTGAGCAGGGCTGCTGTCTTGTAAACGGGAAAAATGCCGCCAAAAATCAGAAACTGAAAGCGGGGGATGTTGTAACGCTGGATGTGCCGGAGGCACATCCTGCAGATATTCTCCCTGAAAATATACCGCTTGATATAGTCTATGAGGACAGCGATCTGCTTGTGGTGAATAAGCCCAAAGGCATGGTTGTGCACCCCGCTCCGGGACACTACAGCGGAACGCTTGTCAATGCGCTGATGTATCACTGCGGCGACAGTCTTTCGGGAATAAACGGAGTTATCCGCCCCGGAATAGTACACAGGATAGACAGAGACACGAGCGGACTTCTGATAGTTGCCAAGAATGACACGGCGCACAATGTGCTTGCCGGGCAGATAAAGGTACACAGCTTCACAAGAGAATATATGGCTGTGGTGCAGGGCGTTATCAAGGAGGACGGTACGGTAAATGCCCCGATAGGCAGGCATAAGACAGACCGGAAGAAGATGTGCGTTACTACCGAAAACTCAAGAGAGGCGGTAACGCATTACTTTGTAGAGCAGACGTATAGAAACAATACGCTGGTAAGACTGCGCCTTGAAACCGGAAGAACGCATCAGATAAGGGTGCATATGGCGTATATAGGACATCCGGTCACAGGCGATGAGGTGTACGGAAACGGCAGTCCGAAGTGGCTGTGCGGTCAGTGCCTGCACGCAAAGAAGATAGGATTTGTCCACCCTAACGGGCAGTATATGGAGTTTGACAGCGAGCTTCCGGACTATTTTCAGAAGCTGCTGAAAAACCTTGAAACGCAGAAGACAGAGATATAAAACGGCATAAACAAAGGAAAAGAAGACTATGGATTTCAGAAATGTGATAATCATGAGCGACCTTGACGGCACGCTCCTGGACGACAAGAAAGAGATTTCGCCGAGGGATATGGAGTCGATAAACGACTTCTGCGACAAGGGCGGAATGTTCACGATAGCGACGGGCAGAGGCTACTCTATGGCACGGCCGGTTGCCGAAAAGCTGAAGCTGAGGATACCTGCGGTCATTTTCAACGGCTCGGCGGTGTACGACTTTGACAAGGACGAATTTCTGTGGCAGTGCGAGGTCACGCAGAAAGCCAGAGATTACATAAAGCTGGTAATGGAAAAGTTTCCCGATGTGGGCATCGAGGTACTGCATAAGCACACGGTCTACGTCCCTGCGCTGAACGATGTGGAGAGGGCGCATATGGCGCTTGAGAACGTGCATGGCGATGTGTGCAGTCTTGACGATATTCTGCATGAGGGCTGGCTTAAGGTGCTGTTTGCATACCCTGAGGACAAGATGCCTGAGCTTGCGAGGTTTATAAACGAACATTGTGCAGAGGGGACGAACAGGGTGCTGTCAGCGCCGTTCTTCTATGAGCTGTTGCCAGAAGGAGTGAGTAAGGCTTACGGTTATAAGCAGTTACTCAGAGTAACAAACAGCGAGGATAGATTCACTGTTGCGGCGGGCGACTATCCGAATGACGCTGAAATGGTTCGCAGTGCGGATCTGGGCGTTGCTGTAAGCAATGCGCATGATGATGTAAAGGCGGCGGCTGACATCATTATCGGCTCAAATAACGATGACCCGATGACGCATATAATTGAGAAAATAAAGCAACTGTAACGCATGGTACAAACCTGTGGTTCATTTTGGTACAGTTTTGGTATGATATCTGAAAAATATCCGCACAGCAGCGGCTTATCGGGAAAAATGGTTTGGAATACAATTTTTGTAAATGAAATGTCGGAGTGAATAGGTTATCTGAAAAGCAGAAGAAAAAGTTTGAATTGTTATTATAACTGACTAATAACATTATCGTGTTAAATTAATATTAAATATTTCAGTGATTTGTTATTGCTGATCCGGAAAGGAGAATTAAATGAAACAGGAACCTGATTACAAGCTGAAAAAACGCATGGAACGCATTGAGCACGAAAAGAAGATGAGCAGGACATATAACCGTAACTGGATCATATGTATCGGGTCACTGGCAATTATTATACTTGCGATTTTTGTGTTCGGGGGAAAATGATAATAATTTTGTCATAGAACTTGTTTTATGGTGTCAGTTAATCATTGACAATCGGAAATTGTAGTGATATACTTATGATAGTATATGGCGTAGATATTGCAATCGATCGGTGAGAGAAGTGCGTTGATATCAGGGACATTATATATGATATTTAAGGCATAGCTTGCTGTGAGGCACTGTGCCTTTTTTGTTTAATATATCTAAGGAGGAAATAATATGAAGCTAAGGAAAATAACTTCAGGAATAATGGCGGCGATTATGGCTTTTTCTGTGGTAGGCACGCCGGTAGGTGATATATTCCCTGAAGTAAGTAAAAAAATCAGTGCGTCGGCGGCGCCCGAAGAAACTGCGCTTGTACAGGTGAGTGCGACAGGGTACAGTTATACGATAACTCCGCTTCTTGCTCCGTTTAATGAATATTTCTTTGTAAAGACGGACAATCCCGATCCTACATCGTTCAGATTTGCAGATAAGACCAGTGTGTATATTGAAGATGAACCGAGCGTTATAAGTGCCGCATGGGATTCCTGGGACGATAAGCCATACATTTATCAGGACATAAGATATCAGAACAAGAATACCGGCAGAGTGGACGGCGGTTATATTTTCTGCGGTTCGTATACTGACGGCGGAGAAATAGTATTACAGACAAAGAGCGGTTCGGACAGTTATAATGTTACCTGGAACGATACCAAGATAAAGCTTAAACTTCCCGCTCTTAAAGATGATGTTGATTATCTGATTGACAGATATGCGACAAAATCATCTTTCTTTGACAATATGGATGCGGTGCAGGAAGGATTTTCATCTATATGCCTTTACAGCGGCTCGTACATCAAAGGAAAGCTGAAACGTGCTACCGATTACTGGGGAATGTCAACATCGCCACATAAGGATCAGCTTTTCTATATCCAGTCGCCTTATACACGCGAGGACAGCAAATCGCTTTTTGCCAGCGCAATATATCCCTACCGTTATGATTCACTCGGTTTCCCGAGTGTTATGTCAATTGTTGCAAAGCGGCTTGACAGCTCGGCTCAGATTTCGTGGGACGATGATTATCATTATATGGTGAATGTTACTTATAAGGGCAATACACGTTCATACGGAGGTCAGGGAAACGGCAAAGGACAGGGCATCAGCGAAGACAAGATAAAGCAATATTACACCTTCGGAAACGGTGGCACAAAAATCACTCTTGAAGGTACAAAGAAACTGCTCAACGAATACTCGCAGGTTGAAATGAAAGATGATGTTCCCCGTGCAGGTTCAATAACGTGGAAGAGCATATATAATACCGTAGGAAATGGTTCGTGGGTGCGCCTGATAGAAATCACAGGTATATTCGGCGGCTCGCAGATAGGATACAGCTATCTTTACAGAAACGGCGACGGAAGTAATTTCTACACTGACAGCGCAGGCAACAGCGGATCTGAAATATACTGGGGCGGCGATCTCGGATACGCTTCGGACGTATGGGTCGACGGAAGATATGTTGACGCATGGGAAGGCTATGTTCCGGGCGAAAAGTTCGAGGATCACCCTCACAGCGATATCCTGCTGAAAATGTCTGTTCCTCAGATAAAATACGAATATGAAAATATTTATAATGAGGAAACAGGTCTTTATGATACTGATTTTACTATAATTTCTGTAAGCGAGGTGCAGAAAAGCGTACTGTTCAGTTATCAGTCAGACGAAAATCTTTGGCGTTGTATTGATGTAGATGAATTATACGATGATGACTGTGCAAGTTATTATGATGTTGAGTATTTAGTGCGTGAAGGACTGCTTGACAAGAAATATCTCAGGGATTATGTGCTTACGCCTGATGATGTGGCAAAGCTGAAGGTTGACAGAAATACAAATAAAATTCCCGATGATTATTACATTTACGATCAGACGGTAAAACCCGGAACAAGTCTTAAAAATCACACGCACGACTATGTTACCGATTCTGTAGTAAAGCCTACATACACGGCACAGGGATACACGCTTCAGAAGTGTAAGATATGCGGCTCGAAAAAAAAGATCAATTACACCGCAAAGCTCACACTTTCAAAGGTGACAGGCTTCAAGGTCAAGTCAATATTCAGCACCAATGTAACGTTGCAGTGGAATAAGAACAGTGCCGCAAGCGGTTACGAGATAGAGCAGTACAAGAGTGGTAAGTGGGTCAATGTTGCGAAGATAAGCGGCAATTCAACTCTTACTTATACTGTCAAGGGATTAAAAGCCGGAACAGCAGGTTATCAGTTCAGGATAAGAGCATACAGGACTGAGGGCAAGAATAAGGCTTACAGCGGCTATTCATCGATAGTCAAGGTAAATACCAATCCTTACGGAGTAAGCGGATTCAAGTGTTCGTCAAAGACAAGCACCTCAGTGACATTAAAGTGGAACAAGGGCACGACTGCGAGCGGCTATCAGTTACAGCAGTATAAAAACGGCAAGTGGGTAACTATCTACACCGGAACAAAGGCTACCAACACAA
>ULVI01078693.1_pt1 | contig 10357 bp, 6 predicted proteins | sample 1959331 | NCBI WGS metagenome assembly ULVI01 (sample SAMEA4835782, study PRJEB28245) | human gut metagenome | biome: gut microbiome; material: fecal sample | place: Denmark | collected 2008 | reverse complement strand
CCCGCCGGCAACGACATCCTCTTTGACGATGCGCTTTGTGAACAGGGACGTAACTTCAACAACAAAATATGGAATGCTTTCCGTCTGATCAAGGGTTGGGAAGTAAGTGCCGAAGTGCCCATGCCGGAAGCTGCCGGACTGGCAATGCGCTGGTTTGAGTCCAAACAGAATGCCGTAGCTGCCGAAGTGGCGGACTTGTTTGGCAAGTATCGTTTGAGTGAAGCGTTAATGGCAGTGTACAAGCTCTTCTGGGACGAGTTCTCTTCCTGGTATCTGGAGATGATCAAGCCTGCTTATGGCCAGCCCATCAACAAAAAGGTGTACGAAACGACTATCGGCTTCTTCGATAACCTGTTGCATCTGCTGCATCCGTTCATGCCGTTCATCACCGAGGAGCTGTGGCAGCATATCATCGACCGTAAAGACGGGGAGAGCCTTATGGTGAGTCCTATTTCCATGTCAACGGAAGTTGATGAAGCCTTTGTGCAGCAGTTCGAGGTGGTGAAAGAGGTCATCAGTAATGTACGCTCTATCCGCCTGCAGAAGAACATTGCCCAGAAGGAGGCATTGGAGTTGCAGGTTGTCGGCGAAAATCCGGTGGCTGCTTTCGATGCCGTCATCGTGAAGATGTGCAACCTCTCTGCCATAAGCGTGGTTGAGGCGAAAGCCGATGCATCTGTTGCATTTATGGTAGGAGTTACAGAATACTCAATTCCTTTAGGAGCATATGGAACTTTATTTTTTGAAGCCGAAATAGCCCGTATGGAAGCCGAACTGAAACATAAGGAGGGTTTCTTGCAGGGAGTCTTGAAGAAGCTGAGCAACGAGAAGTTCGTGAACAATGCTCCGGCTGCCGTTATTGAAATGGAACGCAAGAAACAGGCGGATGCGGAGAGCATCATCAACTCATTGAAAGAAAGCATTGCTGCTTTGAAAAAGGCGTAAGCGGTATTTCCGATAGGTGACTATATTATCTTACAGCAAATCCCCCTATAAATCTTTAATTGTTTATAGGGGGATTATAGTTTGATATACTCTATTGTTTAACAAGGATTCACATTGTAAGGCAATGTATAGTTACCTTCCGATTATGGTCTTTGGCAACTCCGACTGCCTATTTCTCCAATAAGTCTTTCAGAAAAGCGTCCAACTCTTCATCCAGTCCTTTCAGCAATTCTTCGTTTACCAGCAGGGTGTCGTCGTCCAACAGCAGGAGTTCGGCTATGGTCTCTTTGTCATCATCCACCAGCACGAAGGAGAAAGGCTTCATGATAGTCAGCTTGTCAAAGGTATCCTTGCTCTTCATATTGCAGAGCAGGTTGCTCAGGATGCGTTCTATGTTCTCATAGAAGTCATCGCCTTCATAAGTCATCCATTCTTCGATAACGGTGCTGGAAAGTTCCCTGTCGTCATCATCGAAAATGCAGAATTCGCCCGAACTTTGGTTTGCTTGCAGATGAATATCCGTAACGATTGTTTGTTCGCAACCGCAAGTGTACTTGCCGATTGCCTGTTTAATGGTTTCTTCGAGGAGAGATAATGCCGGTTGACTGAGTTTCATAATTGCTTTTCTTTACTAAATGGATGTTCAAAGGTATAAAAAAAACAGTTACATTTACTGTATTTGACTAAAAATCATTATTAAATCGTTGCATTTGCATGTTTAGGCGTGCCAAGCCTTCTTCACGTTCTTTTAATTCGGTGACGTAAAGGGTTGTGAGGACGTAGTTGGGGAGGTCTGCCTGGGTCAGGTGAGTCAAATCTTTTTTGTCTACGCCGTCCACAATGCGTGCTTCGGCTTGTGCTTTCAAAGCCCAGCCGACAGCAGTGGTGATGCTGTCCAGCATCTCGTAGCCGACAGCCAGATTATAGGCAGCCTGCATCTTTTTCTTCCCTTTTTTGGTGGCGTAGGTCTGCTTCCACAAGTCGATGGCGGTTTCCCATTGCTTCTCCCTGACATATACGGCGGCATCGCGCATATTCACCGAACCGCCGCAGAAGAGGTATCGGCTTGCTGTTTTCCAATAGGGCAACAGCTTTTTTACGGGGATGGTTCCGGCAAATTCAGAGGCTTGTTTTATCACGTCTTCTTCGCTGATGAGGTGGGACTGTACGAAAGGCCCGTTTCCGGCTTCCTCCCAGAAGATGCTGTCTTTACTGTTGACGGTCACCATAGGTGTGCCGCGATTGGGCAGATAGACACTGACGGTGGGATAGACTTTGGCGTCCACCGTTCCGTAGTAGACACCCCAGTCGCGCATATACTTTATTTTGCGGGTGGTGTGTATCTGCACGTTTTCCAGTGCGATGAGGAAATCTACGTCCAGATTATCCACCAGCCGGTTCACTTCTTCCTGTGATAGCATTGCCTCTCGCGGAGTGATGTCGCCGGTGCGCAGGGCAGAGTCGCAGATTATCACTTCGTTGAAGTAGTTCTCATCAGCAAGCGCTTCGGCAAGTGTTTCGGTGGCAATGGTGGCATTGCCGTTGTAATAGTCCACCTTCCGGGCTATTTCAAAGTCGTCTTTCTTCTTCTCTTTGGCGAGGATAGGTTTGTTTTCCGGAACTTCGGGCATGTTGTTGACGACGCCCACCCGCTTCAGGCTTGGCGGGAAACTGACATCCGCCGGTAGCATATAGTCGATAGCGAGATATTCAACGCTTTGGCAGCCTGCCAAAAGTAGCAAACAAGACAATAACAGATAATGATAGTATTTAGCCATAGCCTTTATTCTTTGTTCTGAAAACAAAAGTAATCTTTTACTTGAATAAATAAAAGCCCCGAACAGTTTTTAACCGTTCGAGGCTTTTGTTAGTGATTAGTGAAGTGATTAGTGAACCGCTAATCACTATTCCGCTATTTACGCATTTTTCCCATGGCAATTCTTATACTTCTTGCCGCTTCCGCAAGGACAGGGATCGTTGCGTCCCACTGTCTTTTCTGCGCGGATAGGTTCACGTTTCTGCTGTTCGCGTGTGTCATGCTGGGCGGCAGCCTGTTGGTTGGGATCGCTCAGGTCTTGCTTTTGTTCGCGATACTTGCTGAGGTCCTGACGTTGTTCGGGGGCGGCCTGACGAACCTCCTGCGGTTCCTGTACCGGGATTTGTCCGCGCATCAGGATGGAGACTGTCTGGTTGTTTATCTTGTCTACCATCGTGTCGAACAGGTTCACAGACTCCAGCTTGTAAATCAGCAGCGGGTCTTTCTGTTCGTAGCTGGCATTCTGTACGGAATGTTTCAGATCGTCCAGCTCGCGCAGGTTTTCTTTCCATGCCTCGTCGATGACGTGCAGCAGGATCGACTTCTCAAATGATTTCACCACTTCCTTACATTCGCTTTCATAGGCCGCTTTCAGGTTGCAGGAGATGTTATACATGCGCTTGCCGTCGGTGATAGGTATCAGAATGTTTTCGTACATATGTCCCTGATTTTCGTAGACCTGCTTGATGACCGGATAAGCGATTTGCGCCATACGTTCGGTCTTGCGCTTGAAGAGCTCCATAGCGGCGTCGAAGGCCTTGTCGGCAAGTTTCTCTTTTTTCTCGTTGCGGAATTCCTCTTCAGTGAACGGAGTTTCCATGGCAAGGGTCTGGAGCAGGTCCATTTTGCAGTCTTCATAAGTAGGAGCCTCGATGGCATTGGCGCAACGGTCCCAAATCATGTTCACAATATCCATGCCGATACGTTCGCCCATTAAAGCGTGGCGGCGTTTGGTGTAGACTACGGTACGCTGCTTGTTCATCACGTCGTCATATTCCAACAAACGTTTACGGATACCGAAGTTGTTTTCTTCCACTTTCTTCTGTGCGCGTTCGATGGATTTGGAGATCATGCTGTGCTCAATCATCTCACCTTCCTTGAAGCCGAGCCTGTCCATTACGCCGGCGATACGGTCGGAGGAGAACAGACGCATCAGGTCGTCTTCCAGAGATACGAAGAATACGGATGAACCGGGGTCACCCTGACGTCCGGCACGACCACGCAACTGGCGGTCTACGCGACGCGATTCGTGGCGTTCCGTACCGATAATGGCAAGACCGCCCGCAGCTTTCACTTCCGGGCTCAGCTTGATGTCCGTACCACGACCTGCCATGTTGGTGGCAATGGTTACGGCGCAGCTCAAACCGGCTTTGGCCACGATGTCGGCTTCCTTCTGGTGCAGCTTTGCGTTCAAAACGTTGTGCTCAATCTTACGCATGGTCAGCATTTTGCTCAGCATTTCGGAGATCTCTACGGAGGTGGTACCTACCAGCACAGGGCGGCCGGCTTCTACCATTTTCTCGATTTCTTCGATGACGGCTTTATACTTTTCGCGTTTGGTCTTGTAAACGCGGTCATTCATGTCATTGCGGGCAATGGGGCGGTTTGTCGGGATAACGACTACGTCCAGCTTGTAGATGTCCCAAAGTTCACCTGCTTCCGTTTCGGCAGTACCGGTCATACCGGACAGCTTGTGATACATACGGAAGTAGTTCTGCAAAGTAATTGTTGCAAAAGTCTGTGTGGCGGCTTCCACTTTCACGCCTTCTTTGGCTTCAATAGCCTGGTGCAGACCGTCGGAATAGCGGCGGCCTTCCATGATACGTCCCGTCTGCTCGTCTACAATCTTCACCTGTCCGTCGATTACCACATATTCGTCGTCTTTCTCGAACATGGTGTAGGCCTTCAGCAACTGGTTGATGGTGTGTACACGCTCGCTCTTGATGGCGAAGTTCGTCATCAGGGCATCTTTCTTGGCAAGGCGTTCTTCGTCCGTCAGTTCCTTTTCGTTCTCCAGTTCGGAGAGTTGGGCGGTGATGTCGGGGAGTACGAAGAATGTGGGGTCTTCGGAGTTACCGCTGATCAGGTCTACGCCTTTGTCGGTCAGGTCTACGCTGTTCAGTTTTTCATCAATCACGAAATACAGCGGGTCGGTGACCTCGTGCATGCGTTTGTTGTTCTGTTCCATGTAGATCTCCTCGGTCTTGAGCATACCGGCTTTGATGCCCTGCTCGCTGAGGAACTTAATCAATGCCTTGTTCTTCGGCAAGCACTTGTGGCTGCGGTAGAGGGCAAGGAAACCTTCTTCCTGTTCTTTCTTGTCGTTCGATGCTATCAGGCGCTTGGCGTCGGCAAGGTATTGCGTGGCCAGTTTCTTCTGCGCTTCCACCAGACGTTCCACTTGCGGGCGGAGCTGCTCGAAGAGCTGGTCGTCGCCTTTGGGAACCGGGCCGGAGATAATCAGCGGGGTACGGGCATCGTCAATCAATACAGAGTCCACCTCATCGACGATTGCGTAATTGTGCTGGCGCTGTACGAGGTCTTTCGGGCTGATGGCCATGTTGTCGCGCAGGTAGTCGAAACCAAATTCATTGTTCGTACCGAAAGTGATGTCCGCAAGATAGGCTTGGCGGCGTGCGTCGGAGTTGGGTTGATGCCTGTCGATGCAGTCCACGCTCAAACCATGGAACATATAGAGCGGGCCCATCCATTCGGAGTCACGTTTTGCCAGATAGTCGTTGACGGTTACCACATGTACGCCGTTTCCGGTCAGTGCGTTGAGGAATACCGGCAGGGGGGCAACCAATGTCTTACCTTCACCGGTTGCCATTTCGGCAATTTTGCCTTTGTGCAATACCACACCGCCAAACAGCTGCACATCGTAGTGCACCATGTTCCATAGCGTGTCGTTGCCGCCGGCCACCCAGTGGTTCTGATAAATGGCTTTGTCGCCTTCGATGCGTACAAAGTCTTTGGTAGCGGCGAGATGGCGGTCGAACTCCGTAGCGGTCACTACGATCTCCTCATTTTCGGAGAAGCGTTTGGCCGTCTCTTTTACGATGGAGAAGGCAACGGGCAAAACCTCGTCCAGTGCCTTTTCGTAAGTATCCAGAATCTCTTTTTCTATTTTGTCTATTTGAGCAAAGAGTTCCTCACGTTCTTCCAGCTCTGTGTTTTCAACGCTTGCTTTCAGCTCTTCCACTTTGGCGCGTTGTTCTGCTGCCGAGTTGCGGATGTATGCCTTCAGTTCTTCGGTTTTAGCGCGCAGGGCGTCATTGTCCAATGCGGCTATTTCCGGATAGGCGGCTTTTACTTTGTCTACCCATGGCTTTATTTCCTTCATGTCGCGAGTAGCCTTATTTCCGAAAATCGAGCTTAAAAATTCATTAAATCCCATTATGTATTTGTTTTTATTATTATTATCTAAGTTTATTATGGTGCGCAAAGTTACTGATTTTGCAACAGATAACGTAACGTTACACTGATTATTTTAAGGAATCTCCACAGAGGGCGCAGGGGCTCATGGAGTTCTTCGCTTTTATGTGCGCTTTGCAACGAATCTTTATCAGTTATCAGTAAGTGAGTGGTGTGGCTGTGCACGCATTGGGAGCGCGGATGCGCATCGCATTTGACAGGGTGGGAGCAATGCGGTCTGTTGCGACCGGTGTACGGATGATTTCCGGTTTTACTCCTTTGCCGAGTAGGATGAGGGGAGCAGGTATGGCGGCAGCGCGCACCACGCGGTTGTCATTGCTGTTTTCCTGCATGACGGTCCAGCCCGGCAGCACTTCAATGATCAGGTCGCCGGAACGGTGGCGGTGGAAGCCGTTGCGTATGCGGTCTATTTGCGGTGACCAGGAGCCCAAAAGCAGGTGGTAAGCGGAATATACTTTGTTCACCCCGCTGAATTGCACCAGAAATTCCGCTGACTTTTCCTGTACCTCGGAAAGGCTTAACTGCTTCTCCTCTATTAATTTATGATTGAGATATATCTGTTGGCTATAAAATCCTTCCACGTATTGCCCTTCGCCATAAGTAGCCATTAGATACATGTTCAGCAAAGTGGCGCAACGGTTCAGGTGAAATTCTCCGCCGGGAATACGGTAGATGCCTATGTCGGCTCCGTCCGGGTCGGTATATCCGGTGGATGCGATGCACAGCAGTACGTTTTGCAGGCCTACTTTACGCTCCAGTATGTCCAGCAGGTTGGCAATGCTCCGGTCTAAGCGGGCGTAGGTGTCTTGCATTTCCATAGCACACTCTTGTGTGCTGCGGTGGTTGTAGTTGCCGGCATAATAGGTCACCGCAAGCAGGTCGGTTATCTCATCCTTGCCGATGTTGCTTTTGTCCAGCAGATCTTCTGTCACGCGGTTTACTTCGTCGTTGATGAGCGGGCTGGTGATCAGCCGGCGGAATTTGTTATCCTTCTCTATCTCAAACTTGTACTTGAAAGGGATAGTGCGCCATTCGGGCAGGAAGGTATAGCTTGTGATGGGGTGGAGGGGATTCCACTCCATTTCTTTGATGCGGAAGTCGGGTGACTGCTGTTCGTTGTATTGGCTCAGCCACCAGGGATACTCACCGTAGTAAGTTGTTCCGCACCATTTTCCGGTTGTGTGGTTCAGCCAGAAGGCGCCGTTCCCGCTGTGTCCTGCTGAAAGGACGGCAGCGTCGCGGAAAGGGGCGATGGCATAGACCAGTGCGGCATTTTTAGTGGCTATTTTAAGCTCATCGGCAAAGGTGGAGGTCAGAAGTTGCGTAGGGGCTGTGTTCTGGTCGGTGTAGTTGCCCATAAAGGCCGAATCATCCACACAGTTTTTCGGGCGCAAGGTTTTCGGATCAAACCAGCGTTCGGCTATGATGCCGTTCATGGATGGTGTGGTGCCTGTATAGAGGGCGGCCATGGCTGAGGCGCGGTCGGTGACGTTGAATGAATATTCCATCTGTCGGAATACTTTCCCTTCCCGTAGCAGCCGTTTAAATCCTCTTTCCCCATAGAGCGAAGAGAACGCTTCCATATAGTCCGTACGCAGTTGATCGATTGTCAGTGTCACCACCAGCTTGGGTGAAGGTGGCATCGGCTGGGCTTGCAGGCTGCCGAATGTCAGTGCGAGTATGGAAGTTATCAGTCCTTTCTTCATTATTTCTTATCGTATGTGAGAATTAGGTTGCTCGCAGAACGTATCAGCAAACAAAGTGCCAAAGGTAATACAGCTGACGGAAATCTTTGCGGTATTATGAGCCAAAGCAATATAAAAAGTGTTAAAACCAGGAAGTTCGCCAGCATATAACGGCTTCTTCTCCTTTTTCGCACCCTGTTCAGCATGCATGGCAGGCAGAGGAGGTGGAGAGGATGGAACACAAACAGCAGATAGTTGGGACTGACGGCCGGGTGCTGGGAGAACAGGACGAGGAATGTCAGGATGCATCCCGCCATTCCTGCGGCAAAGAACAGCACGAGGTCTATTCCCCAAAGCGTTTTCTTTCGGCGTATGCCGTAGAGGGTGGCGGCTGCGGTCAGTATAAACAGCAACAAGGCGGCCTGCAACGGGGTGAATCCTTCGGACGGCTGTCCCGTCTCTTCCATTCCGGTTGTTATGATTTTCTCTTCGTTCAGTACCAGGGGGCGCACTTGCTTGTCGCTGCCGATGATCCGGGCTGTGTTGAAGTAATCCTGCACGTAGAACGGGACGAACATCATCAGTCTGCGGCTGATGGGCTTGTCGGCTTGGCTGCCCATGCACAAATCCATGCCGAAACGTGACCATGGATGGCCTTTGCTGTATTTGTGCAATAGGTCGCGGAAAGAGGTTCCGGTGTTTGTGTCGGTCATGTTGTCGGCATATTGCAGTGTGCCGTCAATGGATTTTTCTATTAAGTCGCGCGGACGTGTGGCGCAGTTGTCGTAGAAGAAGTTGTAGCGGTACACCCGGTTTTCGGGACGGTAGTTCTCTTCAAGCAGGACGACCAACTTCTTTTTTTCCGCCGGGGTGAGGTTCAGTTCTTGCTGCCAGACATCGCGCTCCAAATAATAATATTCCGCCGCGAAGCGTTCATAATCGCCGGCTCCCAGTTGGTAGTCCGTTTCACCTAAAGCGAAACGGAGGATGAAGTTTGGTGCATTGAAATTGAATATGCCGTAATTGAATACGGCGTCGATGCCGCGTGTGTAGTTCTCGTATCGTATGGCGGTATGTCCGAAAAGGGAATATATCTCCTCTCCCGAAGCGCATGTCAGCAGGCTGATGCGTATGGAATCCGCCGTAGGGGAGGCCTTTGCTGCTCGTTCCGTATGTGCGGTGGCGGTGGAGGAGCAAGGCAGGCAGGTCAATAGGGATAATAAAAAGACTAAATACTGTTTCATGGATGCAAATTTACGGAAAATCTTCGGAATAAGCGGTTGAAGCGCGGAAAAAGGCGGAATGTTTTTTTTTCTTCGGAGGATCAGCGGATATGCTCGGAACTTATGCGGTTTTCTTCCGGTGGAGGAATAAAACTGTTGTTATTTTAGAATCCCGGCATTCCCGAAAAAACAAAAAAACAAAGGAAATAGACCTGTATCTATTTTGGTATATCTTTTTATATTGGTTTCACAAACTGTTTCACCTGCTGTTTCAGCCTTGCTTGTAATGCGCTGACTGATAGAACGTAAACTGTTTCATTTGCTGTTTCATAAACTGTTTCACTTTTATGTAATTATTTATGATTAAAATACCTTGTATTATCTTGGATTATGCGAAATTAAAGTGCTACCTTTGCACCGCTTAAAAAAACATGGAATGAATCTTGTAATTGATATAGGCAATACCATAGCAAAGATAGCGGTGTTTCGGGACGGAAGTATTGTAGAGATATTCTACGATTCCAATCAAACCCTTGAGCAACTGCCGGATATCTGTGCAAAATATCCGATTGATAAAGCAATTGTCGCCACTGTTATTGATTTGGGCGAACGGGTGCTGGCGCAGTTGGCACACCTGCCTGTTCCGCTGTTGTGGCTGGACGAAAAAACACCGCTTCCGGTGGAGAACCTTTACGAGACGCCCCAAACACTTGGGTACGACCGCATGGCGGCTGTTGTGGGAGCCAATGAACAATTTCCCGGAAAAGATATTCTGGTGGTAGATGCCGGAACCTGCATCACTTACGAGTTTATTGATGCTGCCGGACGCTATCATGGCGGAAACATTTCGCCGGGCGTGCAAATGCGCTTCAAGGCGCTCCATGAGTTCACCGGACGGCTTCCGCTGGTTGTTCGGGAAGGGCGCCGGCTGCCGTTGGGCAAGGACACCGATACGGCAATGCGTGAAGGTGTACTGAAAGGTATGGAATATGAAATTTCGGGTTACATAACGACTATGAAACATAAATATCCTGAACTTTTGGTTTTTTTAACGGGCGGTGATGATTTTTCTTTTGATACAAACTTAAAAAGTATCATCTTTGCAGACAGATTTTTAGTGTTGAAAGGATTAAATAGAATTTTAAACTATAATAATGATAGGATATAGACAAACACTCTTGGTGTTCTTGCTCATGATGTTGTCCGGAGCGACAATCGCTCAAAATAATACGAATTCTCCCTATACACGATAC
>ULVI01027895.1_pt1 | contig 10414 bp, 2 predicted proteins | sample 1959331 | NCBI WGS metagenome assembly ULVI01 (sample SAMEA4835782, study PRJEB28245) | human gut metagenome | biome: gut microbiome; material: fecal sample | place: Denmark | collected 2008 | reverse complement strand
CAACATCTGCTTCCAATTTCTTGATTGCAACCTACGTTTCCACATTTATTACAAAATATAAGTTTTCCCATAAATTTTCACCTTCTATATAGTTTTTAAGATGAACTATATTATATCACAGTATCTGGTTTTTGAAAAGAATGACCAAGGTGGAATTTTACCAGAAACACGTTGGGACAGAAGAACAAGATTGTACAATGAAGGCCATGCGGAAGCGGTGTCAAATTGGGATAAATACCAAAAAGATGAAAAAGTATTAACAAATCTTAATAAAAAGCTTCAAGAAAATGGTCAAACTATTACCGATAACGCAGAAAGACAGAAAATTGCTGATAAAGTTCTAAAAAATGCCAGTGAAAGAGCGAAAGATTACGGTAACCAAATTGTAGCGAATATGAAAACTCTTAGTGATTTTAAGAAAGAAAATGAAGTAGAAAACCCCAATAAGCAAGTCAAACCTAAATTTACTGATGGGCTTAAAAGTTTTGCTTCTTCTGCGCTTTCATCAATTGGTAATGCTGTTATTTCTGCCGGTACAGCAATGATTGCACAGCAATTAATCTCATGGGGACTTCAAGGTATTGATGCGATTGTTCATTATGATGATAATATTATTGCTAAAGGTCAAGAAGCAAAAGAATCCATTCAATCCCAAACTAAAGCCTATGAAGATCAGAAAGCTTCTCTTGGAGAACTTACTACAAAATATACCGAATTATCTAAAGGCGTAAAAATATCTGGTAATTCTATTAAAAATATTAGTCTTACAGACGATGAATATAAAGATTTCTTAGATACGAGTAATCAGATTGCTGCCGCTGCTCCTAGTCTCACACGTTCATGGGATTCTCAGGGTAATGCTATTCTTAATGCAGGAACTAATGCTGAGGATTTAAACACTCAGGTCAATGATTATCTAAAGCTACAGAGGAATCTTACTTATTATGACACAAAGAAAAATATTAGTGATCAGTATAAAGGGTATGAGACTGCTTTAGGAGAGAATAAGGGCAAACAAGACGAATACAAAAATGCATATGATGCAGCTAAATATAAAGTTGATTCTGTACAAAAATTTTCCGACATGCTTAAAAAGCATACAAAAGGAGAAGATACCATCACCTATACGTTGGATCAAACGGCATATGATGCGCTTGGTAACACATTTGGAAAAGCAATAAAAGGTTATAAACAATCAGCAGATGGTCAAAAGATAACTCTTGAATTTGATGGCAAACAATTAGATTTCCTTAATAATGAAGCTGCTAGTGTATTAAACTCAGACAATAGCGAACTTCAAGAAGCTCATACCAATTTAATTAATACTCAAGAATCTATAGATGCCTCTAAAAGAGAAATGGTTTCTTCTATCAAATCAATGGCAAGTACTATTGATTCTTTCGATAGCTGGGAAGATCAAGATAAGGCATCAGAGTTTCAATCACAGTTGAATAGTATGCTTGGTTCTTCAGACGGCACAAGACTACTAGATAATTTTAAGCAGTCCGGCAAAGACATGGACACATGGCTCCGTAACAATGTAGTCAACCCTATGGCTAATGCTACTCCAGATCAACAAAAGCTTTGGTCTCAACTGTTTGAAATGGAACCTAAAGACCAGGAAACTGTAAGAGAATTTGCTGCAAGAAGAGATGATGTCCTTGAGTCTATAGCAGACATTTCTCAAAGCGATTTCTGGACTAAAGGTACTTTAGCCGAAGCTTTTGGTTTTGCTCATACTGAATATGATGACAATGATAAAGCTTATACTGTTTGGGAGAATCAAGATAGTCTTAATAGGGTTAGAGATGCTCTGAAAGGAGCAAAGGCTAGCAAAACTAAAGGCGATGCCGAAAAAGTAAGAGAAGATCTAAAAAATGCTACACAAGATGAACTTGAAATAGCTGTACAGGTTATCACTGATAATAAAGATTTAAGTTCAATTGATGATTTTTATACGGCATTCGAAAAAGCTAAACAAGCAGCTAAAGATATGAGTGATCAAGCAGCCGTTTCCTTAGATTCAATGGAAACGAAAGTATCAACTGCTAAGTCTACTCTTTCTTCTATGGGAACTATTCTTACAGAGACTACTTCTGCAGGTGGAATTTCTAAAGACAATGTTAAGATCCTTTCTACTACTTTCAAAGATGTGAAAGATCCTCGTGGCATTGAGCAAAATGTTAATGATTTATTCACCACTACTTCTGATGGTATCAAACTAAACATAGATGCTTTGAAAACCTTTACGGAATATCAGGCTGAAGCCACTGATGGAGATTTCGAAAAGGGTATTAAGTTACAGACCAAAGCTATTAAGGATCAAACAGATGTAACAAATAAAGCAAAAAAAGCATGGAAAGAAGCTAGAGGAACTGAAGACGAAGATGATAAAAAAGCTGCCTATGATTCTGAAAAAGATAAATTAAAAGATGCTAGAAACGAATATTTATCTTATATGCAATCTCAGTCTGAATGGCAAGCAACTAAGAAACAGCAACAGGAACTTCTTTCCTATTATTCTCAGTGGCAACGTGCCCAGAGTACGGAGAATGCTGGAGATAAATATAATAACATTGTTGCCGGACTAAAAAATGCTAAAGATGCATATGATAAAGGTCTTGTAGGTACAGATGATTTTAAATCATTTGCTGCTCTTATTTCTCCTACAGGTTCAGATGATAGAGCAAACTTTGCAGAGAATTATGGTAAAGCTGTAAGATACCTCACAGAAGATAAGACAGGTGTTAATAATTTCTTAGCTGATCTTAAATCTAAGGGTATGGCATCTTATGATGATGCAAGTAAAAGATGGTCGTTTGACATAGATGATATGAGTAAAGCCGCTCGATCAATGGGAATCAGCAAAGAATTCATGAGTGCTAACTTCGGTCGTCTTCGTGATTATGGTATTGATAATAACTTTATATCATCTATAGAGGAAGGTATAGACAGAACTCAAGAACTTACTTCTGCCCTTTCAGATGAACAGAAACGACTCGAAGAACTGAAAAATACAGATAGTACTAACACTACTGCTATTTCTGCTTCTGAGGATAAAGTTAATAAATATAAACAGGATTTAAAAGAAACCTATGATAACATGGAGTCTTATTCAGAAGATGCTGCTCAAAATGCTATTGATAATTTCAATTCATCTGCCATGGGAGCGCAAGCCTACGAAGAAGAGATAAAAAGAGTTCAAAAAAATGATCAATTGACAAATGATCAGCGAAATGCAGCTATTAATCAATTAAAAGCTAAACAAGAAGAGCTAGCTGCTTCTGCCGGTACAACTGTTGAAGCTCTTTTAGGAACAGATGTATCTTCATTAATGGATGGCATCATAACAGATTCTGCTTCTGTTACTACAGCTCTTGATGGTATCAATAAAGCATATGAAGAACAGAACACAGATGTTACTTCTTTAGTAGACACTCTTGGAAAATATACTTCTGAACAGTTAGAAGGTATAGATTTCAATGATGGTAAATGGGACACTGAATTAGGTGATGCAGAAAAAGCTGTTGAATCTTTATGTGAAAAACTCGGTTTAACTAAAGACCAAGCTCGTTCTGTTATTGAGGCTTTAAAAGAAGCTGGTAAATTAAAAGATTCTGAGAAAAGTAGTGATTCCTCTAAAGAAACTACTAAGGGGTCTTGGGAGAAACCACAGACTGCTGAACAGATGGGATTAGGTGATGATCCTGACAGAGTTGCTGAATACACACACTCATTAGAAGCTCTTACTGCTGCACATAAGGAAAATGATGCCGCTACTGAAAAGTCATTTGAAACCCTTTCTAAATATAACCGTACACAATTAGATGGCATCAAATTAAATGATGGTGCTTATAATGTTGAGGGTATGGAACAGGCTGAAGATGCCATACAACAGTTAGCAGATAAGACTCAGTTGTCTAAAGACCAGATTCTTACTGCTCTTGAAGGTTTAGGTATTTTAAAGGTTAATACGGATACTACTGATGCAACAAAAAATCTGGATTCTGTAGTTACCGAAGCGAAAGAAGCTCAAAATGAATTAACTGATCTCACAGGAAAAACTTATAAATTTGATTTTGATTCAACTGATTTAGATTCTATTCATCAGCAAGTAACTGATTTAGGAACAGAAGTAGATAAGTATAGAGATCGGGATGGTAAATACCATCCAGAGATTACTGGTGGCGAAGAACTCCAGACTGTGTATACAGGAGCTATTTCGCATGAGCAAGACGTAGAATATAACTCCTCTGATATATCTCAAGCCGATTCTAGTTCTAGTATTGTAAAAGCTGCTCAAGACTTTATGCAAGCTAAGAATGAAATGGATGTCCAGACCCAATTATACCAAAAAGGCATGGATAACACTCTGGATCAAGCTACTCAAGATGCTAATGCAGCTTTTGAAACTTTACAGCAAGCTCAGACTGATTCTAAAGTTAAATTAGTAGATACTGATAATATACAAACTGCAGAAGACCAATTGCTTAAAATGTCAAATGACGACATAACGGCAAAAGTTGATGTTGAAGCAGATACCAGTGAAGCAGAATCAGATATTGAAAACTTACAAAACGTTTCTGGATCCACTGTAACTTTAAACTGTGATGTTTCTAATGAAGGTAGTTTTGAACAAGCAAAATCTACAATTGAATCTATGCCATCTGATACTACAGCTACTATTGATATGGAAGTTAATGGTGAAGAGGATGTTGAGAAGGCCACCGAATTAATTGAATCTGCCCCTACCAATGGAGCTAAATTAGTTGTTGATTGCGAAGTAAACAATAAAGAAGAATTTGATGAGCTTATGCAAGCTCAAAGTACAGCAAATTCTAAAGGAGCAAATGTAGAAGTACACGCTTCTATTAAAGGGGTAGATGTTGATTCTGCCGCTACTGCTGATACTGAAGTTCCTGTCAAAGGTAAACTTGAAATCGAGCCTTATTCTGGAGATGCTGTTGAAGTCAACGCTAAGGCCAATATCACTGGTGTTACTGGTGGAGAAGGAGTACAAGTAAGTTTAAATGCAAAAGCTAATGTAACAGAAGCTCCCACTGTACCAGATACAACCGTTAAAGCTACAGCTCATGTAGATGAAGCGCCTACTGTCCCAGATGCTGAAGGAATAGCAAATTATGAAGGCATTTTCCCACATGTGGCTGATGATGCATACGGAGTTGCTCATTATGAAGGAGATTTTCCTACCTCAGCTCCTACTATTTCTGGCACAGTTAATTATTATGCTCATATTATAGGTGCTCCATCTGGTGGTGCCATAGCAACTGCTTCGGGTACAATGACCTCAATTGCTCACGCTTCCGGCACAGCTTATAATGTTCTTAATATGAAACCTCTCTCTTCTGCTCATGCAAAAGGAGAAGTAGCACTTAAACATGATGAGCAAGCCCTTGTTAATGAGGTAGGCATCAACGGTCATTCTGAATCTATAGTGCGTGATGGTGTGTGGTCACTTATTCCTGGTGGCGCTCATATTGAGAATTTGAAAAAAGGTGACATCATCTTTTCAGCTACTCAAACAGAGGATTTATTAAAGCATGGTGCTACACATGGTCATGCTAGAGCATATGCACAAGGCACTGCTTCCGGTGTAACCCTTGCTCCTGCATATGCAGACGGTACATCAGAATTAGATGATACAATTAAAAAAGTAAGTACTCAAGCTAAAGACTGGATAGAAACTGCTCTTGATCGTTTAGAGAGAATCGTTGAAAAGTATCAAGATATCGCTGAAAGCGATTATAGTAATTATAAGTCTTCTGAGAAGAATTATGATAAAGCACTTAAAAATCTGAATAAACAATTACAGACACAAAAAGATTCCAGAGCAAAATACGTAGCTAAAGCAAATGAAGTTGCTTCTGCTGTTGGTTTATCTGATGAACTGAAAAAGAAAGTCCAGAATGGTACAATCAATATTGAAAGTTTATCCGAAGATGATAAGAAACGTGTTGACGCATATCAGGAATGGTATGAAAAAATCTTGGATTGTGACAAAGCGATTCGTGAACTCACTAAGTCACAGAAAGATTTAGCTAAAGCAAAGGTCGAACGTGTTATTGAAGCTTATGACACCGTCATAGGTAAACGTGAGAATAAAGCTGACTATTACAACGCTAAACAGGAATTGAGAGTCTCACAAGGGTATAATCAGAAACCTGGTTCTAAATATGAAAAATACATGAAAAAGGAACTCTATTATACCAATGAACAGAAACGTCTTACTGATAAAGAAATAAAAGAATATAAAGGTAGGATGAAAGAATATCTTAAGGTAAATGGACATAAAACTGTCGATCCAGAATACCAAAAGATGAAGAAACAGCTTTATAGTCTCCAGACAGAGGCTGTTAAGTTAGAAAATGAAGCTGCTGAATTAGTTCAGGCTTTACAAGATAATCGTGAACAGATAAAACAATGGGCTGTTGACCGCTGGGATCGTGCAGGTTCCAAGCAGGATGCAGTAATTGATTACGCAAAAGCAAATGATAATCCTGAATATCAGATTAACGAAAAGATTTATCAGGAGCGCATTAAATCTAATGCGAGACAGATCAATGCACTTCAAAAACTTCGTGCAGAAAAAGCCGAATACTATGATACTCATTTTTCTTCTATGAATAATGAAGAAGCCCAGAAATATCTTAATTCTATAGCACAGATTGACGAACAAATTTTAAAAATCGGCAGTGATATAGAAAATCTGAAAAATGAAATCATGGAACTTCGCTGGAAACCATTTGATGATGCACAAGATAAACTATCAAATGTTATCACTGAATATCAGACTATGCAAAAACTTCTCGGTGACGCTGAAAGTTTTTACAATGATGATGGTTCATTTACTACAAATGGATTAACTAACATTTTATTAACTCAAGAATCTATAGATGCGACAAAACAAAAGATTGCTAACTATAGGGAAGGTCTTAATAAGCTTGAAGAACAATATAAAAATGGTTGTTACAGCTTAGACGAATACAATGAGAAAAGCAAACAACTTCTTGATGGTATTCAACAAGAATCTACTGCTCTTTCTGAACTGAAACAGAATATGCTTGATATGTATGAGACTCAAATTAAGAAAGAGAATGATTTACTTCAGGAAAATATTGATAAGCGTAAAGACGCTCTTTCTGCTAAAGAGAAATATTACGATTATGACAAAACTTTAAAAAAGAAGTCTAAAGATATTAATACTCTTAAATCCCAGATAGCTGCCCTTGAAGGAACCAGTAATGCTGCCGCCAAAGCTCGTCTTGAGAAATTACGTGCAGAACTTGCAGATGCCGAAGATGATATGGCAGATACCATGCATCAACACGAAGTCGATATGAAAAATACCGGCTATGAGAATTTCTCTAATGAAGCGAATAAAGCTCTTGATAATACACTTGATGCAGTAAAGAAAAATTCTTCGTTTCAAGAAGCTATTATTAGTGGAATGCTTACCAATGTAACCACTAATTATGATAACACATATAAACATTTACATACTGTGATGGATCAGTATGGTGTTAAGGTGTCTAGCACATTTGATACTATGATAGGTAAGTCTGCTGATTTCAATACAAGTTTGATTCAACAGATAAAAGCATTAGAAACCATTTCTAATATGAAAGTTACTCTTCCATACGGAACAAGCAATGGACAAGGTGGTTCTACAACTGGTAATAATACATATACCGGTGCTGAGAATGGTATTCACAATACATTTAATAGCAATAAAGACTCCACTGGTGCTGGAAATGAAACTCCAGGTACAGTTAATAACAAGAAATACAGTTTAAAACTAAACGCTACTGATATTTATTTAACTTATGACCATATTAAACAGCAGCTTAAAGCAACATGGTCACCAAGCAAACCGGAGCACTCTGATATTGAATGGAAAAGTTCTGATGAATCTATTGCAAAGGTATCTTCTGACGGTACAGTTCGTGGTGTGTCTTCAGGCGTTGATAAAAATAACTTGATGAAACGTGATGAGTCTAAGACAAGAAAATGTATCATTACCGCTATTGGCGGAGGTGGTCTTGCTAAAGCTACTTGTACCGTTCATGTAATGCCAAACGCTCATTACGAAGCAATTAAATCCTATGCAGCTAATGCAGGGATTGATGTTACTTCTGGAGATAACTTAAGAGCCGCCATGCAATATGCATATCAAAATGGGGCTAATCATAGCTACCAGTCTGATGTCGCAGTTGAGGGATTTAAGAAAGCATATCTGAAAGACTGGACAAATTCTCTGAGTAATCGTCCAGATGGTGCAACAGACGTTCCTGCCGGAGTGAGTCCTTTGATAGGATATTTTAATGCTAAAGGTAAGAAAGTCGGACCAAAAGAAATGCAACAGCTTGCAGATATTCTTGGAATTAGTACTCCAGGTGTTAAAAAATATGATTCATGGGGCTCTGCTTTAAAAAATCAGATACTTCAAAAGTATAAATCATATGGTTTTGCTACTGGTGGAATAATAAATAAACTAATACCTGCTGATATGAGTACTCTTTTAGGTAAAGCTATTATTAGTAATGGAGACCAGGGATTCATTGGTGCAAAAGTTGGCGAATCAGTAATGACCGAAGAATTTACTCGTCTGCTCAAACCTTCTATTGCTGCAATGAATAACTTTACCAATATGTTTAACCCGGTTACTCCTACTGCAACAAATAATGATTATACTATCAACAACGAAGTGAACATTAATGTAGCAAATATGAGTAATGATTTAGACATCCAAGATGTCGCAAACAAAGTTTCTACAATTATTAACAAAAATATGACTAGAGACTGGAGAAAGCTTAGATGATAAAAGGACTGCTTCGGCAGTTCTTTTATTGTATGAAATTATAAAATGAAAGAGGTGAATAAATGTTACAATTTGAATTTGATGGACATAATTCTAGTGAATACGGGATTATAATGACTGGAATCACAGACAATGATAATCTTGAAAGCAGATCTCTACAGTTAGGAGAAAAGAATAGATATAGAGCAAGAGAAAATCATTTCGGAACAGTGTACGGCGATAATTATAGCTTTACACTTAGCATCATGAAAAATCCTTGTCACAATACAAATGTGACACCTGAATTATCTAGTGGAATCATTACATATCCAGAAAAATGTACTCCTATATTGAAAAATGGTATTATTACTTTCCCATTGGAGTACATTCCAGATGTTAAATTAGGTGTTATACAGATGAATGATACTGATTACCTTTCTTCAAGCAATATCCGTATTATTAATGGCTGGTTAACTTCTCCACAAACACCAAAATTATTTAAGATAATTGGTGGTGACTACTTCTACGAAGATATAGAGTTCTTTGCTACATTCACAGAAATTACTACTGATCATGTTGTGTTCCCATATGAAATGAATTTTACAGTCACTTGCGACAGTCCATATGGTTACACTCCTGAGATTACGCATAATATCACCTCTTCTTCTACTCTTCCAAAAACTTATATAATTAACAACACTTCTGACTGTCATGAAGATTACATCTATCCTCTTATTAAAATTTCCCCTAAAAGCCATGGCACTATTACAATCCAAAATGTAACAGACAATAACGGAACAATGAAAATAAATGCTTTAAAAGATGATGACTTTTATATTGATTGCCAGCATTTAAAAATATATGACATTACTAATTCAATTATAAGTTTTGAAGATTTGGGTGTAAAAGATATAGATAATATATACTGGCTTAGATTGGCTTACGGTGAAAATGAATTAAGATTCACTGGTGATGCTACATTTGAGCTTATTTATAGAGAACCAAGAAAGGTGGGTGCGTTTGGGTGAAAATAAATCATAAGTATGATATTTATGGACGTACTGAGCCTTCTATTATTTATTTAGCTAAACCTGGCAAAAGATTATATTGTGCGCTAGGAGGCATTGATACATCTACCGCTTCATTGTCGTTAAAAACTAATAATACAGCTGAATTAACATTTACTGTTGATAAATACATAAACAATACTGTTACTGACGGGTATGAAGAACTTGATGAGTTAATGGAGCTATACTGTGATGGCATTTGGTTCAAAATAGTAGATCCGCCAACTATTAATAATGATGGTTTGCGTGAAACTAAAGAGATTACTGCTGAGTCTTATGAAATCATGCTTACTCAATATAAACTGAAAAACTTTAAAATTAATATGGGCGAAGAAGATTCCTATGAAATGATGTATCAGGCAACTCATGATACAAATAAGTTTTATCAGATTAAGTTTTATGATTCAGAAAATGAAGATCTAAGTTTTTTACATTTAGTATTAAAACATGCAGATGTTCCTGGTTGGCATATAGGTTATGTGGATAATATTACTCCTGATGACGATGGAAAATTACTCCCTAATAATAT
>ULVI01082632.1_pt1 | contig 10474 bp, 8 predicted proteins | sample 1959331 | NCBI WGS metagenome assembly ULVI01 (sample SAMEA4835782, study PRJEB28245) | human gut metagenome | biome: gut microbiome; material: fecal sample | place: Denmark | collected 2008 | reverse complement strand
TTGGGCGAAGCTGAACAATCTGAAACAGGCCGCCAAGACCATGTACTTCCTGACGGAGCATGGCATTGATAGTTATGAAGAACTGGAAAGTAAACTGGCCGCCGTGACGGAGAAACGGGACACCGCCCATGCCTCCATAAAGGAAACGGAGGCCCGGATTGCGGATCTGTCCCTTGTGATGAAGCACGCTGCCACCTACCGGCAGTTAAAGCCGGTCTATGACCGATATAGGCAATCCAAGGACAAGGAGAAGTTTTTGCGAGGACACGAAAGCGAGATCATCTTATTCGAGGCCGCCGCCAGGGAATTAAAGAGGATGGGTGCCGTTCCGCTGCCATCCACGGAGATCATGAAAACGGAACTGACCGCGCTCGCCGGAAAGAAAGATACTTTGCTTGCTGAATACCGCGCCGCTCGCAGCCAGACCCAGGAGTATGAGACCATTAAGAAAAATGTGGATGCACTGCTGTCCGTTCCGAAGGAACAGGAGCAGCAGAGGCGGCATGAAATTGATTAAAAAAACAAGACAGTAGAGTTATTCGTACCTTTGTGCTATACTTTCTTCAAGGTAATTCCAGTCTGAATTTATAGGAGGGATTTTTATGAGTACTGAACCGAACAGTTTTTCCAAATACTTAGTTATTTTTGTAGATATTCTCGGTAGTCAGAACAGAACCGATTTTCAAGAAATGTATCAAATCAATAAAATATTCTATGATGAATTTGAGAAGAATCAAAAGAACGACAGATCACATACAGCATACGAAAGGAAGATATTCACATTTTCCGATTGTGCATATATTTTTTACCACTTCAAAGACGGCATTTCAGATGAACGTAAAGATTTAGGTAAGTTGTTTACAGTCGCTTTATGCAATTGCGAAACTCTCTTTTTACGCTTTCTAACAGAAAGGATTGTTTTCCGTGGTGGAATATCTTATGGAGATGCTTATATCGATCCACACAGAAATATGTTCTTTGGCCCTGCTGTCAATACTGCTTATAAATTGGAGTCTACAATAGCTGTGCACCCTCGTATTGTCATAGATAATTTTGTTGCAGAAACTGTTATTGAGAATATATTGCAAGTAAAATATAGGATGGCAACTCAAAATCCCCAATATATACCATTTGTAGAAATGGGGTTGATGCCTCAAATGCCAGAAACAGGGGACGGAATAGTGGAGAAGGATATTGATGGACGGTACACTTTCAATTACCTACATCTCCCAGAGAACAATATAGTCTCACCAAATTGTTATTCCTCTTGTCAAGCGTTTTTAGAGGATTTAATACAGTACTGCTATGAACAAATCGGCAAAAACGAAGCATATAGAATTATTGACAAATATTATTATCTCCTGAGGTTTTCCCAATCTAAATTGGATAATCTATTAGAAACACCTGCACAGTAATGGACGAGCCTTTCCTATAGTAATCGTTTGCCCCATAAGGCTACTTTTCCCCATAAATAAATTGGGAGCACAACCCACGGACAAACCGTGAAGCTGTGCTCCCAATTTATTTATTCTTCAGGGTTATTTCCGCCCTCCTGATTTTCTGGTGGAGAATTAACCGGTGGCAACGCATCAACATCGTTTCGCTCAGCAAGTAGATTAAATAACGAAATAAACTGTTCAACAAACGCATCTATATCATTACGGTGTTCGTTACACCAAAATGCAAACAAAACATTCTGATCCCCGAGAGCAGTCTCTGCTTGTGCATACCAATGTTTGAAATCATCAGTATTATAGTTGTTCGGAGCTAACGGCCAGCTGTTGAAACACACATCATAGGTAAACGCTGGTACTCGTGAGAAAGATGTTTGGAATCTGGAAAAGCAGCATGATTTTTCAAAAGCTCAAATATGCTTTTTTCAATTACTAACGGCAAAAAGAGAAAATTCCCCGCCTCGTTAATTGCACGTGCCTTTGATCTATACTCTGGTTTGGTTGGGACATCTCCATCAAGCACGATGATATTATTCCGAAATTCTGGAACCCTCTTTTCTGCTAACTGGACATAGTTAGTCCAGCCTAAGTTAATATCAACAAATGACATGTATAAATCCAAGTTAATACCTAAAGCATTAGATAGTATATATTGCAAAAATGAAATTGCTCGAACATCTTCGCAATAGACATTAACTTTATTTCCGCCTGTAGGAATGGCTAGATTGATATCATTTAAAACTCCACTCAATTCGCTACTTGTGGATATGTTTTTGGGCATAATGGTTCGTTTCCCTTCTTGGTCGTAACGAGGTTCCAGATATACTATGGAACTATCGTATGCAAACAGGGGAAGATTTATGCCTCTGTCTTGGCGTTCTCTACGCTGATATTTATTTACACATTTTAAGATGATTGGTGAATGTGTGGTGAAAACAATCTGGATCTTATATTCACCAGCTGCGTTCCAAAGATAATCCACTAACTTGGTTTGCGAGAAACCGTACAATGTTGCATCGAGTTCATCAATAAGAAGAATTCCGCCCTTGTAATCTCGACCGTATTGCTCTTTCAGTCGTTTGAATGAAAGAACAGCCAAAATGATTCTGGTTATGTTCCCTTCACCGGCGGAGTTTGTAAAGATGTCATGCGTATCATCGCTTACACCCGCAAAGGTTCTGGACGCTGCCGCTTTTTCTATGGCCACAGAGGGATTGCCACTTACATTTTGAATCGAGAGGATAGTACGGTAATTAGTGATACAATAATTTAGCTCATCCTGTGTGAGTGTTGTAGGCATTGCCTGTGTTTTTCCTGTTTCTCCAATTGGAAAAAGTCGACCTAAGCTAAGGAAGTAAACCGGCAATTGCACATACCCTGCTCCTCTTGCTCGGCTTTCGGCATTCCAAAATCTCAATGTTGGTTCATGACCAGCTTGTCTGCGTGCAATACTTTCAACTGAATAATAATTCTGCTCATATACTCCATTATGCAGATTAAGTTTCCATTTGTGTTCACCTATAACATCGTGTGCTGGAGATATTTTAAACTTCTCTTTAAACTGAGAGCGAAAATTATACCCATCAATTGTTTTGCAACCATACATAGGGTGATCTTTAGAGGAAATAGTGAATGGTTGACCAATCATTCCCAACACTGTAGTTTTCTGCGTTGCATTTCGACCGGAGATCGCAGTAATACGTTTCCCAAGAGCAAAAGAAGCGTGCTCAAATGCGCGGAATTTTTCTATTTCTACACTTTTAATAATCATAACGCACCTCTATACCCTGAGATTAATCGTAATCTTATTGTCGTCCAACTGTTTTTGTGTAGGGCAGCTATGTATATCAGAAAAAATCATCAATTCAGAAGCCGTTCCTTTATTTGCCGCACTATATGTCAAATCAAATCTTCGCATTGCAAAGTCAGCATACAAACCAGCAATTTCCTCCACATCATCATATGTTATTATCCACGGTGCCGCTATCTCTTGAGCAATTACATCACGAATTCGCTGATGATCTTGATGGCTAAAGAAATTCTTGTATAGTTTTTGACCCTTGTTATAGTACGGTGGATCAAAGTAAAAGAACACATTATCTCCAAATCCAGGTGCATAGTTTCGCAACAGGCTAATAATGTCTTTATTATAGATGGTAATGTTTTGCCTGTGCTCGGCAATTGCACCAATCTTTGCTATAAGAGCCTCTTTGTCGAAGCGAACATTGAGCTTCCACTCGCCAGCTTGCGAATATCCACCAATTGGACCAGCGTTTAAAATACCGGAGCGATTAGTGCGATTTAAAAAAAGAGTTGCAAAAGCCAAATCTAAAGAATACGAAGTTGCTGATGAATACACGTCTTTTTGCCTATGCCATTCTTCAATTGTTACTGGTGTATCTTCAATCCGCGAAATAAGTGCATCAGGTTCTTTCTTTATTGCTCGCCAAAAGGAATATATTGCCTTATCATAGTCGTTAATAATAATATTATCGACAGTACCATTCAGCAGCAAAGAGAGTGCCACACCAGCACCGCCTGCAAAAGGCTCGACATATGTGCAGTTCTGCAGGTTTAGGTTCTGAATGACCAAACCAATAAAACTTGCCAAGCGATTTTTTCCGCCCGGATAACGCAACGGTGATGGATTCGGCATAAATATCTCTCCTTTCTACACAAAATTCCACGATAATTGTAGCATGCCGTCCGCAAAAAATCAACAAAAAGAGGCGGGAGTACAGCCATCGGACGAACTGAAAAGCTGTACTCCCGTTTTGTGTTTATAGGAAGTGTGCGAAATCAACCCTTTTCCCTTCATATTGGAAAGGACACCGCTGCAAGGGAAATCATAAAGGCTCCCTCAGAAAAAGCCGATATAGGAGATTATTTTGCTGTTTTTCCATCATTACCCCCGCAGTTTTTGGAGCGTTTGGAAAGATGGTGGGGACAGGCAATTAAAACCACCCGGAAACTCTGCTTGCAGGGGTAGACGCAGCCCTTACAGAGTTTATTGTACTGGCGGCGGCCATTCTCTCCCAGGAAGAATGACCATTCCTGCCACCACTTTTTACTCCTGCTCATAGGTCGCCATGCTCCGGGGCATCACGACCGGGGCGCTTCACTTCCGGGGGCTTGCGCTCGGCACATTCCCGTTTCGCGTCCTCCAGCCGCTCCCGGATGGAGGGTTTTGCTACAGCCTCATCACGGCGGCCGTTGTTGATAACCCCGTCGATCATGCCATAGTCGTCCTCAATGGTCATTTCAGCAGTACGGAGAGGGTTGTCCCTTTCTTGCATATCTGCGTTCACCACCGCAAAGGCCCTGGTGCCGTTGCCCATGATATGAAACCTTCCATCATCGGAATTGTGGTGGACGCCATATCCGGCGGCCTCCATCTGCTCCCGTGAAAGGTCCGTCGAGTGGAAGCCGCCCCGCGGAGTCTGGACCCTGTCGCCGGTCAGGTGGTCATCCGGCTGCTCCGGGCGCTGTACCAAAAGGGCGCGATCTTCCTCAATGGAGGTAGGGTCTGTTTGCCCCGGTGCATTTTCGGAGACTTGTTTTTCTGCGCCTCCAGGAACTTTTGCAGGGCTTTTTCAAGCACCTGCTCGCTCATTTTGGCGCCGTCGATGATAAGGGCAACGGATTTGCCGGTCACTTCTTCCTGCATTTAACCCCGCCCCCTTTGCCCGTCCCCGTACATATCGTGCTGCACCAGGGAAGAATAATAATTGCCGATGGTGACAGGAGCGTTATACAGAGCTGCTAGGAGATACTTCTTGATGTTGTGGACATAGGTGGTATTGTCCCTCATGCAGTCCATGACATACTGCACATGGGAACTGTCCAGCTTCATAAAACGTGATTTGACCACCTCCGCTGGATAATCGTCACCGGCTACACGGATCGTCTTTCTGGCAGAACAGACGGTATCCACAATGAGTTCTGCGATCTCGTCAAGCTGCTCACGGTCCATCTTCGGGTCCTGGATCAGATACTCATATCCGATGTTCTCAAAAATGACCTCCCGGTATGCTTCTCTGGCTCCCATCCCATCCATTCCCATCCTCGCCCCTGTGGGGGTAGGGGGATTTGATTGGATAGGATTTGATATCTCTGTACTTGATAACTCTTTTTTTGATATCTGGTTACTTGATATATCTATATTTAATTGTGCGGGTTTTTCCTGTTCAGGTTTTCCCAAGACAGGAGAACCCAAGACAGGAGAACCCAAGACTGGATTTGCCTGAACTGGATTTTCCCGTTCAAGTTTTTCCCGTTTAGGTTCGGGCGGCCGGGGCTGCTCCAGGATCGTGTACTCAATGGCCCCAAGCTGCCCGTTTGCGTTGCGGACGCGCTCCCGGACCACATACCCGTGATCCTCCAGCTCCCGTACCCCGGCACAAATGCTGTCCACGCCATCCTTGCAGATACGGGCGAGGCCCTTTGCGGTGTAGTCCCATTCCTCCGGCAGCGAGAGCATAAGGGAGAGCAGACCCTTCGCCTTTAGGGAAAGGTCTGTATTCCGCAGATGGTGGTTTGACATGACCGTGTAATCACGGGTCTTTTCTATGCGGAAAACTGCCATGCCTGATACCTCCTTCCTCATGGTTTGAAAAGTGTTGATTTTCGGTGTTTCGTCCGTCCGTATCCCTCTGATATTCTCCACATGGGAAAACATCCATGCCCCTTTCGGTTCGTGGCTCACAGGGTAAGGAACAGCGGATTTTCCACCCTTTTTGATACAGTTTTCAGCAGACAGCAGAAAGTGGGCATGAAAAAACGCCGTAGGTTTTCATGCCTACGGCGTGGGGAAACAGGAAAAGGGCGCTGATATTTTGCGTATCAGCGCCCTTTGAGCCTGTCAGTATTTGATTTTTTGACTTCGTACCGCGTTCCCTGCCTCTGAAAACATTGATTTTACTGACTTTCTCCATGTTTTCTTATTAGGAGGTAGGGAATGGGCGCACCGCTTTTCGCCCTTTTCAGAAAGGGAAGAATATGGTAAAATGACGCCGGGAAAGAGAGGGACGGCCATGCACCGCGAACCGTTTCAAAATCAGCTGCGCCGCTCGTTCATCGGCTACGTGGCTGCCATACTGGCGCTGATCCTGCTTTTGTATCTGGGCGGCTTCGCGCTGAACTTCTTTGCCGTTGTCGTGCGCGGCTGCCGGAGAGACAATCAGGAGCTCGAAACGGCGCTCACGCAGCAGCTCGCGGCGTATGACCGCGGGGCAGAGGAGTTGACCGGAGCGGACGCGCTGCGCCGCGCCGTCGGAAGCGGCGATCGAGGCGAGTGTCTGGAAGCCAACCGGCTGCTCTATGATTTCACCAATCAGCAGAAGCTGCGCGCGTATTTCGTGCTGCTCGGCGCGGATATGCAGGTGCTCAGCTCCAACTTCAGCGCGCACAACCAGTCGATCTTCGCCTCGTCCGCGTTTGCCGCGGGCGCTGCGACGCGCATGAAGCAGGAACCGGCGGCAACGCTCCGGTATGTCTGCACCGCGCCGGTGAGCAGCGAGCAGGCGTGCGCTTATACGCTCTGCCGCGCCGTGCCGGATGAGACCGGGACCGCGGCGGGATATCTTCTGCTGAATCTCCGGCAGGAGGGCTTCCGGGACGCTGTGCGTGATACCGATTCCGAGGTACTGCTGACGGACCGATACGATAACCTGATCTACACGACGCTCGATCCGCGCGAGGACCCGCAGGACAAGCAGCCGAGCAACAAGTTTTCGCTGTCTCTCGAGGACGACGGCATCCTCTCACTGGACGGCAGCCGGTACTATGCCGTCTGCGGTGCGGTAGGGCCGCAGGCACTGCGGCTGTATACGCTCACGTCCCTGGATATGCAGCTTCGGATGCTGCTCTACAGCGGAGGCCTTTTTATCGTCCTTCTTCTGCTGCTCACCGGTGTCGTCGTCGCCATGACGAAGGCGTTCACGCGCCAGAACGCCATGGAGCTCGGCGAGCTGACCGCCGCGGTGGAGGATCTTTCCAAAAACGGCGGCGCGGAGGCGCTGCCGCCGCAGTGCTCCGAGGAGTCGCAGGCGCTCTATACCCGCTTCCGGGAGCTGATCGCGCATAACGACGAGCTTTTAAACCGGCGGCGTCAGATGGAGATCAAGCATCTCGAAGAGCAGTTCAACCCGCACTTTGTCTACAACGTCATGGAGACCGTGCGCTATCAGATCAGCGAGGATCCGGAAACGGCCTCGGAGATGCTGCTCTCGTTCGCCTCGCTCATGCGCTACAGCGTCAATTACAGCCACACGAAGGTGCTGCTTGAAACAGACGTGGAGTATGTGAACGACTATCTGCTGCTGCAGAAGGCGCGGTACAATAACTGCCTGCTCTATGATTTCGATATTCCGGAGGAGCTGCTCGAATGCCGTGTGCCGAAGCTCCTTCTGCAGCCGGTCATCGAAAACAGCATCGTTCACGGCTACCGTGCCGGGCGGACGCTCTCCATCCGCGTGCAGGCGGAGCACCGGGACGATACGCTGCGCTTCATCGTAACGGACGACGGCGCGGGCATCCCTGCCGGGCGTCTGGCCGAGCTGCGCGAGAGCTTCGAGCACGATCTCACGAACGAATATGCCGCCCATGTGGGGCTTTATAACATCCAGAAGGTCATTCGCCTGACCTACGGCGCGCCCTACGGCGTGCAGATCGAGAGCACGGAGGGGCAGGGTACCGCTGTAACGCTCACCATCCCTTATGAAGTGGAGGAGAACGAAGGATGCTGAAGGTTTTGCTGGTGGAGGATGAAAATCTGATCCGCCGGGGATTGCAATACAAAATGGACTGGACGGAGGTCAACTGCGTGGTCGTCGGTGAGGCCGCCACCGGGCAGGAGGGCCTGACCCAGATCAAAGCGCTGCGCCCGGATATCGTCATCACCGACATCCGTATGCCCGATATGGACGGGCTGGAAATGCTGCGCGAGGGTCGCGCTGTCTGCCCGTTTCACGCGATCATCATCTCCGGCTATGGCGAGTTTGACTATGCGCAGCAGGCCATCCGGCTGGGTGTGGCGGAATACCTGCTCAAGCCCGTGGACGTGAACGAGCTCAAGAACTGTCTGCGGCGCATCGCCGCCGGAGCGCCGGACGGACAGAGCGGGGAAACCCCGGAGCCGGACGAAAAGCCCGCGCCGCTGCAGAATAAATATGCCGAGGCCATGATGCAGTACATCCGGCAGCATTATGCCGAGCACATCTCGCTCACTGATCTGAGCCAGCAGCTGAACATATCCTGCACGCACCTGAACGCCAAGTTCAAGGCGGAAACGGGCTACACGTTCCACGATTTTCTCAATTACTACCGCATTCGGCGCGCCGTGGAGCTGCAGAAGCGCGGCGAGCGCAAGCTCTACGAGATTGCGGAGCTGGTGGGTTTTTCCGATTACAAGTATTTCAACAAGGTCTATAAGAAGTATACCGGCTATTCTCCCAACGTGATCTTCCCGCGCGGGGACGAACAATGAATACATCCCCTCCCGCGTTCATAGGATGTCCGCGAGGGGGGATAAATTTATGATGGCAGGTAAAATCGGCGGCTTTCTCTCACGGCACAATAGATTTGCTTCCGGTACGGCGCTCGTGCTCGCTGTTGCGGCGATCTTTGCGTTCATATACTCTCCGCGCGTCGTCGGCGCGGCGGTCACGGAGCGGGAGCTGCCCGTATACAGCGTGGAGCGGGACGGAAAGTTTGTAAGCCTTTCGTTCGACGCGGCCTGGGGCAACGAGGATACGCAGATGCTCATCGATATCCTGGCAAAGTACAACGTGAAGGCGACGTTCTTTGTCGTCGGCGAGTGGGTGGACAAATACCCGGAGAGCGTAAAGGCACTCCACGACGCCGGACACGAGGTGATGAACCATTCCGACGCTCACCCGCACATGGCAAAGCTCACCGCAAAGCAGATCATCGACGAGGTGAACCGCTGCAGCGACAAGATCGAGGCCGTCACCGGCGTGCGCCCGACGCTCTTCCGCTGTCCTTACGGCGAATATGACGACAACGTTATCGGCACCGTGAACGGCATGGGCCTCACGGCGGTGCAGTGGGATACCGACTCACTCGACTGGAAAAAGCTGACGGCGGGCGAGATCTATAAGCGCGTTTCGTCCAAGGTGCAGCCGGGGAGCATCGTTTTGTTCCACAACGCGGGGCTGCATACGCCCGAAGCGCTGCCCTCTATCATCGAGTACCTGCTCGCGGAGGGGTATACGATCGTACCGATCTCGGAGATCTTGCTCACGGGTGATACCTACATCGACCACACCGGCCGCCAGCACGCCGCCTCCGCATAAAAAAGCATCCTTGTGAAAGGGAGCCGGCTCGCCGAAGGCGAGACGGAGGGATGATAAACCGCCTCCCCAGGCGAACCGGGGAGGCGGTCATTTTTTTACATTCCGGTATATATATCCCCCGCAAGGAGAACAAGGCATTCCTTCTCTTCGCCAAGCGTGTTGATATACGGACTCACGGCGATAGGCACGGCGTAAACGTGGAAAGAGTTCCAACGCGAGAGACGGTCAACGCTGCCGGGGACGATCACAAAGCACGGGTACTGATAATTGCGCTCAACGGCGAAGATGCACGTCATCTCCTTGCCGCCGGGGACGAGAGCGCCGGTGCGCGCCGTGATGATGCGCATGGCGTAGATCTCCATCCAGTACGGCTCCTCACGGAAGGAATCGTCCGAAAAACACTGCGCGATCGAAACGTTTTTGGCCCGCAGCGCCGCATAAGCGGAGTTGAAGAAATCCTGATGATCCGCGCGCTCCCAGAGATCGGCGGTCTCGCGAAGGAAGGTGAGCTGGCTTTCCGTGAGCGTGAATTCCGGCTCGCAGGTGCCGAGAGAGACGAGTGTCTCAAGCCCGTCCGGCGTAAAGCGCCCGGCGGTGAACGTGCCGGCGCGCGTGTAGAGGTTTTCCGCGTCGTAGGAAAGCGTTCCCTTGCCGTCCATGAGCCCCGCCGACCATTCGCCCGTATAGGTGAACGGAACGCCGGTC
>ULVI01041586.1_pt1 | contig 10504 bp, 9 predicted proteins | sample 1959331 | NCBI WGS metagenome assembly ULVI01 (sample SAMEA4835782, study PRJEB28245) | human gut metagenome | biome: gut microbiome; material: fecal sample | place: Denmark | collected 2008 | reverse complement strand
CATGGCCTCGCTGAGGCCGAGACTTTCAAATGTGACTTCCATGGTTCTCTTTCCCTTTTTCATCGAATTTTTCTTTATTGTATCACTTTTCCCAAGTGTTTGCAACTTTTTTGTTTCCCGGCGGTTGATTCGAGAAAACTCGGTTTCAGTCTCACGCAAAGGTGGACAAATTGGGATAAATATGGTATATTGTAGGTTATGATAATGTGTCCTTGACAGATGGTTACGAATACTGGCAGAGGCTTGTTCTGCGTAACGTTGTGCAGTATGTTTATAACTGCGGCAAGAATGGAATGCCTCTCGCTATGCTGGGTATGGGGTAACTTTCGGCATTTTCACAAATTTGCTCATTTATAGATTAGAAATAAAAATAAGGGGTGACTTTTATGACATACTCAGCCAAATGCCCGCACTGTGGGAAAATCCTGAAATCAGGTCATGGAGACCCAATTAAAAAAATTGGCGTTCCAATTCAAAATTGCCCCACTTGCCAAAAGCCGTACATTGATTCAGACATTTACGAATGGGAAGTCGTGGATACCTTCACAAAATTACAGTTTTATTTTTGGGATAATAACCGTTTTGCCGTATGGCTATTTATTGCGATGCCCGCACTTTGCTTAGAGAGTTTACTCGTGCTATTCTTATCCATAGCCCTGTATGCCTGGGTTTGCTTCAAGTATGTGAACTCTCACTACAAGACACAGTTTGAAGAATCAAAGGAACGAGCATCAAACCCAGAATATGTGTCATTATTAGCAAAGGTCGGCTATGAAAGAATAGATACCAAATACCGGCTTTCGTGAATGGCATTACAAATAAAAAAGGAGCACACATGGAAAAGCTATTTAACACGCTAAAAGGCATTTCCATACTTGTCGCCATCTCTTTCTTTTTCTCACTTGCTATACTGTGTCCGTGATATAAGGAGAATTCTAATGGGCAAACTAATCGTCATTGAAGGCACGGACGGCTCCGGCAAGTCCACCCAATTTCGTCTGCTGACCCAGCGTCTGGAAAACGAAAACATTGCCTTTCAGAAAATCGTATTCCCCCAATATTCCGAACCCAGCTCCGCGCTGATTCGGATGTATCTTGGGGGGGAATTTGGCACGAATCCGTCGGACGTCAACGCCTACGCCGCTTCCTCCTTCTACGCCGTCGACCGCTACGCCTCCTATAAAAAGGCCTGGGGGCAGTGGTACGAGCAGGGCGGTCTGGTGGTCTGTGACCGCTACACCACCTCCAACGCCGTCCATCAGGCGTCCAAGGAGCCGGAAAACAAGCGTCAGGAATTTCTTAAGTGGCTGTACGAATTTGAATACGACCGGCTGGGGCTTCCCCGCCCCGACCTGACGCTGTATCTGGACGTCCCCACGGATTTTACGGAGCAGCTGCTGCGCCACCGGGAGCAGGACACCCACACCACCGCGGACATCCACGAGCGGAACAGCGCCTATCTTGCTTCCTGCCGCCGCACCGGACGCGCCGCCGCCGAATATTACGGATGGACGATCATTTCCTGCACGGAAAACGGAAAAATGCGGAGTATTGAGGACATTCACGAAGAAATCTACCGCCATGTGGCGGCATGTCTGGAGGACTGAATATGGTTTACATGTTGCTTGGAACCGGCTTCGAGGAAACGGAAGCCGTCGCCCCTATTGATCTGCTGCGCCGCGCGGGCGTGTCCGTCGCCACCGTGGGCATTGGCGGAAAGGTCATCACCGGAAGCCACGGCATTCCCGTGACCGCCGATATGGAACTTGGCCAAATGGACTTGACCCAGCTGGATATGATCGTTCTCCCCGGCGGAATGAAGGGCGTCGCGTCCATCAAGGGCTGCCCGGAGGCGCTGGAAGCCGTGCGGTTCGCATGGGAAAACGGCCGGTTCGTCGCCGCCATCTGTGCCGCACCCACCATTCTTGCCATGCTTGGCATCACCGATGGCAGACGTGCCACCTGCTACCCCGGCTGTGAAGGCCAGATGGGAAGCGCCCACATGGTCTGCGCCCCCGCCGTCACCGACGGAAAGCTCATCACCGGCACGTCCGCGGGCTGCGCCGTTCCCTTTGGTCTGGCGCTGATCGCCGCCCTGAAGGGTCAGGCCGCCGCGCAGGCCGTCGCAGAACAGATCGTCATTCGCTGACCTTGGAGGAACACAATATGGACAACAAACAGTTTCCCGAACGGGACGAGGAGGAAATCATTCCCGAAGAGCTGACCTTCTTTCCCGCCGACGAGGAATCGGAGGACGCCGGGGATGTCCCCGTCTCCGAAGACGTGATTGGGGAAGAACCCGCTTCCCAGCCAGAGGAAATCCCCGCAGAGGTGGAAGAACCCGTTGCGGAGGAAACTCCCGTGGCAGAAGACGTTCCCGCATTTGAGGATGATTCCGCCCAAGATGACATTCCCACTTTTGAGGACGTCCCCCCCATTGCGGACGCCCCCGCCCCGGAGGAAATTCCCGCGCCCGATGACACCTCCGAAAAAGGCCGTTCCTTCATGGATCGCATTCCGGACGTGGATGACGGCATGGAAGAATCCTACGATAGCCGGCTCACCGAGCCGGAGATCGGCAGCGAGATCATCCCCGACGAGAGCGCCATGAATTCCCACGGTATGCTGGAACACGGCGAGGAAGAGCCGCCCTTCGACCCCAGCATACTGGACGACCCGGACTTGCAGGAGCTGCCGGAGGAACCGTCGGAGCCGGAACCGCCAAAGGACGAGATTGCAGAACAGGAATACCGGGACAGCGACGGTGATTTTGACGCCACAGAGGATGCCCCCGCCCCGGAAAGAAAAACGTCCGGTCGTCAGCGACCCGTCAAAAAGGGACGTCCTAAGAAAACCCGTGGAGAGGGTCTGCTGGGCATCCCCCACATTCTGGTCACCATCGTGTGGCTGGCTCTGATCGTGGTCATCGGCGTCACGCTGGGACGGATGATTTGGGTCTGCGCCGCCGATGTGCTGGCCTTCGGGCGGGAAAACAAGCCCGTCACCATCACCGTTTACGAGTCCGACACCATGGACAGCATCACCGACAAGCTCTACGACGCCGGTCTGATCCGCTACAAGAGCCTGTTTAACTTCTACGCCGACATCTCCCACGCCGAGAAGAAGATTGACCCCGGCATTTACGACCTGAACACCCGGTACGACTATCACGCGCTGGTCAACATGATGTCCGCCAGCTCCACCCGTGAGGTCGTGGAAGACCTGCTGATCCCCGAGGGCTACACCTGCCGCCAGATTTTCGCCCTGCTGGAGGAAAACCGCATCTGTACCGCGCAGGATCTCAGCGCCTACGCCGCCAACGGCGCGCTGAAGGACTACTGGTTCCTTGAAAACGTGACCCGGGGCGACAAATACTGCCTTGAGGGCTTCCTTTTCCCGGATACCTACGACTTCTATAAGAATTCCTCCCCCCGTGAGGTTCTGGAAAAGATGCTGGACAACTTCGACTACCGGTTCAGCGAGGAAATGCGCGCCCAGATCGACACTCTGAACGCCACCGTCACCGACGGCAGCTTCACCGTCCGGGAAGTGACCATTGTCGCGTCCCTCATTGAGAAGGAAACCGCCTCCGCGTCGGAAAGCCCCCGGATCGCCGGTGTTATTTATAACCGTCTGTTCCACTGGGACTACCCCGCCCTGCTGAACATCGACGCCGCCATCATCTACGCGCAGGACGGCGTGTCCGACCACATCGACACCAGTCTGGACAGCCCCTACAACACCTACCTTCACGTGGGTCTGACGCCCACGCCCATTGCGAACCCGGGTCTTGCCAGCCTGCAGGCCGCGCTGAATCCCGAATCCCACAACTATTATTACTACGTTCTGAATCCCGCCACCGGCGCCCATCAGTTCTCCACCACACAGGAGGAGCATGAGCAGTACCGCGCGCAGTTTGCTGCTGCCGCCGCTGCCGCTTCCACACAGTCGGAGGGCGAATGAGAAAGCTGGAATTGCTCAGCCCCGCCGGGGACATGGAGCGGCTGGAAATGGCCGTAGCCTACGGCGCAGACGCGGTATATTTCGCCGGAACAAGCTTTGGAATGCGCTCCTTCGCGGGGAATTTCTCCCCCGAGGAGCTACCCAAGGCGGTGCGGTACGCCCATGACCATGGTGTCAGGTGTCACGTCACCGTGAACACCATGCCAAGAAATGACGAAATCGCCCGGCTGCCGGAATATCTGGAGCTGTTGGACGACGCCGGGGTGGACGCCCTGATCGTAGCCGACCTGGGCGCGTTCACCCTCGCCGGAAAATATGCCCCTCGCTGCGAGCGGCATATTTCCACCCAGCAATCCATCGCCAATTACGTCTGCGCCCAGGCGTGGTTTGACTTGGGCGCGAAGCGGGTGGTTTTGGCGCGGGAGTGCAGTCTGGAAGAAATCCGCGCCATCCGTCAGAAGGTAGACCCCGCGCTGGAAATCGAGACCTTTGGCCATGGTGCCATGTGCGTCAGCTACTCCGGCCGGTGCCTGCTGAGCAACTACATGACGGGACGCGACAGCAATCGCGGCGCCTGCGCCCAGCCCTGCCGGTATCAGTACGCTCTGATGGAAGAAAAGCGCCCCGGGGAGTATTTCCCGGTTTTCGAGGACGAAAAGGGTACTTACATCTTAAATTCCCGGGATATGTGCATGATCGACCACCTGAATGACCTGATGGACGCAGGCGTGGACTGCATCAAAATTGAGGGCCGGGCAAAATCCGCCTACTATGCCGCCATCGTCACGGGAGCCTATCGCCACTGCATCGATGATGCCGCCGATGGCAGAGAGCTGGACCCCATCTGGCGGGACGAGGTGGATCACATCTCCCACCGCATCTACTCCACCGGCTTCTATTACGGCGAGCCGGGGCAATACGTAGCTTCCTCCCGGTACATCCGGGAGTGGCAGATCGTGGCAAAAGTGGAATCCTGCGACGAAAACGGACTGGCGGTGTGCCGCCTGAACAACAAATTCCGCGCGGGAGACGCGCTGGAAGTTGTCGGCCCCGACGTGCGCCCCTTCCCCATCACCGCCCCGATCATGGCCGATCTGGAAGGCAACCCGGTTGAAGAACCGCGAACCCCCCAGATGAAATTCACCATCCAGCTGCCAAAGGCCGTCCCGCCCATGAGTATGCTCAGAAGAAGCATTGATCTTTCCCCGAAATAGTCAAAAACACCGAACGTCGAATCGTTCGGTGTTTTTTTCGTATAAAGCCCGCATTACTGCGGTACTTTTTTTCGTTTTTCCGGGAATTTGTGAATCAGAAGTGCCAGCAGAATCGACATTCCAAGGCAGAAGAGGAACACAGCCGCATTTTCGGATTGAGAAAGTGTCTCGTTTCCGTGAACGACCGCATACTGCACAAGAAACACATTGTGGATCAGAAAGCACTCAAAGGAAATGTCTCCCAAGCACACCAGCGGTTTCCAGCGGAACAGGCTGGATACCCAACCCATACCGCAGGTAAACACGCCGATCAGCACCAGATTTGGCAGGAGCCATGTGAAAATTCTGCTTCTCCATGGACTTCCGGCGCGGGAAAGCATGAAAAACCAATAGCCGAGCGCGCCAACTTCCAGTACCGTGAACAGTATCCGCGCTGTGTTTCCCTGCTTCAGGTGCGGTTTCAGGGTGCAGACCAACATTCCCAGGAGCATCCCGCCGAGGTATTCGCCCATTCTGGCTGGCGGGAAAATGTACTGCCAGTAATCCATGTCGAGATTCTTCGTTAAGTAGCAGTAAACAGCCGTCAGGAATAACGTTCCCGCCAGTGCGCCCGACAGCAGCAGCCAGCCCTTTGGACGCCGGTTGATTTTATTCAGCAGGAACATGACGGGAAGGCTGAACACAGACAGGAACATCAGAGTGGAAAGGAACCAGCCCACACCGTTGTAGCTGAACGCGCCCTCCGCAGACCATGACTGCACCAGCAGAAGGTTCCGCACAAGTTGCCCCGGAAATCTCTGAACGTCAAAAAGCGCGGTCAGGCTCTCCGTGTTGGTATAGAGGAAAAGGTACAGCGTCGTAAACAAGTACAGGGGATAGATTTTCTTCACCTTGCGCCACAGGTACTTCCCTTCCTCCCGCCAGCTGAGCCGGATATCCTTGTTAAAGGAAGCAAGCGCTGTCACCAGACCGCTAAGCATAAAGAAAAAGCTGACCGCCGCAGTGGAACAGTGAGAAGTCGGATATTTGAAAAACAGCCATTGCTCGCCATGGCACACAAACACATTGAAAAATGCCCAGAACCGCAGAAATTGCAGCTGTTCTTCCCTTCCGGTCCTGGTTGGGGACGCTATCTGTCCCTCTGTCTGCATACGCCGCCCTCCTTTCGACTTTGGGTCAGTTTTTCAGGCTTTGCAGCGGCGCGGGAATTCTGCCGCCGCGGGCTATGAAGTCCTCGCTGGCCTTGTCGTGCACCGGCATCACCGGGGCGCTGCCCAGCAATCCGCCCATTTCCACCCGGTCGCCTACGGTCTTGCCGGGGGCGGGGATGATACGCACGGCGGTGGTCTTGGTGTTCACCATGCCGATGGCCGCTTCGTCCGCAATGATGGCGGAAATGGTCGCCGCAGAGGTATCGCCGGGGACCGCGATCATGTCCAGTCCAACAGAGCAGACACAGGTCATGGCTTCCAGCTTGTCAAGGCACAGCGTGCCGCCTTCGGCGGCGGCGATCATGCCCTCGTCCTCGGACACGGGGATAAACGCGCCGGACAGGCCGCCCACATGGTTGGACGCCATGACGCCGCCCTTTTTCACCGCGTCGTTCAGCATGGCAAGGGCAGCCGTGGTGCCGTGGGTGCCGCAGACCTCCAGCCCCATTTCTTCCAGAATCCGGGCAACGCTGTCCCCCACGGCGGGAGTGGGCGCAAGGCTCAAATCCACGATTCCGAAGGGTACGCCCAGGCGGCGGGACGCTTCCTTGCCCACCAGCTGACCCATACGGGTAATCTGGAAAGCGGTCTTTTTGATGGTTTCGGCCACCACGTCAAAGGGCTGACCCTTCACGTTCTGCAAAGCGTGGTACACCACGCCGGGGCCGGAAACGCCCACATTCAGCACGCACTCCGGCTCGCCCACGCCGTGGAACGCACCGGCCATGAAGGGGTTGTCCTCCACGGCGTTGGCGAACACCACCACCTTGGCGCAGCCAAGGCCGTCGTTATCCGCAGTCAGCTCGGCGGTTTTCTTGATGATTCGACCCATTTCCGCAACGGCATCCATGTTGATGCCCGCTTTGGTAGAGCCAACATTCACGCTGGCGCACACCCGCTCGGTGGCAGCCATGGCCTCGGGGATGGAGCGGATCAGCTTCCAGTCTCCCGTGGTGCAGCCCTTCTGCACCAGAGCGGAAAAGCCTCCGATGAAGTTGACGCCGCAGGTGATCGCCGCCGCGTCCAGGGTTTTGGCGATTTCCACATAGGAATCCGTCTCACAGGAGCCGGCCACGATGGAGATGGGCGTGACGGAAATCCGCTTGTTGACGATGGGAATTCCGAATTCCTTCTCGATGTCCTCGCCGACCTTCACCAGGTCTTTGGCGCAGCGGGTGATCTTCCGATAAATCTTATCGCAGCAGGTCTTCAAATCCGGGTCGCAGCAGTCCAGCAGACTGATGCCCATGGTGATGGTTCGGATGTCCAGATGCCGCTTGTCGATCATATCCTGGGTTTGCAGGATGTCCTTCTGATTCAGCATGGTCTGTCCCTCAAATCCGGTGCATGGCTTCAAAGATGTCCTCACGCTGCACGCGGATGGACAGTCCCATTTCCTTGCCGATCTCGTCCATGCGGGTGACAAGCTCTCCCAGCGGCACATTGCACGCGGAGACCTCCGTCGCCATCATCATGGTGAAATAGCCCTGCATAACGGTCTGGCTGATATCCAGAACGTTGACATTGAAATCCGCCAGAGCGGTGCAGACACCCGCGATGATGCCCACCCGGTCTTTTCCGACTACGGTTACAATTGCTTTCATCTTTTTCTCCTTCCGTCCGGGACTGCGGCCTGTGCCCGTCCGCCGGACTGTCACATATGGGGATTATACCTCGTAATCTGCTGCCACCCGGCTGTCCAGCAGGTGGAAGAAATGGGTCTTGGCCTCCTGATGCAGGGGATGCACGGCATAATTTTCCAGCGCTTCCCGGCTTTCAAACTCGGAATACAGAGCGTAATCCATGCCGTTGAACGCCTGACGGATCTCCAGATGCAGCAGACCCGGAATTTTTCCCACCAGCGGCTCCAGAACGGACGCGATCAGCTTCACGGCCTCGGTCTTGTCAACGCCCTCTTTTAGGGTGTACAGTACGATATGCTTTACCATAATTATCCTCCTTATACGATTTTTTAATAAAACGCTTAAAAGCGTTTTATCAGGCCGCAGGATTGCGGCCAGCGGCCACTGCCGCTAAAAAACGAAGTCAATACATTTCTTACCGCCGCCCAGGCGGCCTGCCGTGAAACGGCTTTCATAAAATGATGAAATCATTTTATGAAGAAATAGTATTATCGGTTTACCGCCCGCTGCGGAAATCCGCAGACGCGGCGTATTTTCTGATTTAACAAAACACCGGGGCTACATGCGCAGCCCCGGTGTTGCATCACAAATTACTCGGCGTCCTCTTCAGGCTGTTCCAGCAGAGCGCGGATAGACAGGGAGATACGCTTGTTCTCGGCGTCCACATCGGTGATCTTGACCTTCACATCCTGACCCTCGGACAGAACATCCTCGGGCTTGCCGATGCGGCGGTCAGCGATCTGGGAAATGTGAATCAGGCCGTCCACGCCGGGCAGAATCTCAGCGAAGGCACCGAAGGTCATCAGCTTGACGATCTTGGCGTCCACAACGTCGCCCACGGAATACTTGGTCATGAACTGATTCCAGGGGTTCATCTCGGCGGTCTTGTAGCCCAGAGAAATCTTGTGCTTCTCGGGGTCGAAGGAAATGACGTAAACGTCGATCTCGTCGCCGACCTTCACAACGTCAGCGGGAGTCTTGATATGGTTCCAGCTCAGCTCGGAAACGTGAACCATGCCGTCCACACCGCCGATGTCCACGAACGCGCCGTAAGAAGTCAGGGACTTGACGGTGCCGTGGTACTTCTTGCCCACTTCAATCTCGGACCAGATCTTCTCCTGAGCGGCCTTGCGAGCCTCGGAGTTGACGGCGCGGATGGAGCCGATAACACGGCGGCGGGCGCGGTTGACCTCGGTGATCTTCAGCTGCACGGTCTTGCCGACCATACCGGCCATGTCGCCGCCCTTGGCGATGCCGGACTGGGAAGCGGGGATGAACACCCGGATGCCCTTGACATTGGCAACCAGACCGCCCTTGTTTTCCTCGGTGATGGTGCCTTCAACAGTGGTCTTGTTCTCTGCCCATGCGGTCATGTCGTCCCAGACCTTCAGGCCGTCCAGCTTCTTCTTGGACAGCTGCACGGTGCCTTCCTGATCGTTGACGCGAACGACGAAGACCTCGATCTCGTCGCCGACTTTCAGGATGTCTTCGGGCTTCACGGAAGGATCGGTGCTGACTTCGTCATAAGGGATGTAGCCGGCATGCTTGGTGCCGAGGTCGACCTGGACTTCGGTGTTGCCGATTCCGGTCACGGTGCCGATAACCTTATCTCCTGTATTTAAAGTCTTGATGGACTGCTCGAGAAGCTCCGCGAAGTTCTCCTCCTGTACAGTCTCAACATTCGTGATTTCGCTCATAGTCTTGTTGACCTCCTTTATAATCCACGCCGGCGTCGACGCACCGGCAGTGATTCCAACATCGCTGACACCGCGAAAGTCCTCGGGACGCAGCTCGGAAGCGTTGTCCACCAGAAAGACCCGGCCGCAGTGTTCCCGGCAAATCATAGCGAGACGGCCTGTGTTGGAACTTTTGGGGTCTCCCACAACGACCATAGCCTGACAGATTTCACTCAATTCAGCTGCTTCGCTTTGCCTATACTCAGTTGCTCTACATATTGTATCAAAAATTTTCAGGTTAGTAAACTGTTTTTTTGCAAATTCACCGCACATTTTCCACAAAGATTCAGTCAAAGTCGTTTGTGAAACCATGCAAATTGACGAATTCTTAAGATTTTCTTTGGAATATGCCCAGTTTTTCAGGTCGTCAAGGGTCTCAAAAACCCGGCAGTCCCGGCACCATCCGGCAATGCCCTCCACCTCCGGGTGGGTAGGCGTCCCGATGATGACAGGCAGCTGCCCTTCTTCCTCGGCGCGGCTGACAATTCCGTGGATGCGTTTGACGAAGGGACAGGTGGCGTCGATGATCTCCACACCCCTGCGCTGCAATTCCTCATACACCGCCCGGCTGACGCCGTGGGAACGGATGATCACCGTCTGGCCGGGGCAAGCCTGCTCAGGGGTGTCGATCACCTCAACACCCAAGGCGCGGAATTTGTCCACGACGTGGTGATTGTGGATGATCGGCCCCAGCGTGACCACCTTTTTCCCTGCCTTTGCCGCCTGCTCCACCAGCT
>ULVI01088491.1_pt1 | contig 10569 bp, 8 predicted proteins | sample 1959331 | NCBI WGS metagenome assembly ULVI01 (sample SAMEA4835782, study PRJEB28245) | human gut metagenome | biome: gut microbiome; material: fecal sample | place: Denmark | collected 2008 | reverse complement strand
TTCACTAAATTTCGGCACTGTTTCTATTAACCGAAACATTTACAAAACAATCTCTGGCAAAATGCCCAAATACCGGTACTATATATTAAGAAAGCTTTTTTATCTTTACTCATAATCGGACTCATCACTGTAATCGCTGTACGAATTTTCATCATAATCCTCAGCTCCTTCTTCCTGATCACTGCTGTAATCAGCCTCTTCCTCGGTGCTGTCCGTACTGCTGTCTGAAGAGTCTTCTTCATTTTCTGTATCTCCGGTATCCGTACTCTGAGCATCTGGATCTTCGGAGTCTGTTCCGTCTCCGGAGCTTTCTGCCGAAGCCTGATAATCCTCCAGAGTGCCTACATAATTGCCATCACGGTCATATTCACTGACTCCGTCATAGCCTCCGTCTTCCCGGTAACCGCCCTTCCAGTTTCCTTTTTCTGCCATGGTTTCTTCTGTGGGGGCTTCGCCTACATAGGTCATGTTGGCATCGTACTCACCACTGCCTGTGTAATCTCCCTCTTCATCATAGCCACCTACCCAGTTTTCCTGCGCATACTCCAGATCCGTCTGCGGTTTCGGTCCTACATAGTTGCCATTTTCGTCGTATTCGCCTTCTCCGGTGTAATTTCCTTCCTCATCATAGCCTCCGGTCCAGTTTTCTGCGGAAGTCTGGCTCTCATCCTGATCCTGCTCCAGGGTAATGTTCTTGGAATTATCATTTACATTTTCTGCATGGAGAATTCCTTTTTTTTCGGAAATCATCGGAAGGATAGCCAGAACTCTGGTCATTTTGTCTTCCAGATATTCATCCTTTCCAAGTTTAACTGTGATATCCCCGTAAACAAGACTGATCTGTCCGTCGTCTTCAAATTCAATGTGATCCGGAACCTTATCATTTTTTGCAAAAATAGTAGAAAGAGCAACTGCCGTGTTCATCACCGTTTCATCCTTGATGGGGAGTTTCTCGTTCTGGATCACTTTTTTGACTTTGATCCCGTCAAAAAACGGGATTTTTTCGTTACGTTCCGTGGATCCTTCCACAAAAATACCGTTTCTGTCAAAATAAATATAACTGTCCAGATAAGGGATACAGCCAACGATATCCTTCTCCTTCACACTGACACAGATGGTGTGCCGGTTCAGCCTTGTTACGGTATAGCCTTCTATAAAGGGAACATCCTTTGTGTTCTGCTTAGTATAAAGAAGCGGTGCAAGAACAGAATTGGATGCCAGCGGCCCCCTAAGCACCATCTTCCTGATCTGTTTTTCAGAATAATGGCTGCTGCCCATCACCTGCACTTCATCTACCTGATAATACGTAAAAAAGAAAATAATTCCTGCCAGCAGCAGGACAAGAAGTCCGCCAACTGCTTTCAGTGGCTTTTTTTTTGATGTTTTCATAAAGTTCCTCTGTCCTTTATCAGCAGACCGCCCAGTGCGGTCAGATCCTCACAGATATGTTCATAGCCTCTTTCTATGAAACAACAGCCCCGGATCCTGGTAATCCCCTGCGCGGCAAGTGCTGCGATCACAAGTGCCGCACCACCGCGAAGTTCCTCTGCTTCCACAGTACAACCGGTCAGGGGCTGCCCTCCGTATATCACAGCAACTCCATCCCGGATCTGGATCTGTGCTCCCATTTTACAGAGCCATGAAGCTGTTTTATATCTGTCTTCAAAAATCTTCTCGCGGATCCTGCTCACTCCTGGGATCGTGGCCAGTACCGCCATCGCAGGAGACTGCAGGTCTGTAGGAAATCCCGGATAAACTTCTGTTTCCAGAAGCTCCAGGGGAAAACCTGTATTTTTTCCGTTGACTATTAGTTTACCACCTACCCTGCGGCATTGTCCACCCATTTTCCGATATACGTCCAGGATTCCATCCATTTCCTCCAGAGGCGGATTTTCCAGGATGATCTCTCCTCTGGTTGCCGCCGCTGCCATGAGATAGGTTCCGGCGACAATACGGTCTGGTGGAATGCAGCCATCGCCAGCTTCAAGCTTCTCCACCCCTTCAATACAGATACAGCCATTTTCACGAATCCGGATCTTTGCCCCCATTCCGGTAAGATAATGGCAAAGCCAATAAATTTCCGGTTCACAGGCGCAGCCGCTAAGGACTGTTTTCCCCTCTGCAAGGACCGCTGCCAGAATGCCCTGTTCTGTAGCGCCTACACTTCTTTTTTGAAAAAACATCTCTGCACCTCGGAGTTTTCCACAGGATGCCCGGATCATCCCGCCGTTTTCCACCACAGCTGCCCCAAGGCGGCGCAAAACCTGGATATGAAGATCCACCGGCCGCTTCCCGATCACACAGCCGCCGGGATATCCTGTCTGTGCCTTTTTGCTCCGCCCCAGCATTGCTCCCATTAAGATCACGGAAGAACGCATTTTTCCGGAATAACACTCCGGTATCATGGTGCCGTCCGCATGGCTGCAGTCCAGATAAAGATCTTGACCTTCCCACCAGGTTTCTGCCCCCAGATATTTCAGGATCTTTTCCATCAAATACACATCACTGATTCTCGGGCATCCCCGCAGTACACTGGTCCCGGTACTTAAGAGTGCTGCTGCCATAACCGGAAGTGCCGCATTTTTTGACCCCTGGATCCGGACGCTTCCATGCAGCGGCCTGCCTCCGGTCACGATGATCTCATCGATCTCATTCAAGTATTCCACTCCTAAAAGGGCCTCTTACTTGTTATTCTATGTGATCCTTCCATGTCTGTGACTGCTGACACTTAAGGCCAGCCCCATTTCCCCCAGAAGAAAAACAACAGAAGTTCCGCCATAGCTTACAAAGGGCAAAGTGATCCCGGTGTTGGGAATCGTATTCGTTACTACTGCAACATTCAGGACTACCTGGATCGCCATATGTGCCATGATCCCGGCGCACAGCAGCGTTCCCTGCAGATCCCGGCAGTTTAATGCCAGAATACAAAGCCTCCAGATCAGAATACCAAACAGAAAAAGTGTCAGAAAGGCTCCCAGTATCCCCGTTTCCTCACACACAATAGAAAATATCATATCATTCTGGGCTTCCGGGACAAATCCCAGCTTCTGCAGACTGTTCCCGAACCCCTTGCCGAAGATCCCGCCGCTTCCGATTGCATACAGGCCCTGTATGGTCTGAAATCCTTTTTCATATTTTTCCGGATTCCGCCAGATTGCCAGGCGTTCCAGACGATAACTCTCCGCGGCAAGAAAAACCGCAATAAATCCTATCCCCGCACCTCCAAGTGCGAGAAACTGCAGATACCTGGGATTGGCCACAAAGATCAGCAGCACACCGATCCCCAGAATGATCACCGCTGTGCTTAAGTTATTGGAGCCCACCAGACCTGCTACCGGAAGCAAAGTCATCATAGTCCTGCAGATAAACCAGAATCCAGTTGTTTTGCTTTTTGTATTGCTGATCTGCCACACCAGAAACAATATCACTGCCACCTTGGAAAACTCCGACGGCTGAAAGGAAAGCGGCCCCAGGTTCAGCCACCTCTTCGATCCATTGATCTCCTGTCCGAAAAGCAGGACTGCAGCAGACAGAAAAAGCGAAAAAATATAGGCAGCCGGCGCCAGCTTTACAGACAGCCGGTAATCTACCCGTGATGCCAGATACATAACAAGCAGCCCCAGTGCCGTGGCAAAGAGCTGCTTCTTAAAATAATAGGCAGAGTCGTGGAAACGTACTCTGCCATTATATTCACTTGCCGAAAAAAGCGCCCCGAGTCCCAATACCACCAGAATCAGAACCAGTACCCAGAGAACGGTATCTGTCTTTCCGGTCTGTTTCTGTCCTGCCTTCATGCATGGCCTCCACAGTGGTCTTTATTTCAGCTTATGTATGTATTTTTCGGATTATTACAGTGCTTTCACGTATTCCTTGAACATGTCACCGCGCTGCTCATAATTATCAAACTGTCCCCAGCTCGCACATGCCGGTGAAAGCAGAACCGCATCTCCGGGATTGGCTTTTTCCGCACAGACCCGGACAGCTTCCTTCAGATCCTCGCAGAGGATGATATCTGTAAATCCAAGACGTTCTGCTGCTGCTTTGATCTTCTCTTTCGTCTGACCGATGAGAACAAGATAACGGACTTTTCCGCCGAAGGATTCTATCCACTCATCATAGCTGGATTCCTTGTCATAGCCACCGCCGATCAGAAGAGTCGGACGGTTCATTGCCTGAATCCCCTTGATGGCCGCATCCGGATTGGTTCCCTTGGAATCGTTGTAATATGCAACACCGTTTTTCTCTGTCACATACTCGATCCTGTGTGGAACTGCCACAAACTCACAGACACTCTTGCGGATACTCTCCACAGAAACGCCCGCATAATATGCCATGGCGGCGGCTGCCATTACATTCTCGTGATTATGACGTCCCAGGATCTTAAGCTCTTCGGTTTTCACGATCGGTATCTCTTCTTTTTCTGTTTTGAGAATGATCTGGTCTCCGTCCAGATAGATTCCCTGATCCAGTTTGCGAAGGCTTGAGAAATATACCACCTTCGGAACGATATTTTCACCGAATTTACGAAGGACTTCATCCTCGTAATTCAGAACACATACATCTTCCGGTCCCTGATTTTTGGTGATCAGCTCTTTTACACGGATGTATTCCTCCATGGTATGATGACGGTTCAGATGGTCCTCTGTGATGTTGAGGATCGCACTTACCTTCGGGCGGAACTGGTCAATAGTCTCCAGCTGAAAGCTGCTGATCTCCGCAACAGTTACGGAATCCTCCCTCATCTCCAATGATTTGGATGTATATGCAGTTCCGATATTTCCTACAACAAATACAGATTCACGGGCATCTCCCATGATCTTTCCGAGGAGTGCTGTTGTTGTTGTCTTGCCGTTGGTTCCTGTGATCGCAAGAACCTCTCCCTTGCCTGTACGGTAGGCAAGCTCCACCTCGCTCCATACCGGAAGGCCCTTTTCATAGAAGCTCTTTACCAGCGGCAGGTCTGTGGGAACTCCCGGACTTAGCACTACAAGATCAAGACTGTCCAGGGCTCTCTCCGGAAAATCTCCGGCCCAGATCTCCGGGGTGTATTTTCCGTTTGTTTTATGTAAAACTGCTTCTTTGTCAAGATCTGCGTTTCCGTCATAGATCACCGGCTGTGCTCCTACACTTCCAAGCAGATCAGCTGCTCCAATGCCGCTTTTTCCGGCTCCGAAAACGAGAACTTTTTTTCCTTTTAAATCCATTTTTCTGTTCCTCCTTATAATGCCAGGAGAGCGATCAGGCACATAATAGCAGTTACAACAGAGAACACTGCAACAACTCGTGTCTCGGACCACCCACAAAGCTCAAAATGATGGTGGATAGGCGCCATCTTGAAGATTCTTTTTCCGTGTGTTGCCTTGAAATAGGATACCTGGAGCATAACAGACAATACCTCCACAAGGTAGATCAGTCCGACCAGGATGATAAACAGCGGCATCTGCATGGCATAAGCCACACCAGCCACAAAGCCACCCAATGCCAGAGAACCGGTGTCTCCCATAAATACCTTGGCAGGATATACATTAAACAGAAGGAATCCCATCAGACTGCCCACAACTGCACAGGTGATCGGTTCCACACCACTGTTCATTCCAAGGGAAACCACCGTAAAGAATACTGCCACGATCAGGGTAACACTGGAAGCCAGTCCGTCAAGTCCATCCGTAAAATTGACTCCGTTTACTGTACCGATCACCGCAAAGAACAGTACCGGAACCGCAAACCATCCCAGGTTCAGATAATGTCCGCTCCAGAACGGGATCTTCATAGTCAGGGATACGTTGGAATAATTTACAAGATAAAAAGCAAATACAGCTGTCACAACGATCTGCAGTGCCATTTTCTGCCATGGCAGAAGTCCGTCAGAACGCTTCAGAACTACCTTCAGATAATCATCCAGAAATCCGATCAGTCCAAATCCCAGTGTCAGGAAAAGTACCGGGATGATCATCGGATAATCTCTGATATAAAACAGTGATGTTACAGTTGTTGCAATGAGAAAGATCACCCCACCCATAGTAGGGGTACCGTTCTTTTTCAGGTGGGACTGCACACCCAGCTCTCTCTCTGTCTGTCCCATTTTAAGTCTTCTTAAAAAAGGGATAACAATCGGTCCTAATACAAGGCTGATCGCAAATGAGATCAGCACAGGGATCACAACATGAAACTCCATCCTCACACCTCTAATTCTTTCGTTTTTTTATACTTCTTCAACAGTATAAGGCTTTTATCCTCATTAATCAACCCCATCTGCCCGGTTTTCCCCGGATGGAGTTTCCGTAACTGTCCTCTTGATCCCAAGATAGGGAAGTACATTTTCAAAAATACTGCGTACCACCGGTGCGGCAATGATCCCACCATAATACATACCCTGGGGTGTATAGATGATACAAAGAGCCAGGACCTTCGGATCCTCTGCCGGGGCAAACCCCAGGAATGAAGAAATATATCTGCCGGAGCCTCTGGGCAGTGTCTGAGAGGTAGCTGTTTTTCCCCCAATGGAAAATCCCTGGATCCCGGCATTTTTTCCGGAGCCTTCTGAAACTACAGTTTCCAGGATCGTACGTACTGTCCGGGAAGTCTCACCGGACACGATCCCGCTTTCCACCGGATATTCCAGTGTCCGCACCTTTGTTCCGTCCGCACTTTCCACGCTGATCCCAAAATGAGGTGTGATCCGGTTTCCGCCATTGATGATCCCACTGACGGTTGTTGCAAGCTGGATCGGTGTGATCTGAAACGACTGGCCAAAGGATACCGTGGCAAGCTCCACCTCGCCCATATTTTTGGGGTTATGCATGATCGTTCCTGCCTCTCCCTGAAGATCTATTCCTGTTTTTTTCAAAAGTCCGAACTGTTTAAAATATTTGTAATAACGGTCTGATCCAAGCCGCAGGCCCACCTCAATAAATACCGGGTTACAGGAGTTCTGGGCACCTTCTACAAAACTCTGCGCACCATGTCCTGTTCTCTTTGCACAGTGGATCCGCCGGTCCTCCACCACCTTATAGCCCGGACAGAAAAAACGATCCTCTGTTGACACCACTCCTTCCTCCAGCCCTGCTGCCATAGTGATGATCTTAAAAGTCGAGCCAGGTTCATAGGTATCATTCAGGCAGGGGTTTCTCCACATCCGGTTCAGAAGATCCTGCTTCTTTTCTCCCTCTGCTGCTGTTTCTTCTGTATTCAGAGTAAACGGATCGTTCAGATCAAATTCAGGCACATTGACACAGGCATAGATTTCTCCGTTCTGAGGGTTCATAAGCAGTATGGAAACTCTCTCCGCCTGTTTTTCTTCCATGACTTTACCGGCTGCCTGCTGCACATATTCCTGGATATTAACATCCAGACTGGTACGCAGAGTATTTCCTGACACCGGTTCCTTCCTCCGTTCTCCGGTTCCGTCGATCTCCACACCACGTGCATCCGTAACTGTGAGGATCTTTCCAGGCTCTCCTTTCAGGATCTCATCGTATTTCACTTCAAGACCAATGATCCCCTGATTATCACCTCCGGTAAATCCCAGTACTTTTGAAGCGAGAGATCCATAAGGATAATATCTCCGATAATCCTCATCTACCTTCACTCCCTCAAGGTCATATTCCCGGATCCTGTCTCCAATGCTTTTTTCCACGTTTGTCTGTATTCTTTCAATAGAAGAAATTTTTTCAACTTTTTTTCGGATTTCCTCTTCTTTTACAGACAATGCTCCGGACAGTACACGGATCACTTTTTCAGGATCTTTGATCTGGCTGTGTATCACCGATACTGTGCAGACTGTCCGGTTATCTGCCAGAATATTTCCCCTGATGTCCAGGATCTTTCCCCTGGCTGCTTTTATGTCACGTTCCCGCTCATGAAGATCCTCCGCCTTTTTTGAATAATATTCTGCCCGGACGTTCATAAGATACCAGAGTCTTCCCACAAGTCCCAGAAGAAGCATTATGCAGATCAGAAAAACCACCCATATTTTTTTCCTGTGATAAACCATGGTCCGGATCATAAAAAAATCCCTCTCAGAGGTCGTCACTGTAATATATGACGTTCCCCTGAGAGGGTATTCTTTTTATCTATTCCAGACCGGCCTCCTCGTTGGTAAGACCTTCACTCTGCATATCGTTATTATCTTCGGTATCACTGTCCTCCGACTCATCTTCCGGCGGACTTGGTACATTCTCATCGGAAATTGCCTCCTTCTGCCCGTCCGCGCCGGTTCCTGTTGCAGAATCGCTGATTCCCTTAAAAAGTTCCCACAGCTCTGTAGTCGGAACTTCTCCATCCTCTGCCTCATCCGGCTGTACATTCAGATACGGAAGTGCTTCGGAAAGGATTCCCTGTGCAATGTACTGTGCGTACGTACTGCTTGCCTGATCATCTACCTTCGGCTCATCCACAACTACATAGATCACAAGCGCCGGATCATCTACCGGTGCAAATCCGATAAAGGATACCAGATACTTGCCATTGCCTCGCGGAAACTTCTCGGCAGTACCGGTTTTACCACCGGAGCTGTAGCCCTGCACCTTGGAGGTACGGCTGGTACCATGGTCTACGCTGGCAGCCATGTAGGAGCGGATATCTGCAGATATCTTCTCGGAAATCGTCTGCTTCATCAGTGTCGGAGAGATCGTTTTTACGATTCCGCCGCTGCTGTCCTTGATCTTCGTCACCAGATGAGGCTGATAGTAGTATCCTCCATTGATCACAGAACACATTGCATTGATCTCCTGTATCATGGTCAGTGTATAGCCCTGTCCGAAAGCAGAGCATGCAAGCTCCGTTTCTCCCATGGTATCGCTGGTATGGATCATACCGCTTCCCTCATTGGGAAGATCGATACCGGTTCTTGTTCCGAAATTGAAAACGCTCTGTGTCTTAAGAAAATTATCTTTTCCCATCTTTGCTGCAATCTGCATCATACCATCGTTACAGGAATTGGCAATGACATCGGAAAGAGCTTCTGTCCCGTGAGCATCCGGCCATACCGCACATTTGATAAAAGTAGTCGCACCTTCCGCTCCAAAAGACTGTCCGCCGTCACAGACAAAATTATCGCTCTCGGAAATCGCTCCCATTTCAAGTGCGGAGCCCATAACGATGGGCTTTACAACCGATCCCGGCTCGTAGGCATCTGTCACGCAGAAATTACTCCACATTCCGTTCAGCGCTTCCACGGTTTCCTCATCGTTCATGGCAGCGATCTCACTCTGGGAATACACATTTGAAAGATCTCTCGGGTTATTCAGGTCATAACGGTCACCGCCGTCCATTGCCAGGATCTCTCCTGTTTTCGGATCCTCGATGATCACGCCTACATTTTTGGCTCCCATCTTTTCTTCAAAGGTATTTACGTATTTTTCCACGATCTGCTGAAGTCCCAGATCCAGCGAGGTCTCAATGCTTTTGCCATCCGTCGGTTCGATGATCGTCTGTTCTACGTCGGAATTGTTGTTGATGTATCCGTACTGTCTTCCATCCACGCCGGTAAGTGTCGCATTGTAATATCCTTCCAGTCCGGCATCCGCCACATCTCTGGAAAGTGTAAATCCAACGGTATCACAGGCAGTCTCATTAAACGGATAAGATCTGAGATAATCTTCCTCAAACCATACACCTGTGATCCTGGAACGTTCTTTCAGCTGCGTGGCAGTCAGTTCACTGTCGTCTCCCGGATCTTCGTATTTTTCGAAGGCTTTTTTGTCGTCCATGGAGATCTGTTTCTTTACGATCTGATACTGACTTTTTTTTGTACTGCTGTCGGTGAGAAGCTTCCGCATCTCATCTTCATCCAATCCCAGGACTTCCACAAGAGCCTTTATGGTAGGCTCCACGGAATCCTGATCCTTATTGACCTCCAGACAGTCAAGGACCACATTATAGACCTTGTTGCTGGTTGCCAGGATATTCCCGTTCCGGTCATAGATATCTCCTCTTTTTGCCGGAAGTGTCTGATTTTCATATTTCTGCTGAGCCTGACTCAGCACCTGCTTTCGATATTTGCTTCCGCTGGTGGCATTGATATAGGTAATTCTTGCCACCAAACCGACTAAAGCCAGCAATACTAAGGAAAATAGTACTGCCAGCTTTTTCTTCATACTGTAATTTATTTTTTTTACCGGCCTGCGCCTTCTTGTACTCAATCGATCACCTGCTTAAAAACTGTACTTCTGTTACTTGTGTGTGTCCACATCCTGATACTGTCTCACATAACTGTTTCCTTCCGTGGTATAGGTCTGTATCTGATCCTCCGAAGGATATTTCATTCCAAGCTCGCCGATAGCTTTTTTCTTGATCTCGCTGATATCCACTGCAGAAGTGACCTGACTGTAATATGCATCGTTATCTTCTTTCAGCTGTGCAAGCTCAGATTCCAGATTTGCAACATTTTTCATACTCGCCGTGATTTCGGATTTTACCTGAAGATAATTGATACAGGTAAAAAGTACCGCGATGGAAACTGCCGTAAGAAACAGAACGAACCCCTTGTTCATGGCCATTGCCTTTTCCCGGTTCCGCTGTGCCTGTCTGCTTACCACCTGTTTTGCCGGTGTCACAGGTACTGCGGAT
>ULVI01111575.1_pt1 | contig 10655 bp, 10 predicted proteins | sample 1959331 | NCBI WGS metagenome assembly ULVI01 (sample SAMEA4835782, study PRJEB28245) | human gut metagenome | biome: gut microbiome; material: fecal sample | place: Denmark | collected 2008 | reverse complement strand
GGGTAGCGTCAAGACCTACCCGATGAGTAAATGGCAGCATGTATACAACACGCGAATCCAACACGGATACACGGATAAGACCCGGGATTATTTCGCGGGGCGAACATCCCTGTCGCCAAAAACCAAGCCTGTAGATGGCATAAAATACAACATTACGGGTATGTGCAAAACCGTAAAACGACACCGCGTATACCGTATTGTAGCCACGAAGAATTTTGAGACAGTTGACGGGCGAATCGTCGAGAAGGGCGAACCCGGAGGCTGGATTGAAAGTGCGTTGAATCTCTCTCAGGACGGACGGTGCTGGATAGATGACGATGCTGTGGTTTTGGGGAACGGTGGTGTTACGGACAACGCTCTCGTTGCCGATGAAGTGATGTGTGAAGGCATTTTGCAGGATAACGCGATTGCTCGCGGAAAGGCTTGCATCGAGGATGGCGCAATCTGTCGTGATAATACGCTTGTCTGTGACAATGCGCTTGTCAAGGAAAATGCAATCGTTATGGATAACGCTACGGTTGCAGAGGATGCGATTGTCTGTAAAAATGCTGTTATCGGTGATGATGCCTATTACACATCGAGATTTACAAAGTTGTGATGATGGAGAATAAATCATGAAGAAAAAGAAGAAGCAGATGATTGTTGTGAATGTCAGCGAGGTAAAAACCCGCTCTGGCTGGAACGGCGTCAAACCCTACACACGTGTACAGACCCCGAAAACGGTATATAGCCGCAAGGGACGCAGAAAGGAAGAAATCGCATGAGTGCTTATGATAACAAGTATTGGAGCCATCGAATTGCGCAGTTGGCTGAAAAGGTCCCGGAAACGGATGACCTCTCATTCTTTGCCTCTGAGGCGTACCGCGATTTTACGGAACAGGGTGTTAAGGACCTGATTTGCGGGACCTGCACCTATCTTCGTACGCTCGGATACGACATAACCAAGGAGCAGGAGGAAGAACGCATCAATGATATGGTCGTCATGATGAGTACGGACGAGAATATGACCGCCTGTACGAATGGGGATTCTATGATTATCGGCGTGAACAATTCGCTGGTAAAGTATTTCCCGAACCGTGAACTGCGTCATTATGCGATTCAGGGGCTCCGCGTTCATGAGACCGCACATGTCCTGTTCACGGATTTCAAGACCATCGATATGTGGCTGGGTGCTCTCCGCAACGGTAACTGGTGGCCTGTTGTACCCGACCACGCGCAGGACCCGGACGGCGCGGAACTGACACAGGTTCTCAGCAAGAAAGAGTTCAGCAAATCCTTTGCTGCTATCGCCGGTCGGCTTGAGAATGCCATTGAGGATGGATTCATCGAGCGGGAAATCAAGGAAATGTACAAGGGTCTTGCGACTACGGAACTTTGCACCACCAATGATGCAATGCTCTCTATGGCAAGCACTTTCGGAGAATTCCTGAAAGCCGGGCGCAGTGCCTATTCCGCGATGTTCCAGCAGGTTTTGATGTATGCAAAGTACGACATCACAATGGTCGATGATATGCCGGAACAGTATTCCGACATTTTCGATGCGTGCATGGAAGTCGTTGACGATGTGAAGTGCGAGCGCGATGTTAAGAAGCGCCTTTGCGGTGTCAATGAACTTTGCTGCATCCTGTATCCGCTGTTCAAGGAAATGCTGACAAAAAATACTGAACAGCAGAATCAGCAGTCGTCTGGCTCCGGTAACGGTAAGCCCGGCAACAGCGGTTTCGGTTTGCCCCAGAACTCTCAGGGACAGCAGAACGGCTCTAATGGGCAGAGTGACCCCAACCAGAACGGCTCTGGCAACGCTCAGAACAATTCCAGTAACGGGAATGGAAACGGTAAGAGTGTCGGTTCTATGACCGCAGAGCAGCTCTCTGAGGCACTGAAAGAAGCCGTCAAACAGATTGAGCAGGCCGCAAAGAATGTTGGCGTAAACAACCTGCCTGACCGGCACAGCAATAGCATCACGAATCAGGCGAGTAAGAGTAAAGACGCCAAGAAACGCGAAAGCGGTAAGCAGGGTTCCGGCAATAATGCAAACGGAAATGGAAACGGCAACGGCAACAGCATTGCCAATGCCCCCGGCGCAAATTCCGGCAAATCTGACCTGTCTGCTGCAAAATGCGATATCAAAGCTATCGAGAAGGCACGGAAGCAGGAAATCGCAACGGCTCAGGCGAACAATGAAGCCAACAATCAGCTGGCTCAGGAAGGCGCAAAAATCGGCAGCGAGATTGGCACGAAGATTAGTGTCCGTCGTGCAGCGGAAGTACCTCAGTCGAACATCGATACCTATAATCGGTTATCGGCAGGGCTTCTCTCGGTCACGAAAAACCTCGAACGCCGTCTGAAAACGACGATTCGTGATGAGGAAAATGACGATGCTGTCGCCGGGTTGCCGATGGGAAGTCGGGTTGAAGCGCGTCTTGCCTATCATCAGGATGGCAAGATTTTCAGCCGCAAGAATTTTCCTCGCGATAACCCGCGTCTGGCTGTCGGATACCTCTGCGATGAGTCCGGCTCGATGTCTGATAAAGCGATTGCCGCTTCGGTTCGCACTGCTATCATCTTGCAGGATTTGTGTGAGCGGATGGAACTGCCCTGTTATATCTGCGGGTTCACTACCGGTGGATATTCGGGGAGTGTTGATATCATTACCTATGTTGACAAGAATGTGGACGGTAAGGACAAGTATCGCACGACCGGCATGGCTAGTCGTGGCGGTACTCCTACGGTTCCGGCTATGAAGTACATGGGTAAGAAGCTTATGAAGGATTCCACCGAGAAGAAGATTCTGATTGTCAGCACTGACGGCTGCTCTGGACGAGGTTACGGCGAAACGGTTCGTGATGTCATCAAGAAATTGCAGCATGACGGTGTAATGGTTATCGGAGCCGGTATCGGTGATTCGAAGCCCAGAATCCAAGAGGAATTCGGCAGCAACTTTCTTGATATCAGCAATCTGGACGCGATGCCAAAAATCCTTTGCAATATCGTGAAGAAAAATCTCGTATAAGTCCTTTGTACCGTCTGTCTTTTGGCAGGCGGTACTTTTTGTTTTCGTATTTGCGTTTTTTTGCGAATGACATAGAATGATACTTGTTCGATATTGACATGCAGGAAGAAGATGCTGCCAAGATTTTCAACAAAATTCTGGCAGATATATGCCGTCCACTGTTCGGTGGGCGGCTTTTCTTGTTTGCGGATTCTTTGGGTTTTTCACTTGCATATTCGTGCGAACGGCATAGAATTGGTATTGTACGATAGATAACATTCCATATCGAAAGGGCTCTTTGCCTTTCGTACATTCACAATTTCGCTTGAAGAGCGGACTTCCTATATCGTAGGAGGCCCGCTCTTTTTGCGTCTCAACACAAAAAAGGAGTAAGTATAATGACTGAAAACACAAAACAGGAGGCAGCTCTCCGCAACAAAACTCTGAGCGTTCTTGCCAACATCAATGCCGTGGAAGGTTTCGACCCGCATATGGTGACGGCGTGCTATCAGGATACGGAAGGCAATGGCCGGATGTATCTGCAGGCAGAGTTCTCGATGCTCTGGTTCCGCCTGAAATATCCCAACGGTCGCCTGGAACAGGTCCTGAGCCGTATGAACGACCAGATGGCAACTGTCGAGGGTCGTGTCTATGACAATGACGGCAATCTTCTGGCGAATGCCTTTGTGACCCGCTATCGTGGCGAGGAGCAGTTCGGTAAGGACTATGTCCAGAACGCTGGAACTGCCGCTATCCGCAAGGCGCTCGGTAACTGTGGATTCGGAACCCCTGCTGATGCTGTTTACATCGAGGGCGTTACACCTTTGTTCAAGGCAGCAGAGGACGAAGATGTGCCGGTAGATGCCGGTGTTCAGACTCGTATCCCTATCCCGCCCGTCCCGAAAGAGTATCAGCAGAACGCAGAACCTGCACCTGCAGCACCTAAGCGCGGTAGAAAGCCCGCTGCAAAGCCTGCACCTGCACCGGCTCCCGTTCCTACCCCTGCACCTGTACCCGTACCTGTGAAAGAGAAAGCGAAAGCAGCACCCGCACCTGCGCCCGTCGCAGCACCGGCCCCTGCAGCAACTCCTGCTCCGAACCCGATTCCTATTCCTCCGGCTCCGAAACCCGCTCCTGTGGGTGTTCCCAAGACCATGGAGGAGGCTGAGAATTTCGTGATTCCGTTTGGAGCATTCCACGGAATGACGATGAAGGATACGCTGGCGAAAGACGGCGGTGCTCGGGTCATCAACTACATCAAGGACAGCCCGCGCTTTGCTGGTCAGCCGATTCAGGCGGCTGCGCAGATGTTCGCGGGTCAGCATGCGGGTGAAAACGGACTGTAAAGCCTATACCCGAACAATCACATCATCATGAAAGGGGGAGTCCCTTGTGTCGTGGAATTTTTCCATGGAAACAGTTCTGGACCTTGTAGGTGCCAAGACTCGCGGAGAAGTAACACGCGCTGGGGAAATAGAAGTGCAGTGTCCGCACGGCGTTTGCGGACATAAGAAACAACCTATTTACTTCAGCGTGAACCTAGCCAAAGGACAGTATAACTGTTTTCATTGCTGCAGCGGTTGCCCATACAGCGGCGGCATGATTGACCTCTATTGCATGTTTACGGGTCTTGACCCGAACAACAAGAAGGAGGTCAAGAAGGCTTTTGCTCAGGCTTTGGATGGAACAGTTGTCAAGGTACGCGAGACGACCGTTACGAAACGTGAACTCGCACCCGTTCTGGAAGCTAAACCGGATGAGGAACTCGATAAGGTATACAGAGCTGTTCTGAACGAACTGACCCTTAAACCTGAACACAGAGAAAACCTCAAAAAGCGAGGCTTGTCGGACGAGATGATTGACAAGTGTTTATATCGTTCTATGCCGGAGCGATGGTCGAGCGTTTTCGCTGCTCTCAAGAAGAAAGGCATCTCCTTTAAGGGTGTGCCGGGATTCTATGAGAAGAACGGAAAAGCATTTGCCGCCTGTTCTAAGCCCGGATTCTTCATTCCGTATTTCAATTCCCGCAATGAAATCGTTGGGATGCAGATACGGTTTGATAGAGGAGATAAGAGGTATCTCTGGTTCTCCTCGTCAGGCTACGATAACGGGTGCAGTGCAAGGAACATTGCAAGTTACGGGATTCCTTCGGTAATGCCGAAATGCGATGGAACCAAAACGGTTTATATCACGGAAGGCGCGTTAAAGGCGCATATCGCCTGTGTTTTGAGTGGTAATCATAACCCTTACATCGCATTGGCTGGTGTGAATTGCTTCAATCAGTGGGAAGAGACCTGCGTGTATCTGAAAAGCGTAGGCGTCACTCATGTGATTGATGCTTTTGATTCCGACAGGGAAAGTAACGAGCATGTTCGCAATGCACTGAAAAAGCTGTATGCGATTGCTGCTCGATACGGAATTTCCATGACACGCTTCAACTGGGGAACGACATATAAGGGTGTGGATGACTATTACCTTGCGGTATCGCGAGGTGAGGTCTTCCTACCCTTTGTTCCCAAGAAAAAGCCGGATGAGGAAGCACCGAAACCCGTTACTAAATTTGTTCCATTTATTCCAAAAACTGCATAAAAGGAGAAAGCTATGGCTATCAACAACAATACCAATAACAAAATCGAGGAAGATAACATCATCTTTGCGGTACAGGGAGCCAAAAGTTTCCTGAAATGCAAGATGGACTGGGTCGGTATCGGTAAACTTCATGTCTCGTTTGTCTCGCACACGGGTCTTGAAAACGGCTGCAAGCAGCTGGGCCATATCGAAGCGGCACTGCCGTTCGATGGTGAAGACGGAGCACTTGCACTGGGTAAGATGATTCTCAGAGGCGACCTTGACAAGGGTCGCGCCCGCTCCATCAAGAAGGCAAAGGGAACGGGAGCCAAGTACCCGGAACCGGTATTCACCTATAACGGAGGCGGCGAAGCGAAAGCAGACCGCCCCGTTATGTGGCGTCAGGTCTCGATTGCGCCCGGCGCGAAGAGCGATTTCGTGTTTCAGGTGACGGAAGCCGAGGGCGAGAAGAATGTTCGCGGCGGTTACCAGAAAAAGGCCGGCGCGGAGGTCAAGCGCATCTCGGTGGGTGTCAGCAGCAGGAAACTGCTGGAATATGCCTCGAAAATCGAAGCATATTACCAGGATTACCTTGCAAACCCTGAACGGTATGCGGGGTATTGGGAGAAGAACGCACAGGTTCCTGCTCCGGCAGCTACTTCTGCGCTTCCGACTCAGGTTCCTGTTGCTGTGACTGCACCTGCTCCAGCTCCTGCTCCTTCGGCTGTCGTGTATCCTGATTTCGGGTATACGGTGTATGATTCCGTAGGTTGCGGTATGGAGATGACCTATCTGCCCGAGAAAGCCCTTGAAGCATTGCAACGCAAAATCAAGGAGATGAAGACGAGCGGCTGGTCGCGCCGTGACAACACGGACTACGACAAAGCAAAGAACAATATCCTGGCAGGGTCCAGAGGGTTCTTCGTCGTGAATCTGTATAATGGTGATGAATTCATGCAGATTTATGTCAACACCTGCCCGACCATCCAGTAATCTCAATAGTAGGCGGCATCCGTTTGGGTGCTGCCTTTTTTCATGCCGACATTGCGTAAATGTGCGAATGGCATAGAATCAAATTTGAAGACATTTGTAAAGGGGGCGATAGTATGTCTTCTGTCAATGATGCTGTCAACAGCATTACTAATCTGTTCGAATCCGGCGATATCCGGCTCGTAGTCGATATCGCGCTGATTGCTATGGTGGTCTGGTTTGTGATTCGCGGTGTAAATCGATTGTTTGAGACGCTGGTTCTTGGTGGTATCACGGTATATGCCGTGTATCATATCCTGCAATATCTCGGTATTGAGGTGGATTACCAGAACCTGTTGTCACAGCTGTCGTATTACCTGCAGCAACTGATAACCTTTGTCAACAACTGTTTACCGAGGTGAAACTGACTTGGAAAATAATAACAATGTGCAAAAGCACACCGGAAAAGTAAAGAAATTCTTGCAGGAATGGGCGTTCCCGCTCGTCTGCTTTGTTGCTGTATGGATTCTTGTAAAGGTCGTGTTCCCGACCGCCATCATCCCTACGGCATCAATGTATCCAACTCTGCCCTCACCGTGTTTCTCGTTCAGTACGAGAGCAGCATATTGGGAGAATGACCCTGAACGCGGTGATATCGTTCTTTTCAAGCGGGATATACCGGATTCAAAGGTCTACGCCAAGCGAATCGTAGGTTTGCCGGGCGATACCATAGAAATCAAACACGGCGTTACTTATATCAACGGGGAAGCGCTCGAGGAGGAGTATCTGAGAGAGCCACCGGATGATGAGGATTTCGGACCCTTTAATGTTCCGGAAGACTCCTATTTCATGATGGGCGATAACAGAAACAACTCCTACGACTCGAGGTACTGGGACGAGCATTTCGTGCCGAGGAAAAACATCATATCGAAGGTAAATTTCAGTATCCCATTAGCGCTGCACAGAGATGAAAATGACATCGAACAGCAGAAAGGATAATAAATAATATGGCTACGAAAAATAGCAAGAACAAGGCAGGGAAAAACCACATTCTGAAAAATCCCGTCGTCATCGTTTTGGCGTTTATCGGTATGACGGCGCTTATCCTCGTGTCGAGTTTTTACACCGCGCAGAAGAATAAGGTGGATATCACGCAAATCGTTCTGAACGGAAACATTCAGCTGGCGGTCGGCGAGAACCAGGCGGTGGGATTCAATGTGGCGACTCCGAAAGTTCTGGACAATGACCTTGTCGTCAATGCCGTCAACAAGCTGGATTTGGTCTGGACGGTTGAGGATGAGAAGGTTGCAACCTACGATGAGGATGCCGGTACGATTTGTGGCGTGTCTGAGGGCACGACTTCTCTTTCGGTATCGACGAAGGACGGGAAACTTTCAGATACCTGCCTTGTGACCGTGACGCCGAAGACTGACGCAACACCGGAAACCGCAGAAAATTGAAAAGAGACTTGCACAAATGTGCGAGTTGCATAGAATGAAAGATGTACGATAGATAACATTCACACGGAAAGAAAAACATCTTTCGTACAACAATTCATAGTTTCGCTTTAAGGGCGGACTTCCTAATCACAGGAAGTCCGCCCTTTTTGCGTTTCAACACACAAAAAGGAGAGTAAATACCATGACTACCAACACAATGACCGCTACCAACACCACCGTTTCTTCCACCACTACCGTTAGTACCGCTGTGCAGAACCCAGATTTCTTTATCAACGATGCGTCTGAGAAAGCCTTCAAGGAAGGCGAGTATCAGGAACTCGTTGATTTCTGCAAATGGGATGCAAGCAAAACGGAGTGGCTCGATGAAGGAATTCGGGACATCCTGTTCGAGGCGAGTTACGATGAGCCGCTTTGCGCCCCGGAATACGCCAAGAAGCTGAAAGTCAGTGAGGAGGCGATTCTGGATACCCAGCAGCATGCGGGTCTGAACCTCACGACCTCTATCGGTAAGAAGCCGGTAGGAGAGAGCGCTACCCGGAACATCTGCTCACGAGCCATGATTGGCATGAACTGCTATGAGTTGCTGCGTAAGAACAATCGTGGCAGCTTGAAGGAGGTTTTAAACCTCATCCTCGCAGAACGCAAAGGTACTACGCGTATCAAGTTCAGCCACGAAAAGATTCGTGCCGTGCATTCCGGGCGATATGCCGCTATCAGCAACGAGGAACTGCTCGAAATCATGGACGAGTATATGGCGCAGAACTGGCCGAACCACGAGTTCATCAGCGCCTATGTATCTCATGAACTGATGCAGGTCGTCATTGACCTGAGTGCTTACAAGCAGCAGTTTTTCCGGAAACTGCCGCCGGAACTCTGCCGTGGTTATGCACCTGCGGTCGTGATGATTAGTTCGGATGTCGCGGAAAGTGCCGTCCGGCTGATTCCTGCCTTCAATATGGGCGGCGTGATTGCACCCATGGCGAAGGAGGTCGCCATCCCGCATATCGGTGATAACATCGAGGACCGTGTCCGCAACGCATTCACTGCGCTGCTGGCGTATTTCGACGATGCCGCTACTGACATCTCGAAGCTGAGCACGATTCCGATTAACTACGGCAAGGCAACTCTTGTTCGGGTCCTGACAAAGTACGGGATGCCGAAGGAAGAGTCCCGCGAAGCACTGGCCGCATACGATATGTGGCACGCCAGTGGCAATGTGACGGCAATGGATATCTACCTGTCGGTCTGTGAAGCGTATGCGGCGGTTGTCCGTAACCATGCACAGGACGCCAAGAAGATTTTCACCGCTGCGGATTGCGTTGCGCGTTGCGCTCGGACGCTCTGGAGCACCATGGATATGCCCGGCAAGGAGGATATGTGATGATTAAGCCTCGAAACCTGTTCAGGCTTTTAGTCGCAGCAATTCTTCTGTACGGTCTGACCCGCTGACTACATCAACAATGAAAGGAGTTTGCTCACCATGGCAAGCTATGACGGCACAAACAAATCGAGCGCCGGTTGCGCTCAGCATCTTCCGTATTGGGAAATCAAGACGGAACACACAAAGGACCTCTACAATGAGGCAATGGCAATGGCGACCCCGGAAGCAGTTGCTTTCTGTGACCCGGACAACTATCAGGGTCCTGATATCGAGGTCGATGCCAGTACCTTGACGGAAGACCAGTGGCAGGCACGCCGCGCTGACCATCTTGGCGGCTCGGATATCTCCGCTATCTTTGGCGAGAATCATTTCAAGACGAACCTTGACTTGTACTACGCAAAGACCGGCAAGGTTCCTGCTGTACCGGAGGAGGAGAGTTCCGCATCCCGCCTGAACAAGCTGTGGGGGCATATCTCTGAGGAATATGTCGATGCGTGGCTTTCTGAGAAGTATCCGTACAACGATATCATCACCGACACGAACATCTATGCGATGCCCGGCAGACCCTACATCACCGCGAACATCGACCGTATGATGCGCAAGCCGGACGGGTCCTATTGCCTTGTGGAAATTAAGACAACGAGCCCATTCAACAAGGCTGCATGGGAAAACGGCAATATCCCGATTCCCTACATCTATCAGGTTCGTACCTACATGGCGATTCTCGGTGTCTGGGAATGTGTTGTGGTCTGCATGTTTGACCGTGACACGCTTATTGCGAACACGATTAAACGCGACCTCGATGAGGAAATGCGTATCATTCAGGGCTGTGAAGATTTCTGGATGGGCAATGTGCTTCCGCATTTTCCTCCCGTACCGCTCGGTGAACCTGAGGCTGCGCTCGATACGATTCACAAGTATGCGGGAGATGCCGACAAGAAGGCTCCCTCGAAGGTGCTGGATAAGTCTTTTGCCGATATCTGTTCCAAGTACAGTAAGGTACGTGCTGAGCGTGATGCTGCAAGGACGACCTTTGAAGCGCTCGACAAACAGTGCAAGGATATGATTGTCCCGATTGCTGCTGCTATGGGTACGAGTATTTTGGCAGAAACGACCGGTCTGGACGGAACGCGGTGGCTGCTGAAATATGCGCCGCGTATGAGCCGTGCCGGAGTCGATATGAAGAAGCTGGAAGCACTTTACCCGAAAGCGTACAATGACTGCTTCATTCCGCAGAAGGAATCAAGCCGAATTTTCACTTTGAAAGCAGCGAATAAATAATTTC
>ULVI01115330.1_pt1 | contig 10674 bp, 8 predicted proteins | sample 1959331 | NCBI WGS metagenome assembly ULVI01 (sample SAMEA4835782, study PRJEB28245) | human gut metagenome | biome: gut microbiome; material: fecal sample | place: Denmark | collected 2008 | reverse complement strand
TGACACTGCCGCCGAAAGTAAGTCGGTAAAGGACGTTATAGGGAATATCAAGGTCGATACAAAGGTGAAATTTCTCGGCTGGTATGACCTTAATAACAGCAACATTGCCGATACATATAAGAAACTTTTCGGAGTGCCGCAAAAAAATCCCGAGGGCTACGAAACAGACCATTCGGGTAATGATACCGAACCTTTTATAGATGTTTACCTGAGCAGTTACGTTGACAGATATTATACACTGGCAAAGCTGATCGGATCCGGGGATTCTCCCGATGCTTTCCCTGCCGAGATATCAAGAATGCCTTGCTCTGTCGGAGCAGATAAGCTTTTTCAGCCTATAGGAGATATCATAGATTTTGAAACGGAAGAGTTCGCTCCATACAGCAAGATACAGCAATCGTTGAAATATATCGGAAACGATTATGTGCCGATATTCAGCAGTACCCCGCGTTCGCTTCTGTGGTACAGGAGCAGTGTTGTAAAAGAATCCGGACTTGAAGACCCGTGGGAGCTGTACGAAAAGAATGAATGGACGTGGAGTAAATTCCTCAGTATGTGCGAAAGCTTCAGCAGCAGCGAAAAGAAGAAATACGGCGTTGACGGATATTTTGTTGAACGTGAAATCCTTTCTACTGTCGGAAAAGGACTTATCGGTATAGAAGACGATCTGCTTACAAGTAATGCCGATGATGAGAAGATAATCTCTGCAATGGATTATTTGCGTCAGTTTGCCACATCGCAGAAAAAACTGCGATATCCCCGTGAAGAGGAGAACGGTTGGTCGCCAAGCGATTCCGAATGGGCAAACGGCAACACTCTGTTTTATCAAGACGGTTTATGGAGATATGATGAAACCTGGCGGCTTTATAAGAAAAAGAATAAATGGAGCGACGATGAAATCAATTTCGTTCCTTTCCCTCGCTGTGACGATGAGCAGTCATATTATCAGGGGTATAACTGCGCTGAAAATACCTATATGCTCCCGATAGGTTCAAAGAACCCCGAAGGCTATAAGGCGCTTGTATATTCGGCGGCATACTTATATAACGACAGCTCCGCACAGACACGGCTTAGAGAGGAAAAGAAAACCGAATATGATTGGAACGACAGGCTTCTTGACAGAATGGATAAGATAAACAGCCCCGATGCTTTTGAGTGGGTAGTTGACTGCCGCGATTATTTCCGTGAAGTACCGCCTACCGCATCGACCGATGTCATTGTTGACATACTTTCAGAAAGCTCGTATGTGCACGGCAAGGACTACAGAACGTTTATTACCGAAGAAAGCCCGGATATTATTGAAGAGCTTGACAAAGCGACAGACAGAATCAATAAATCGGCAGAAAATATCGGAACTGAACAATAAAAACCATTTCACACTGCATTGTACGTCAGAATGCAAAATCCGAATATGACCGGACCGACAGATCGCTTGACAGAATGGACAGGATAAACGATCCCGCAGCATTTGTACCGGTTATAGAATTCAAGCAGATATGCGTCGATCCGAATCCTTTGTACTGTGGCGAAAGCTACATGCACGCAATGGAGGGTTGGTGCTATATGGACGGTCAGGATTACAAAAAGAATCCGGAGGATGAAGAAAAAGGGGAGTATGTGCCTGCCATTGAGGCGTATCTGGATGATCTGAATAGCAAAATAAGCTGAAATTTAGCTAATTAACCTAAATTACTATGCTTCGATTGTGCTATTTTCACAAAATCGTTTAGCTAAATTACTGCAAATTGTTTATTGACGGTGCGGCAGTAATTTTGTTATAATAGTAATTGTAATAATACGCAAATCCGTACTCAGGTACAGAAAATCTACAGGAGGATTAAAGATGAGAAAATATACCAAGGCTATTGCAGGTGCATTAGCACTCGTATCTGCCGTAACAGCTTTTTCTGGTTGTTCAGGCAGCGGTTCACCCGCAACAACAAGCGGAACAACAGACAGCTCAGCTGCTTCTACAACAGGCGAAACACAGAAGCAGATGTCTGAGAACGAAGGCGTTCAGAGCGCAGTTAACAATGTTTCTGCCGGCGAAAATTATAAGGACATCAAGGTTGACACAAAGATCAAGTGGATGGCATGGTGGGACATTCAGGAGGCTTCCCCTGCAGTAGAGGTATTCAAGAAGCTCTACGGCACACCCGAGAACAAGCCTAAGGGCTATGAGAGCGTTGCTGATGAGAACGTATTCGTAAACGTCAAGGTTTCAAGCTATGCGGACAGATATACCAGCCTTTCAAAGCTCGTACAGTCAGACGATTCACCCGACTGCTTCCCCTTTGAGATCTGCAACTATCCCTACAGCATTTATCAGAACCTTTTCCAGCCCCTTGACGGTATTATTGATTTCACAACAGATGATTGGGCTGATTATAAAGAATCTATCGACAAGTTCAACTGGGGCGGCAAGAACTACTGCCCTATTATGAGTCTTGTTCCCACAAGCTTCCTGTGGTACAAAAAGTCAACTGTTGAAGAAGCAGGTCTTGACGATCCCTGGGAGCTTTATGAAAAGGGTGAGTGGACATGGGAAACATTCCTGACAATGGCAAGAAAGTTCTCAGATCCCGATAACGGCAAGTATGTACTTGACGGTTACAACCCCGAAAACAACTTTGTCTGCACGACAGGTACACCTCTTATCGCACTTGAAGGCGGTAAGCTTGTAAGTCACCTTAATGACGCTAACATCGAAAAGTGCCTTGATATGCTTCGTTCATTCGATAACACACAGGAACAGCTCCGTTACCCCAGAGATGTCGATAACAACTGGTCACCCAGCTATCCCGAGTGGGTAAACGGCAACACACTGTTCTTTGAAGACGGTACATGGAGATATGAAGAAACCTGGAGATTGTATAAGAAAAAACAGAAGTGGGATGACGATGAGATCAACTTCGTTCCCTTCCCCCAGATGGACGGTTCTGATAAGTATTATCAGAGCATGAAGCAGGATTCTATAATGCTCGTTGCAGGTTCTAAGAACATAGACGGTTACAAGGCGTGGATCTATGCTAACTTAGTAGCTTCAAACGATCCCGAGATACAGAAGGCAGGCAGAGAGCAGTCCAAGGCTGAGTATGACTGGACAGATACACTGCTTGACAGACTTGATACAATGAAGAATCCCGCGACATTCACAGGCGTATTTGACTTCAAGAACGGTATCGGTTCAGATATTGCCGATTCAACAATTCAGGATAATCCTGTAGAACAGCTCACAAAGGGCCCGTACATGACAGGTGAATCTTATACATCTTTCCGTGAACAGTATCAGGGTCAGATAGACGCTCGTCTTGCAGAACTCAACAAGACTGTTGAATAATTCTTAAAATTAATAATAATGACGGCTCTGCTTTTGCAGAGCCGTTGCTTTTATCGCCGGTCAACGTATATAAAAATCCCGCCGCATTTCATTTTGCGGCGGGATCATCTGTATCTGACCGATTAAACCTTGCTTATATTATCTATCTTTTTGGAAGTTTCGGCAATCTTATCGCTGAGATCCTTTACTGTAGCAACGTTGGCTTCGATCTTGCCGACTGCAGTTGTGATTTCCTTGTCGATTGCAGAAATTGAAGCACGAACACTGCCGAGAACATCTTCGATACTGCGCGTCTGGTTGGATGTCTGTTCTGCGAGCTGACGCACTTCCTGTGCGATGACGTTGAAGCCTGCGCCCGCCTCGCCGACGTGCTTTGCCTCAATTGAAGCGTTGAATCCGAGTAACGTCATCTGTGTCGCAACATTCTGTATGTATTTTAAAATAGAGTCGGTCTGTGCAACAGCCTTTGCAGATTCTGCCGCTTTTTCACGCAACAGGTCAAACTCGGCGGATAAAGCCGCTATTGTTGTATTGACTTCTTCTACATTTGCATTGATATCCTTGTAGTCGTCCTGAACCTCATCGAACATTGCGTCCGTGTTCTTGTGTTCTTCCGTGATGCTGTACTTTTCGTATCCAACCTGTGAAAGTGCCTGAGCCATTTTGAAAAGAAGCTCTGCGGCGTTGTTTACTTTCTCTTCGGAAACTATCGGAACTTTTTTTACCGCCTCGACATATTCATCGGGGTCTACATCAATCTCCTTTGCTATGGCACGGAACTTGTCAAGGTCCGGCTCTTCCGTCAGCACCTGACCGCCAATAAGAGAGCCTATCTGCTCACCGTTTACAATAATCGGGGAAGCAAAGTCTACAAGTCCGCCGTGACAGTAGTAAACAGCCGGCCTTCCTGTTTTGCTTGCCTGTTCGCCGCCTTTAAGGTCGCAGAGATTGCAACGTTCACAACCTACACTTGATTTCCTGGTGTAATTCATACAGAAGTCCGTAGGACATGAAAGCTGGGTCACAGGACCGTTCTTGTCGGTTGTGAGAGCCGCCATGCCAGTTGCCTTTGCAAATGCGTCCTGCAAGGACTGTAACTGCGCTCTGTCTATAACATCAAGTAATGTAATCTCTTTGTTTGCCATATTAATGACACCTTCCCTTTTTCTATGTTGATACAAGACGGACAGCTCTTGAAATTAAGACTGTCTTTATATAGAATTATACTCTGTTTTAAATAAAAATGCAATACCATAAGTAACTGATTTTGTTAATTTGAACAATAGAAATTGAAATATTTAGTTATTATTTCCGATTTTTCTTTTTTCGGCAGGAACCGCGGTAAATTTTGCTTGATTTTGGACACAAAATATGCTATATTTTTAAATAGGAGTAAGAAACTATAAAAGAGCCACAGACTGTATTGTCAGAAGTGTGGCTGAAAGGCGGAAAAAACATGAAGATCCTATATGCGGCAAGTGAGGCTCAGCCCGTAGCGGCTTCCGGCGGACTTGCAGATGTTGCCGGCTCGCTTCCTAAGGCGCTTGTCGAAGAAGGCCACGAGGCTTGCGTGGTAGTACCTCTGTATGTAAATACAATTAAACAGCAGTGGCGTGATCAGATGACCTATATTACAAATTTTTCTGTACCGGTAGGTTGGAGAAATCAGTACTGCGGACTGTTCACAGCAAAGATAAACAACGTTACATATTATTTCCTTGATAACGAGTATTATTTCAAGCGTGATTTCGGACTTTACGGCTATTATGACGATGCCGAAAGATATGCGTTCTTCTCACGCGCTGTTCTTGAAATGCTCAGGGTTATCGACTTCAAGCCGCAGATTATCAATTCAAATGACTGGCAGTGCGCCCTTATCCCCGTATATTATAGCATTTTCTATAGAAATGACGAAAAGCTCTGGGGTATCAAGAATGTATTTACTATCCACAACATTCAGTACCAGGGCAGATACGGTATGGAGATACTTGAAGACGTTCTCGGCATACCGAAGCATTTTGCGTCGCTTATGGAATATGACAGAGATATCAATCTTATGAAAGCGGCTATTGAGGTTTCGGACAAGGTCACAACCGTTTCTCCGACATATGCGAGAGAAATACTCGATCCGTGGTTCTCACACGGTCTTGACAGAGCGCTTGCTGATAAGCAGTATAAGACCTGCGGATTCCTTAACGGTATTGATACCGATATGTACAACCCGGCTACAGATCCCGCAATTCCCGCAAACTTCACGGTTTCAAAGAAGGCAGGCAAGAAGGTATGCACGCAGAAGCTGCTTGAAGAAGTAGGACTTCCCCAGGGTGATGAACCTGTACTCGGTATGGTATCAAGACTTGTCGAACACAAGGGCTTTGATCTTGTAAAGTGTGTGTTTGATGATATAATAAATCTCGGCTACAAGGTAGTTATATTAGGATCGGGCGAGGCTCAGTACGAGCAGTTCTTCCATGAGATGCGCTGGAAATATCCCGACAGAGTAGCATTTACCTGCGGATATATTCCCGACCTTGCAAAGAAGATCTATGCCGGAGCGAATATGTTCCTTATGCCCAGTAAGAGCGAGCCGTGCGGACTTGCACAGATGATCTCTCTGCGTTACGGCACTATCCCGATAGTACGCAAAACGGGCGGTCTTGCAGACAGCATAGTTGACTGCGGAGATGAGAACGGCACAGGCTACACATTCCAGTCGTACAACGCTCACGATATGCTTTATGCTATCAAGAGAGCAAAGGATTGCTACTGGGACAAGACTGAGTGGAACAAGCTGGTTACAAGAGCTATGAAGGCAGACTTCAGCTGGAAGCAGTCGGCTAAGCTGTATATCGGCCTTTATAAGGAGCTTGCCGGAGAGCAGTAAACGATAAAAATCAATATGTACGGGCAGTCGCTTCTATGAAACGTCACTGCCCGTCATTCGTGTAACCGAAAAATTTAATGTGTTAAAAGAGAAAGAGGACAAAATGTTAATTGCGGTAATCGCTCTTGTGATAGGCGCTGCACTGTATGTGATGAACATGGTCGGCGTGAACATCAATGCAAATGTTATATGCTCGCTTTGCGTGCTGATAGTGGGATTCGCTATGCTGATAAAGGGTGCGGATCTGTTTGTTGAGGGTGCGTCAAAAATTGCGGCTAAATTCAAGATCCCCCAGATAGTAATAGGTCTTACGATAGTGGCGATGGGTACTTCTGCGCCTGAGGCGGCTATCAGTATAAGTGCGGCGTTTCAGGATGCGGCGGCTATTTCGATAGGTAACGTGGTGGGCAGTAATATTATGAACATACTGCTGATACTCGGCGTCAGTGCACTGATAACAAACCTTAAGATAAAGCCGAACACACTTAAATTCGAGATACCGTTTGTTGTATTCATTACAGCCGTATTACTGCTGCTCGGCTGGATAGGCGGTGGACTTGACAAGATAGACGGCGTGATTATGCTGGTGCTTTTTGCGGCGTTCTTAGGCTATCTGTTCTACCTTTACAAGAAGGGTGACGACAGCTCGGCAGATGAAGTGCCGCAGCTTACCGAAAAGGACAAGTTGCCCATACTGATATTGATAACTCTTGTCGGACTTGTGAGTATCGTGCTCGGAAGCGACCTTACGGTTTCGTCCGCAAAGAGCATAGCGCAGGTAATAGGAGTGGACGACAGGACTATATCGCTGACCGTTGTAGCATTCGGTACGTCGCTGCCGGAGCTTATAACCTGCATTGCGGCTTCGCTCAAGAAGAAATCCGATATTGCTATAGGCAATATAATCGGCAGTAACATTTTTAATATCTTGTTCGTAGTAGGTCTGGCGTCAATATTCTCGCCGAGCGTACTGACCTTCGGTGAGGCATTTATCATTGACACGATAGTTGCGATAGCTACCGCTGTACTGCTGGGTCTGCTCGTTTTACGCAAAAAGGAGCTTACAAGAGCCGGCGGTATAATTATGCTCGTTGCTTACGCAGGATATTTTGCGTATCTGTTTATAAATCCGCTCGGACTTGCTTAAAAGGGAGAAAAACATGATATTCGATAAGATAAGAAAAGACGACCGTGATGAATTTCTCGCTATGGAGCATGACTTTTATCATTCGCCTGCGGTGCTTCATCCTATCCCTGACGCAAATCATGAACTGACATTCAATGTGCTTACGGAAGGTTCGCCGTACGCAGTGTGCTTTATATTCCGCAGCGACGATAAAAAAGAGGTTTACGGTTTTGCTCTGCTTGCGCTTACTTATTCAAACGAGGCAGGCGGTATGGTGGTGTGGCTTGAGGAGATATATGTAAAGCCGGAGCATCGCTGTAAGGGCATAACCGGAGAGTTCTTCAAATTCATCGAAAAGGAATATGCCGATGTTGCAAGAATCCGTCTTGAAACAGAGCCTGACAACGAAAGAGCGGTAAGGCTGTACGAAAGAAACGGATTCACAAAACTCGGTTATTCGCAGATGTATAAAGATAATTAACTTAAAAAACGTGTAAACGGTGTGAAAACGCAAAATTCGTTGTTGTAATTAAACAAAAATATTTTTTAAGTTTGGATCAACTAATAGTTGAATGACAAGACGAAATTTGTTATAATAATTAAGTGATTAAGCGGCAGTGTAAGGCCGTAAAGGAGGTAAATGATGAAAAATACGACCAAAAAGATTTCAGCAGCAGCTCTTGCTCTGATAATGGGTGCTACAGCATTCACGGGTTGTTCAGGCGGTACAGCAACAAGCGGCGGAACAGCAAACGGCGCTGATTCTTCTGCAGAGAGCACAACAGCTACAGGCAGCCAGAAGATAATGTCTTCAAACGAAGATGTCAAGAGTGCGATCGACAACGTTTCGGTAGCAGAGGACTACAAGAATATCAAGGTGGACACCAAGCTTAAGTTTATGGCATGGTATGACATTCAGGAGGCGGCTCCTTCTGTAGAACTCTTCAAATCGATGTACGGCACACCCAAGAACAAGCCCGAAGGCTATGAGAGCGTAGCAGACGAAAACGTATTTGTTAATGTAAGAGTTTCAAACTATGCAAACAGATATGTTGACCTTGCAAAGCTTGTACAGTCAGATGACTCGCCCGATACATTCCCATTTGAAACCTCTAACTATCCCTATGGTATTTACCAGAACCTGTTCCAGCCTATCGATGGCGTTATCGATACCACGACAGATGACTGGGCAGATTATAAGGATATTATAGATATGTTCAACTGGGGCGGTAAGGTCTACACACCTATCGTTGACGTAAACCCCGCAACGCTTCTTTGGTACAGAAAGTCGATAATCGAAGAGAACGGCTTTGACGATCCCTGGGAGCTCTTTGAAAAGGGTGAATGGACATGGTCAAAGTGCATAGAGATGGCAAGAAAGTTCACAGATCCCGATAATGCCAAGTATGCATTTGACGGTTACGGACTTGACCACGCATTCATCGCTACAACAGGTAAGCCACTCATCGGTCTTGAGGGCGGCAAGCTTGTAAGCAACCTTAACGATGCCAATGTTGAAAAGTGCATGGATATGCTCCGCACATTTGATGATACACAGGAACAGCTCCGTTACCCCAGAGAGATCGAAAACAACTGGTCACCCAGCTATCCCGAGTGGGTAAACGGTAATACTCTCTTCCTTGAAGACGGTACATGGAGATATGAGGAAACATGGAGACTGTATAAGAAAAAGCAGAAGTGGGATGATGATGAGATCAACTTTGTTCCATTCCCCCAGATGGACGGTTCTGATACATATTATCAGGAAATGAAGCAGGATGCATTTATGTTCGTTTCAGGTTCTAAGAACACTGACGGTTATAAAGCATGGATCTATGCTAACCTCTTGGCTTCCAAGGATGAAGAAGTAAAGAAGGCAGGCAGACAGCAGTCTATAGATGAGTTTGACTGGACAGACACACTGCTTGACAGACTTGATAAGCTGAAGGATCCCGAAACATTCTCAGCGGTATTCGAGTTCAAGAACGGTATCGGCGCAGATATCGCTGACTCTTCAACAAGTGAAAACCCTGTAGGTCACCTCACGTCAGACGTTGTAATGGGCGGTAGTTCATTTGCAACTGTTCGTGAAGAAAACAGAGGCGTTATCGAAGCAAGAATAAAGGAACTCAATGCTACTGTTTCCTAAGCTTTGAATAATCATTGCATAAAAAATTCCGACGGTATTTTGCCGTCGGAATTTTTGTATATTACAGCACACTTGAAAGGGCTAAATGCTGTCTTGTTATATATAGTTCTATAAGCCTTTTAAGGACTGCGCATTCCGAATAGATATCGTCCTCTCCGCTCTTGGCAAATACCTTTATCCGTGACAGACACATCGCTATCTCGTTATCGCATTCGGTATCCTCAACGAAGATAGTATCCTGCGAAAGCCCTCGCCAGATATCCTCGGCATACGCCGCCATTTCGGCGGCTTTTTGTTTGTCATCATTATCTATAGCCTGTGTTATCCCATCGGCTGTGATATATATTTCTTTAGCACGATTATCGGAATAGTTATATCCGAATATCGCAAACGCTACCATAGCCGCAACTATTACGGCGCAAGTTACCATTCTTCCCATTACTGTTTCTCCTCGGGTCTGCATATTGACTTTGTACCGCTTTCGTTGTCGGATTTAAGCACGGTGTAAACGCCTTTATCAACGCTGTCTGTAAGCAGGAATATATCCTTTATATCAAGTCCCATTTCCTTTATCATACTGCGCAGTTTCTTTTCGTCACCGTTCCAGCGGCGCAGTCCGGGATAATTGATATCTCCGTCCTTGATAAGCAGGCAGGGAGGATCGCAATTCTGAACTTTTATATCCATATCGCCATTTTCAACGTTTCTGTAACAGCTTTTCTGATAGAAGTTGATCTTGCCGGTGGTTTCAACTATAGCATACTGCACCTGTGAAATGTCAAATATCATGCACTCACGCATAGATTCCATCAGCTCGTCGACGCTGTAGCGCAGGTGTTTCATCACTCTGCGATCGATAATGCCGTTTGTTATGATTATCTGCGGTGTTCCCGTGACAAGACGACGGAAGCGTGAGCTTTTCAGCATAATGAACGACATGAATACGTCAAGACAAACTATCATCAGTATCGGTATAACGCCGTATATCATCGGTACTGTCGAGTCCTCAAGCGACAACGTGGCGATATTGGATATAAGTATTGTCGTTACAAGCTCGGAGGGCTGTAACTGAGCAAGCTGTTTTTTGCCCATAAGACGCAGGGCGAATACTATAAGAATATACAAAAGCACGGAACGGATAATTATTATCAGCATATTTTCCTCCATTGACGGAA
>ULVI01038782.1_pt1 | contig 10699 bp, 5 predicted proteins | sample 1959331 | NCBI WGS metagenome assembly ULVI01 (sample SAMEA4835782, study PRJEB28245) | human gut metagenome | biome: gut microbiome; material: fecal sample | place: Denmark | collected 2008 | reverse complement strand
GCGCTTGCCGGCCAGCGACACGATTTCGGCTTCACGCTGGTGGTTTTTGGCGTTCAGCACTTCATGGGGGATTTTGGCCCTCTTGAGCATGCGGGAGAGGGTTTCGGAGGCGTCCACGCTGGCCGTGCCGATCAGGATGGGCTGGCCCTTGCCGTGGAGTTCCTGGATTTTGTTGATGACGGCGTTGAATTTCTCGCGGCGGGATTTGAAGATGAGGTCGTTCTGGTCCTTCCGAATGCAGGGGCGGTTAGTCGGGATGGGAAGTACGTCCAATTTGTAAATGTCGTGGAATTCCGCGGCTTCCGTTTCCGCCGTGCCGGTCATGCCCGCCAGTTTTTTGTACAGGCGGAAGTAGTTCTGGATGGTGATGGTGGCGTAGGTCTGGTTTTCGCGTTCCACTTCCACGCCTTCCTTGGCTTCCACGGCCTGGTGCAGGCCGTCGCTCCAGCGGCGTCCCGGCATTTCACGGCCCGTGTTCTGGTCGATGATGATGACCTTGTCGTCCTTGACGACGTATTCCACGTCTTTTTCGTAAATGCAGTAGGCCTTGAGAAGCTGGGAGGTGGTGTGCAGGCGGGCGCCCGTTTCATCCAGCTTTTTGGTGAGTTCGTTTTTAAGGCGGAGCTTGTCTTTTTCCGTCAGGCGGGGATTTTCATCCATTTCCGCAAAGGCGGTGCCGAGGTCCGGGAGAACGAAGTCTTCCGGGTGTCCGGGGGAGATGATTTCACGGCCTTTTTCCATCAGGTCCGCGTCATGGGTTTTTTCATCCACGGTGAAGTACATTTCCTCCTTCAGCTTGTAGAGTTCCTTCTTGCGGGTGTCCTGGTAAAGGGTCAGTTCGTATTTTTCCACGATGCGGCGGAGTTCCGGGTCCTGCATGGCGCGCATGAAAGCGCGGTGGCGGGGCTGGCCCATTTTCACCTTGAACAGGTTGCGTCCCACTTCTTCCGTCCTGCCTTCTTCCTGGGCTTTCAGGGCCTGGGTCATGAGTTCGTTGCAGAGGTCGGTCTGAGCCTTCACCACGCGTTCGATGGAGGGGCGCAGGTTGTCGTACTGCTGTTCACGGGTAACGACGGCGGGGCCGGAGATGATGAGCGGCGTACGGGCTTCGTCAATGAGGATGGAGTCCACTTCGTCCACGATGGCGAAGTAGTGGCCCCTCTGCACCTGCTCTGATTTGGACGTGGCCATGCCGTTGTCGCGCAGGTAGTCGAAGCCGAATTCGGCATTGGTGCCGTAGGTGATGTCGCAGGCGTATTGTTCGCGGCGCAGCTGGGAAGGCATCATGCTCTGGATGCAGCCGACCGTCAGCCCCAGGAACTGGAAGAGCATGCCCATCCATTCGGAGTCGCGGCGCGCCAGGTAGTCGTTCACCGTTACCACGTGTACCCCCATGCCGGTGAGGGCGTTGAGATAGACGGGAAGGGTGGCGACGAGGGTTTTGCCTTCGCCCGTGGCCATTTCCGCGATGTAGCCGCGGTGCAGGGCGATGCCGCCGAGTAGCTGGACGTCAAAGTGGATCATGTCCCAGAGCTGTCTTTGTCCGCAGATTTCCCGTTCTTCTCCGCAGAGCAGGCGGGCGCCGTGCTTGACGGCGGCAAACGCTTCCGGAAGGATCTGGTTGAGGTAGCGTTCCCGGAGTTTGTCGAACTGGGGCGTGATGTTGTTCCAGGCGGCCTTGCCTTCTTCAATGGAGGCCGGAGTGGCTTCCACCGTGGGGAGGGCGGCGAATTCGTTTTTCAGGGATTCAAAGCGGGCATTCAGCCGGGAGGCGATGCTTTCCAGCTCTTCTTTGGGCGCGGCTTCCACGATGCGCACGGGCGGCAGGTCCATGGGGAGGAAGCGATGCAGGTAGCTCTGCCATTCCTTTGTTTTTTCAAGCAGGAAGTCCTGTCCCTTGCCGTTCCATGATTCCTCAATGGAGACGATTTGTTCCACAATGGGGCGCAGGCGGCGCACTTCACGCTGGTTTTTGGTACCGACAATCTTGGTTAGAATCCACTTAATCATCTTTGTCTTGTTGAAAATTGACGAGGTAGAGGCGCTTTCAGCGATCTAAGAATCGGAAAATACTAGCGGGTGCGGAAGGAAATGCAAGCACGGCCCGCGATTTGGGCCAATCATGACGTGATCGGTTCATTTTTGAATGACATGCCGGGGCGTTGGACCTGATTTTCCTTGCATCCTTATTTTCCCTGCAAGATGTTATAGGAGAAAGGAGAGAACGTTTTATGCCTCATGTTTTCCACAAACTTCCCTGCTGGGTTCCCATGGCCCTCGCCTGTACGCTGGCGGGATGCTGCCATGAGGACGGAACCGTGTGCAAGGACGATATTCATTTGATATCCGGGGAAATTAATGAAGAAGGGAATATTTCCCTTCATTTTGACTTGAATACCCAGTATCAGGGAGACTTGTACGTGGAGATGCAGCCGGAAGGCGATGAGGTCAACGTGTTCCTCTACACCCGGCCTGCGGGCAGAACTTCCGGAAAGCTGCTCTATGCGGGCGGTTATCAGCTGGTCATTCCCTGGCCGGAGAATGCCGCCTCCGTGGAGGTCAACCTTTGCGGCATGAAGCTGGACACATGGACAAAGGAGTAAAGAGCGGCAGCGGAGGCACGGCGATGTTCAACGGCCGGCCGGCTTGTTGCGGGCAAGATGGATGAGCCAGGTGCAGAGCAGGGTGAACCAGCCGAAAAGCAGGAAAAGAGGAATGGTGACCAGATATTCCGTGCCGGTGACGGGTTTTTCCTTGTTGCGGGACCGTAGCCAGTAATAGATGGCCATGGGGGGGATGCTCCAGAACAGGAGCAGGAAATTTCGGGAGCTCCAAGTCGGAATAAGGTTAAAGCAGGCTGGTCCATGAAAGGGTGGAAGGGGACGGTTCCAGAATAATTTTTCCTGAGGGAATACAAGGGAAAAAGGCAGAGGAAATAAAGGAAGCAACGGGAAACCCGCAGGGCGAATGAATTCGGAATCATGACATGTAACATCATTGGAATGATTCCAAATTGATGATATTATCCGCCCATGAGTCATTGCGATGATGGGCGCATACGCATCCGGGGCGCCCGCGAGCATAATTTGCAGAATGTGGATGTGGATATTCCCCTGGGGCGTTTGACGGTGGTGACGGGGCCCTCCGGGTCCGGAAAGACAAGCCTGGCCATGCATACGCTGTACGCGGAAGGGCAACGGCGGTATATGGAAACCTTTTCCCCCTACGTGCGCCAGTTCATGGACCGCATGGACAAGCCGGACGTGGATGCCGTGGAGAATATTCTTCCGGCGATTGCGCTGCACCAGCGCAATTCCGTCAGGACTTCCCGCTCTACCGTGGGAACGATGACGGGACTGAACGATTACTGGAAGTTCGTCTTCGCCCGGCTGGCGTCCGGATTTGATCCGGAGACGGGCCGGGAGATTAGGCCGGAGACGCCCGGTTCCATCGACGAAAAGCTGAACGCGGAACTGCCTCCGGGCACGGAGCTGATGATTTGCCTGGAGGTGCCCCGTACGGAGTCTATTGATCTTCCCACGCTCAAGATGAACCTGGTGGCCCAGGGGTATTTGCGCGTTTTCGCGCATGGGGAGATGCTGCGGCTGGAGGACGATGGCTGGTCCCTGCCGGAAGGCGAATCCCTGCTGGTGATTCAGGACCGTGTTCGGCTGAATGAGGAACAGAGGGAACGCCGTCTGGAGGCTCTGGAAACGGCCATGCGCCTGGGCGGCGGGGTGGCCCACGTGGTCCCGCGCGTGGACGGAATTTGGCTGCCGGCCATGAAGTTCCGCGGAGACTGGTATCCGCTCATGGAGCCGCGGCCCGGCCTGTTTTCCTTCAATTCCCCCCTGGGCGCCTGTCCGGAATGCCGCGGCTACGGCCGCGTGATTACGGTGGATTACAACCGCTGCATCAAGCCGGAATTGAGTGTCAGGGACGGGGCCATCCATATTTTCGAGGGAGAGGGCAAGGTCTTCTCCGAATGCAAGAAGGACCTGATGCGCGCCTGGCGCAAGAGCTCCCGGCAGGTGCGTCTGGACGTGCCCTGGAAGGATTTGAAGCAGTGGGAACGGGACTGGCTGATGTATGGCGACGGCAGTGACCCGGATGAAATGTACGAACGCGGACTGTGGTACGGCATCGCTGGATTTTTCAAGTATCTGGAGAGCCGGACGCACAAGATGCACGTCAGGGTATATTTGAGCCGCTTCCGGGTTTATCAGGAATGCCCGTCCTGCCATGGACGGCGCCTGAGGCCGGAGGCCCTCCAGTTCAAGCTGGGTGGCAAAAGCCTGCCGGATCTGTTCTGCATGCCCATGGATGAGTTGCTGGCTTGGGTGGACAAGCACGTGACGCCGCGTTCCCATGAAGACCCCGGCCTGAAGCATGCCGTGGCGGAATTGCGGAGCCGCCTGGAGTATCTTAATGAAGTGGGCCTGGGTTACCTGAGTTCCGACCGCGCCACGCGCACCCTTTCGGGTGGGGAGATCGAGCGCGTCAGCCTGACTACCTGCTTGGGGGCCTCTCTGACGGATACGCTGTTCGTGCTGGATGAACCGACCGTGGGCCTGCATCCCAGGGACACCTCCCGCCTGATTTCCGCCATGAACCGCCTCAAGACACGGGGAAATACATTGGTGGTTGTGGAGCACGAGGAAGCCGTGATGCGCGCCGCCGACTGTCTGGTGGACATGGGCCCCGGCTCCGGCCGCGAAGGGGGGCGCCTAGTGTATTCCGGCGCTCCGGACTGTATAGCGGAGGTGCCGGAATCCCTGACGGGGGCGTTCCTGTCCGGCAGGCGGCGCATCGCCATTCCGCAGAAGAGGCGCAAGCCCGGAAAGTTTTTGCAGATTTCCGGCGCTACCCGGCACAACCTGAAGAAACTGAACGTAAATATTCCTCTGGGCGTGTTCGCCTGCCTGACGGGCGTCAGCGGTTCCGGCAAGAGTACGCTGGCACACGACGTGGTGTATTTGAACGCGCTGGTGGCCAAGGGCGGCGTGTGCGAGGAGGAGCCTGCACACGTGAAGTCCGTCAAGGGCTGGGAGCTGCTTGATGAAGTGGTGATGGTGGACCAGAGCCCCATCGTGCGCACACCCCGTTCCACTCCTGCCGTGTATTCCGGCGTGTTTGAGGAAATCCGCACCCTGTTTGCGGATACGGAAACGGCCCGCGCCCGCGGGATGAAGCCGGGATTCTTTTCCTTCAACAGCGGCGACGGGCGCTGTCCCCGCTGCATGGGGATGGGCAGCGAGAAGGTGGAGATGCAGTTTCTTTCAGACATTTTCGTCCAGTGTCCCCTGTGCCACGGTGCCCGCTACGGGAACGAGGTATTGAGCGTGTACCGCGACGGCAGGAATATTGCCGACGTTCTGGGCATGACCGTGACGGCCGCCCTGGAATACTTCGGCGGGGAAAAGGGTGCGCGTGCCAGACGCATTGCGGAAAAGCTGGGCGTGCTCCGGCGCGTGGGGCTGGGCCACCTGACGCTGGGACAGCCGCTGAATACGCTGTCCGGCGGGGAGAACCAGCGCCTGAAGCTGGCCAAGATACTGCTGGACCAGATGGGCTCCGGCAAAAACAATCCCAAGATGCTGATTCTGGACGAGCCGGGAACGGGGCTGCATTTTGCCGATATTGAAGTGCTGCTGGCCGTTTTCCGGGAGCTGGTGGAGCAGGGGCATACCCTGCTGGTGATTGAGCACAACCCGGAGTTTATCAAGTCCGCGGATTACGTGATTGACCTGGGGCCGGAAGGCGGAGCGGGCGGCGGCCATGTGGTTGCGGCCGGGACGCCGGAGGAAATCGTGGCGGGCGGCAAGGGCTACACGGGCAAGTACCTCAAGGACGTGCTCGAAGGCCTTCCCTCCGTTTACGATCCGCAGGACGCCGCCATGCCGGATTCCGCGGATATGGATATTCCGGCAGGCGTCATGGCCCTGCGGGGGGCGCGGCACCACAACCTGAAGAACGTGGATCTGGACGTGCCTCGCGGAGAAATGACCGTGCTGACCGGCTTGTCCGGGTCGGGAAAAAGCTCCCTGGCCTTCGATATCTTTTTTGCGGAAGGGCAGAGGCGTTTCATGGACGTCATGTCACCGTATGCCCGACAGTTTACCGAGCAACTGGAAAGTCCGGACATTGACCGCCTTACGGGCCTGCCGCCCACGGTGGCCATTGAGCAGAACATGTCCCGCGGCGGTACCAAGTCCACGGTGGGGACGGTTACGGAAATCTGGCAGTTCCTGCGCCTGTTGTATTCCAAGCTGGGGCAGGCCTATTGCCCGAAGTGCGGAGTGCCGGTAGGCAAGCGTTCGGAATCGGAAGTGGTGGAACTCGTTTCCCGGCAGTTGAAAAAGCATGGCAGTCTGGCCCTGCTGGCGCCCCTGGTGCGCGGGCGCAAAGGGCATTACGCCGATCTGGCGCGCTGGGCGGAAGGCAAAGGGTATGAAGAATTGTGGGTGGACGGAGTCCTGGTGCCGCTGAGCGGCTTTCAGCCCCTGGACCGTTATTCCAGCCACGATCTGGACCTGGTGATGAGCCGTCCGGAAAGTTCCTGGACCCCGGATGAAGTGGCGCAGGCGGTTCACGCCGCGCTGGACATGGGGGAAGGCTTCCTGCAGGTACTTCCTCCCCGTTCCTCCTCCCCGGAATTGATGGGCGTGAAGCTGGCTTGCGCCTCCTGCGGCCAGTCCTTCCCGGAACTGGAGCCGTACACGTTTTCCTTCAATTCTCCCCGCGGCTGGTGTCCCGTCTGCCGGGGGCACGGCGTGGTGGGCAAGCGCAAGATGAAGGAAGACCAGGCCCAGTCCCTGCTGGAAGCGGAGTTGAAATACGACAAGGAGCTTGCCAAGCAGGTGGATGACGAAAAGGAGGTAAAAACATGCCCTGCTTGCCGCGGCGTGCGCCTGAATGAATTTGCCCGTGCCGTCAGGCTGCAGGGCGTGACGCCTGGCGAGCTTGCCTCATTGCCGGCCATGGAGGCCGCCAAACTGGTGGAGGGCTGGAAGTTTGAACGTGAAGAAGCCCTGATCGCCCGGGACGTAGTTGCGGAAGTGACGCAGCGACTCGGCTTCCTCCAGCGCGTGGGGCTGGGGTACCTGTCCTTGGACCGCAGTGCGACGACGCTTTCCGGCGGGGAGACGCAGCGCATCCGCCTGGCCTCCCAGCTTGGCTCTCATCTCCGGGGCGTACTGTACGTTTTGGATGAACCCACGATCGGGCTGCACCCGCGCGACAACGAACTGCTTCTGGGTACGCTGGATGAACTCAAGCGCCGGGGGAACACCCTGCTGGTGGTGGAACATGACGAGGACACGATGAAGCGTGCGGACCGCATTGTGGACATGGGCCCTGGAGCGGGTGTCCACGGTGGGCGCGTCATGGCCCAGGGGACTTTTGAGGAACTGGCGGAAATGCCGGATTCCGTCACCGGGCTGGCCCTGCACCACAAGCCGCACCATCCGTACCGCGGCAAGCGCCGCCGGATACCTGCCCGCAAGGATGAAACCGCGTGGCTCCGGGTGGAGGGCTGCTGCCTGCATAACCTGAAGAGTGTGGACGTGGCTATTCCCAAGGGGCGTCTTACCGTGCTGACCGGCGTTTCCGGAGCGGGAAAGACCTCCCTGATGACTGGGACCATCCGTCTGGCGGCGCGCCAGGCGCTGGGGGACAAACTGACCCGTGAGCAGAAGAAGCTGTGGAAAACCTCCTCCGGCTTTGACTCCATCCGTATGGTGTACGGCGTGGACCAGAGTCCCATCGGCAAAACTCCCCGTTCCACCCCGGCCACCTACGTGGGCTTTCTGGACGACATCCGGACCCTGTTCGCGCAGACGGCGGACGCCCGCAGGCTGGGCTTCGACCGCGGGCGCTTCTCCTTCAACACGGGGCAGGGCAACTGCGAATCCTGCAAGGGAACAGGCATGCAGAAGCTGGAAATGGACTTCCTGCCTCCCTGCTACGTGCCCTGTGAAACCTGCCGGGGCAAGCGTTACAACGCCGCCACCCTGACCGTGAGGTACAAGGGGAAAACTATTGCGGACGTGCTGCAGATGGACTTCTCGGAAGCGGCGGAATTCTTTGAAAGCCAGCCCCGCATTTCAGACCCCCTCAAATTGCTGGCGGAGACCGGACTTGGTTACCTGACGCTGGGGCAGGCCTCCAACACGCTCTCCGGCGGGGAAGCCCAGCGGCTCAAGCTGGTGACGGAGCTCATCAAGGGGCGGCGCGTCAGCCGGAACGCCCTGATGAAAGGCAAGGAACTGCCCGGCGACCTGTACCTCATTGAGGAACCCTCCATCGGCCTGCATCCGCGGGACGTGCGTCTTCTTATCGACGTGCTGCACCGCCTGGCGGACCAGGGGAATACGGTCATTGTCATTGAGCACAACACGGAAATCATGGCGGAGGCGGATTATATTATCGACATGGGGCCCGGGCCGGGAGAGGAAGGCGGCCGCATCGTAGCCAGCGGCACCCCGGAGCAAATCGCTCAAAAGGATTCGCCTACAGCGGAATACATACGCCGTGAGTTGGTTGAGAGTAAATAGCCGTAACATCTGCAACGCCGTTCCGGATTTTTTCGGAACGGCGTTTTTATGTATGGACAAAGGCCGATTTTGTCAGATGACTCCTATAATTGTTTATAGAAAATAGGTGAGGGTACAGAATGTGGCGTTAAAGTATTTCCAGATATTTTTTTAATATTATCCTCCATCATATCTACTTCATACCATTCATTGTCTATACACACGGAAATGGTATGAATATCATTTCGATAAATACAGGAAACCGCCTGGTTAAAGGGTATGTCAGGCAACGAAGAATACTTTTTCCACAGGACATACATATCTCCTTCTTGAAAATAGTATAAATAATAGTCTTTATAAATATTACGACCGTGTAGATTAAAGGGATCTTCCAAAGACGGACAAAATAGAATACTATGCCCAATTATAAAAATTGTAACCAATATTGATAATATTACGACAAAGTATTTTATGATTTTCATAATTTTAAAAAGGAGGACAAATGTTGATCGGTTCAAGATGTTCTGGTACTACATGCTTGAATATGCCGCCGTTCAAAGGAGGCGGGTATTTCAGTTTCTGGAAAAGCAATCGTTTTGTAAGGTTGCTGGAAATAGTATAACAAAGTATTCAATTTAAATACTTTATGTTCAAGATTTGTTTTTTCTAAGCTTCAAAAACGCACAGAATAGTAATAGGGAAAATAGTAGTAATAAGCAAAAACAAATAAGGAGCCCTATCATACTTGACAATATGGAACTGCCAAAAGTGTATTGCTCCGGATCCTCGGGATTAACATAGAGACGGACCAGATTTCCTTCCGTGGCATTTTCCCTATGCTGGTGCCACAGGAAACTTTTCTCATACAGGGATGTATACAATTTTTTCCCTTTCCAAGAATATGCTACACGGAATCCATCCTTGTGTTCAGATTTCTGCATTTCCTCCACTCTCCCCTGGATTTCAACCCAGTGTCTGGAATATTTATAATTCACGTATTCCACAGATAAAGGAAGACCTGTTAGTATCGTGCCAAAAAAGCATAAAAGAGAAAGCGCCAATGCGGACCGTTTTTTTACGGAATTTATCCGCTTTCTGTATTCATCAAGTAATCTTTTTTCACTGCTCGTATCAATTTCAGCCGTTAATTCCGGATATAGGCTGGAGATCTGGCGGAATATTTTTAATACCAGTGAATAATTACCTGATGAAAGAACAACGTCTGATCTGCCTGCCTCCTGAATTTTGATACTGTATACGACTGGAGCCATCAGGAATGCCTGGACCTTACCATTGTTTTTAAAGATATGGGCATTTGAACCGGAAGGACCGCTTTCCAGAATAATACGGGTATCGCCGCTTAAAGGAATCTGCTTTGATGCCATGCGTATTCCCAGCACATATTGGTCAATAACAATTTTAAAATGATCTAAGACAATATGTAATTTTCCAAAAACAAGCAGCAAACTGATGTAGAAAGTTGCAATAATGAAAATCAAAGAAAAAAAGGACGTGATTCCCAGAATTATGAAATGGCCATTGGTTTCCTTATTTAATTCGATGATAAATGAATAGAAAACGACGGGAAAGAATATGCAGATGAAACAGAGGAATAGGAAAACCACTATCACTATCGGGTTAATTCCTGAAATCCATCTGTTATTAAAAATTATTGTAGTCATAACATATTTTAATTCAAAAAAGTATTTTATATACTTAATGAATTCCTGTCAATATTATTAAAAATAAATAACTTAGTTCAATTTCAATGCAGGAGTTTTAAATTCGTAAAGAGCACTTCCCGGGGATAAATTATTGAGTACATCTATTATATAGGGCATGGAGGGAGAGAAAACAGGTTTTAGCCGTGGTGACTTTGAGGTATCCGAACCATTCATGTCGGGTATTGGCGGAAGCCGGGCGTTTGGCAACAAGGACGGGAGCGGTGAGACCGTTGACGAAGAAGTCGCCTTGTAAATGGTTGCGACTGTTCTGAAAACAGAGACTACCAGTGTAAACACGCTGGAAGCGTTAAGGAGGATCGATGAGTTTTGGAGGCGGATGGCAATGTGGAAAAAGGGAAGGATTCTTCTCCGGTGGCAGGTATTTCTTTGCCATATTTTCCAAACTTGTCCATTGCCAGGATAAAAGTTTGCGTGCTAGCG
>ULVI01077819.1_pt1 | contig 10786 bp, 9 predicted proteins | sample 1959331 | NCBI WGS metagenome assembly ULVI01 (sample SAMEA4835782, study PRJEB28245) | human gut metagenome | biome: gut microbiome; material: fecal sample | place: Denmark | collected 2008 | reverse complement strand
AGTCTTGAGAATAAATTCTATAAACTTTATGCTGCTAATATAGCCGTTAAACTCGAGGAGAAAAAAACTTTTTTGGGTGCTGCATATGACTACGCTAAGGATTTATTTACTCAATCAGAAAAAGATGATTTCTCATGGAATTCATCTCATGCAAATTGTGAGATAAAAAAAGAATCTATAGATGTTAGTCAAGACATTCTATTAGACAGAATTAAAGGCTTCATCTATTGTTACCTGATAGGTGCTAATAGTTCGGTTAGTAATGAGGTTGGCAAATTGAAACTTCTATCAAGAAGACTTCGTAATACGCTTTCTGCTGTTGTAAATTCTCCAGATAAAAAACCGACTCAGATACAAGACGATACTATTCTGAAAGGAATCAGAGAATTTAACGAAACCTATTCATCCATAGATGAAGATTCTATATTCAATCAAAATTTGTTAGAATCAAAATTATCTAACAATCCTCTGAGCCTTTCTTCAACGGATGCAGAGAAACTTTTGCGACATTGGGGTGTTTACGATGCATTCTGTGATAAACTTCATTTGCGTAGAATCTATGATGCAAACGAGTTATGGAGTTGTTTAGAATATGCTTCTCCAGAGTTACTGAATAGTGTTATAGACCGTATGTATAGTGCTGTCCGTAGGTTGGAGGCAAAAGAAAACTCTTTGCGCAAAAAGTTTTCTATTGAGACGTTGCTGAATATTGATGAAAATCTATCTTTACAAATTTTAGACTCTTCGTATAATCACACTTTCTATGGAAAACTTATTTGCTCTCAATTTGCAGGTGAATACAAGAGAATCATGGAAGAGAATGGCGTAGAAGAACCTTTGGCTCAAGCATATAATGGCGGTATGATTCTAAAAAAAATGCTTGGGGATAAGTGGAATACTAATAATGCATCTGTTTATATTGGAGCATTACTTAATCATTTCCAAGAAAACTCGTCCTTTGACTTATTTGCGATAGACAATGAAGTCCTTTCTTCGTTTGCGGCATTCTGTCAAAAAGGGGATAGTATTGATCGTCTAGAAGATTATCTTGTACAAAAAGGATTCTGCAATTACAAGTTGGCTTTCGGCATCTATGGTGCCACAAGAGGTTTTGCATCTCTTCCAAAGACATTTACTTCTGTGTTGATAAATGGCGACAAGGATTACTATCAATCTTTTGCTATAAGTGTTTGGCAAATGCTTAATGGCGTAGAGATTAAAGATGCGGTATTACCAAAAATGGACACAACAACTTCAGTTGTTGTGGGAAGTCGGTTGGGGGATAAGATTATTGAAAATATAAATAATGTTGAGCCGAGAACAACAAAACAGAAGGGTGTAATAGAGGCGGTATCTAAGGCTGGGGAACTTGAAGATGCAATTCAGAGTCCTAAAGCATTTATGTATATTCTTGATAGTTTCCCAAACATGACTCGAACAAAAGCCTACAAGAACCTTGTGGAAGCAGATTTTGCAAACGATAAAGTATCTTATTCAAGAGAGGAGTTTAAAAAGAGAATATATGATATCATTGGTAAGGCTGCTTTAAAGAGTCAACAGGATAAAATTGACAAAGCTATTGAGTTGGAAGCTAAACGCCAAGACCCAGAAGCTTTCTTGTATATACTTGACAACTTTCTAGACAAATCTTCTCGTGCATATAGGAAAATAGCCAACCTCATAAAGCCTGTTGGCATTTCTACCTCTAAGCTATCTATGCAAACTTCCATAACAGAGGATAGATTTGCTATTTCTGACGTTTCAGAAGGACAACGTAATCTCCGCCCAATTAATGCGACTTCCGCAAATTTTGTTGATGATATCAATGCGAGTAACTTCATTTTGTCTAGATCTTATCTTCCAAATGAGGTTCGTGATGTTTTAGAAAAGAAAATAATCTCTTTCCAAAAAGATTATGCTCCTAATGGTTATTATTATGGTCGAGAAGATAGTCCTCGAACAAATGATAATACGATAAAACATTTTATCAATAAATGTACGTTTACAAAAGGAAAAAATCCATCTTGGATACCAGTAACGGAGGAAAATAAGGCTTTGTTGGAAAGACTTAAACAGGAATTATACGATAGATATGCCAACAGATAAGATATTTGTCACGAATGATATGGGAGAGCAAATTGAAGCTATTGCTCCTGTTATAGTATCTGCCAGTCGCTCAACCGACATACCAGCCTTTTATGCCAAGTGGTTTTTCAACCGCTTGGCTAAAGGCTATTGTGCTTGGTACAATCCTTTCAATCAGCAGAAAATGTATATATCTTTCAAAAAATGTAAGGCCATTGTATTTTGGACAAAGAATCCTAAGCCAATATTGTCTTATCTGCACGAATTGGACGAAAGAGGAATACATTATTATTTTCAAGTCACCCTAAATGATTATGTACAGGAAGGGTTTGAACCTAATGTCCCTTCTGTTGATGAACGTATAGCGACATTCATCCACCTTTCTAAAATTATTGGGAAGGAACGAGTAATATGGCGATTTGATCCACTCATCATAACCCCCAATATAGCTCCTCGTGATTTACTATTGCGTATATGGCATATTGGCAATAAATTAAAAGGTCATACAAATAAACTCGTATTCAGCTTTGTGGATGTTAAAGCCTATCGTAAGGTTCAAAATAACCTTGTAAAGGAGACAATGCTTTTCACTAAAGACACCGTGGAAAATGCAGAAGCAAGTTATGCACAGAGAATAGAAATTGTTGAAGGACTTCAGAAAATACGTGATGCTTGGCATAAAGAAGGTTGGGACATTGAAATGGCTACTTGTGCAGAAGATATCGACCTTGAAAAGTATGGAATAGAGCATAATCGCTGCATAGACGGAGAGCTGATGAAACGTATATTTGCTGATGATGAAGAGCTTGTATATTACCTTCATACGCTAAAATGGCCAGAAAGAGACATGTTTGGCAACTTACCCCCAATACCTAATAAAGTGCGTAAAGTTAAGGATGCAGGACAACGTAAAATATGCGGTTGTATGGTTAGCAAAGATATTGGTATGTATAATACTTGTAGGCATTTCTGCGTTTATTGCTATGCAAACACCAGTAAGGAATGTGTAATCAAAAACGCAGAAAAACATAATGATGATAGTGAAAGTATTATAGAATAAATTATGCTTGAACAAGAACTTCAACAATACCTCCTCCGCAAATATCCGCAGGAGAACGCTCGATGTGAATGGAAAGAGTTCAAGAATTTAAAGAACTCTTTCTGTGGTGACGAGAAAGACGATGTCATCTCGTATGTGTCCGCCATTGCCAATATGGAGGGTGGACACTTAGTGATTGGTGTCAAGGATAAGACACTTGAAGTAGTAGGGACGGACATTTCAAAGATGACCTTTAATGGACAACCAGCCAATACGCAATCGGCAACATTCAAACTGACGGAGCAATGCACTTACTTGTCGTCAGAAGGACTGTCTATAGAGGAGTTTATAACGGATGATACTCATAAAACGGTGTGGATTATACATATCCCGAAGCATTTGCCTCGTCGCCCAGTTTTGGCACATAAGAAGGCATGGCAACGGATTGAGGATTCTTTGGTAGAATTGACGCAAGAGAGAATGGCTGTCATTCTTGAAGAACCTATCTATACCGCTAAAGACTGGTCTGCTGAGATTGTGCCGGATGCCACTATAGACGATTTGGACGAGGTGGCTATTGCCAAGGCTCGCATGATGTTCAAGAAGGTGCATAGTCGCATCCCTGCGGAAGAAGTGAACGCTTGGAACGTTCAGACATTCCTTGGCAAGTGCGGTTTGATACGGAATAGTGGCATCACTCGTGCTGCCATCATATTGCTCGGTAAATACGAGGCGGCTTTCAAATTGCGTCCTGCAGTGGCACAGGTAACTTGGACACGAAGAGACGCCAAACAGGATGTAGTGGACTATGAACATTTCACAGTTCCGTTCATATTGACAGTGGATGAAATCCTCTCAAAGATAGAAAACCTTACGTTGCGTGAGATGCCTGGTGGTACGTTGTTCCCTGATACGATGAAGCAGTATGATGACTATACCATTCGTGAGGCACTGCATAACTGCATTGCCCATCAGGACTATACGCTTCAGCAACGTATCAACTTTGTGGAGAACCCAGGCTACTTGTATTACTAGAATGCTGGTACATTTATTCCCGGCACATTGGAGAACGCTTTGAGAAACGAAGAACCGCAGACTCATTTCCGAAATGAATGTCTGTGCAGGGCTATGGTTGACTTCAATATGATAGACACCGTAAGCCGTGGTATCAAGAAGATGTTCAACGAGCAATGGCGCAGACACTTCCCTATGCCTGATTATGAGATTGATCAAGTAAAGAAGAAAGTCGTAGTACGCATTTATGGCAACGAAATCAACAAACGATACACAGATTTGCTGAAAACAAACGATACTCTTTCTCTATGGGATTGCATCTCGCTTGATGCAGTGCAGAAAGGAAGAACCATTCACGAGGACGTGGCGCAAGACTTGCTCAGACGCGGACTTATAGAGGGTGAGTCTCCGCATTACAGTATTTCCCTAAGTGTCGCCAAAAACACGCATCAGCTGCCTTCTTACACAAAAACAAAGGGGTTAGATAAGGAGAAACTGCGCCAGATGGTTCTTCAATATCTAAGTAACGCTGGTGAGGAAGGTGCCAAAAGAGACAGCATCTACGAATATCTCAAAGATGTGCTTCCAGCCAATAAGACGGAAGAGCAACAACTTCGCTATGTCGGCAGACTATTAGTGGAATTAAATGGAGAAAAACTAATAGACAGGATAGGTTTGAAATGGATATTAACAGACAACAATCGGTCGGTTTAATCATAATCCGACCGAAAAATCCACAATCCGACCGAAGATCCGACCGTTTGACGATATTCCGACCGAAAACAGCACAATAGAACGGTATGTTTGACACAGATATTCAATACAAACCCAAATAAAAATGAAATATGTTATTAGGAAACAAGATAAGGTCTCTAAGAGACGAACAAGGAATATTGCAGCGTCAAGTGGCTGCATACTTAGAAATAGACACACCCATGTTCAGTAAGATTGAGCGTGGCGATAGACGAGCCAAAAGAAGCCAAGTAATTCAAATGGCAACATACTTCAAAGTGGATGAAAAGGAAATGCTCACTCTTTGGCTTGCCGACAAAGTATTGGATGCTTTGGAGGGTGAAGACGAATTGAAACTTACAGCCATTGAAACTGCAAAAGAGGAGTTAATGGATGTTAATCGCTAATTTGCAGCAAACAATTCATCTTTTGATATAAACAACGCAAGATTGATTTCTTGCATACAATGGGAACTTTATGGTATCATTTACACTTAATATTGTGAAGTTCCTTTTGATTTACAGATGCTTATAAAACGTGTACTGGTTCAAGCGTGAGAGCCATACTTGTTGCTCGTCCCACTCGTTGAGGCTCTGGAATTGCCCGGTATAGTTGAACAAGCAACCTGCAGAAGCCTCACGCAGAATATGATATACACCATTAACTTACGCTCTCGCGTTTGCTAATGATGGAATATGCATATCCACAAGGCATTTACAGTTTGCTGCATTCCTGACTATACCAAAGAAATTTTCCAGATTTCAACGAGTCAAGAAAGAGCGTAGTAAACGCTTTTTAATTATGTCTACATTCCGCCAATAAGCCTAAATTTAGACTTTCGCGGATTATATGCGCTTCAAAATTAGTGATAAAATATGAAACTACAAATATAATTTGCAAATATATTAAGAAATCATGCTCGGAAAAAATTTCAGAAAGTTCATATTGACAGTATAAAAGATGCAGCCTCGTGTCATTTAGCTGTTAGTTAAAACTATGCTTCAAAAGCGGATATTCAAGAAAATGTTGGTGTTTAGAAGAAAATCCATACCTTTGCAGGCGAACAAGAACAAAAAAATAATAAAAAGGTCTCAAAAATGTGGCACAGACATCAAGCCAAGGCACTGTAAATAAGATAGAAATGAGGCTTAGAGAAAAAGGACGTGGTTCGAGTCTTCCAACAAGACTATGCAGACTGCGGAACGCCATCATCCGTGAAGTCGTGTCAGTAGAAATTAATCTCACTAAAAATTTACTGACGCGTCTTTATGCTTTAATAAAAGCGAGGCTGCGTCGAAAGATGCAGCCTCGTTTCATTTAGAGGGTGATGACCCTTATTTTTTTTCGAAAAGATGTTATAATGCTTTGTCGAGGTCGTCGATCAGACGGTCTACATTTTCCGACAGCGTGGCCCAGCTGGTGCATATACGCACTTCCGTCATGCCGGGAGTTAGGTGCTCCGTTGTGGAGAAGATGTAGCGGTCAGACAAATGCTCGATTACGCTGTCGGGAAGTATGGGGAATTGCTGGTTTGTGGTCGAAGCATAAGCAAGAGCCACACCTTTTGCCTCGAGCGCGCAGCGTATGCGCATCGCCTGTTCGACGGCGTGGCGCGACAGCTGCATGTAAAGGTCGTTTTCAAACAACGTCTCAAACTGGATGCCGAGCAGGCGCCCTTTGGCAAGCAATCCGCCGTTTTGCTTTATCATATATCTGAATCCCGGCGTGATTGACGGGTTGTTTATGACAACGGCTTCGCCGAAGAGTGCGCCGATTTTTGTTCCACCGATGTAGAACACGTCGCAGAGGCGAGCGATGTCGGCGAGTGACGTGTCGTTGTCGCTGGCGGCGAGTCCGTAGCCCAGACGGGCTCCGTCGAGAAACAGCGGCAATTCAAGCTTGCGGCACATCGCGCTGATGGCTTCAAGTTCGTTGAGATGGTAGACCGTACCCACTTCGGTCGACTGCGAGATGTAGACCATTCCTGGCTGCACGCAGTGCTCCAACCCTTTGTCGTCGAAATGGCGGCGATACACCTGCTCAATCAGTTGTGGCGTGATTTTTCCATTGATGCCTGGCACGGTGATTACTTTGTGTCCTGTCGACTCGATGGCACCGGTCTCATGCACGGCGATGTGTCCGGTTTCCACACATATCACTCCCTGGTATGGACGCAGAATGGAGGCTATGACGGTTTTGTTTGTCTGTGTGCCGCCGACGAGAAAATGCACATCGGCATCGGGGGCATTGCAGACGCGTCGGATAATCTGGCGTGCATTCTCGCAGTGGCGGTCTTTGCCGTATCCGGGGGTCTGCTCCATGTTGGTCTCTGCAAGTCGTTGAAGGATGCTTGCATGCGCTCCTTCGGTGTAGTCGCATTCGAAGTTGATCATAAAAGCCAAATTAGATGTTTCCGCAAATTTAGTCAGAATTTGCGGAATATTTGAGTCCTTTGATGAAAAATTACCGGGTGGAGTGACCGGTAATAAAAAAACGGGACTCAACCAAAAGGATGAATCCCGCCCCAAACCAAATTTTATGCTTCTATTTTCTCATGCGTTTATTTGCGTTGTGCAAGCTGAGAGTCGAGGAAGAGGATGCCAGCTTCGCCGGCTTTCGCGAATTTCTCTGCCAAGTCTCTTGCAGTGGCTTCTTCCTCCACTTGCTCGCGGACAAATCCCCAAAGAAAATCCTGGGTGGCTTTGTCTTTTTCTGCCGATGCCACATCTACGAGCTCGTCGATGAGTTTCGACACGTGGCACTCGTGGTCATAGACGTTTTTAAACACTTCTGCCACATCGCCCCAGCCTGTAGGAACGACATCGACCATACCTACTTCTGCTTTCTCTCCGCGTTTGTTCAGGTAGTCGGCAATCTCGTAAGCGTGGTTAAGTTCTTCCTGCGACTGTTTCATCAGCCAGTTGGCGCATCCGTCAAGACCTTTGTTTTTCAGATAAAATGCCATTGAAAGATAAAGGTTTGAAGACCACATCTCTGCATTGATCTGCACGTTAAGCTCTTTTTGTAATTTTTCGGTCATCATAGTTGTATGTTTTTTATATATTTATTTATCAGTTGTTTACTTGCCGCTCATTCAAGCGGTCACTATTGGTTTCTGCCAAAAATGTGCCAGCGTGCGGATGGTGTCAATATGGCGGTTGTGGCGGTCGTTGTGTCACGAGGTGACTGCCATTTTGCAGGTTCGTGGAAAAACACTACATTTGCATTACAATGGAAAAAAAAGAAATGCAACATAAGGATATTGTCGCTGAACTGGCACGACGCTTGGAGCGTGGAGAGGCTGATGTGGAGGCTCTTGCCGACGGTTTTGCCTCTTTGCTGAAGGAGCATTGCGGCGCTCTCGAGACGGTCGCTGTGCCGGGTTTCGGCAAGTTTGAGGGAGAGAAGCTGATGGAGCGTGTGGAGGTGGATTCCGCCTCTGGATGCAGGATGCTTTATCCGCCCGAAATAAGAATGACGTTTGTGCCGGGCACTCGGCTTAAAACCCGCATTGCGGAGAAAGGAGAAGCTGGCGATGAGTAACCGAGTACTTGTGTTGCAGGACATTGTCAAGGCGTTGTCGCATGAGACCGACACGTCGGAGGCTTTGTGCCAATCTTTTGTCAAAGAATTGTTTGCCATTGTTGCCGAACGGCTGATGGATGGTGAGTCGGTGACGCTTAAAGGTGTGGGCCGCTTCGATGTGGATGGCGGCGAGGTGCGCTTTGTCGCCGACCCGGATACGGCCGCTGCAATCAACAGTGCGTTTGATTGTTTTGAGGCGATAGAGCTTGCCGATGATTTCGACGGCGATGAGCCAGTGGCGGAGGATGAGACTCCTGACGCTGCCGAAGAGGAGGCGGCGACAACTGCTGATGAGACAGCCGGAACAGAGGACGCGGCGGATGAGAGTCCTGCCGACGGAGCGGAGCCGGAGGAAAAGGAAAGTCAGACTGACGGGCTTGAAGAGAGTGAGGCTGACAGCGAAGAGAACAAAGAAGAAGAATGCACTGCTGAGGCTGACGCCGATGATGAGACTGTGACTGAGGAAACTGCCGAAGAAGCGGAGGAAACAGTGGAGGAAGAATATGATGATGAGCCACAGCCGAAACGTGGCGGATGCCGTTTCGCTTGGGGATTCCTTGCTGGATTCGTGACGGCTGCGGTTGTAGCCGCCGTTGCGTGGTTCTGTCTGTTCGGAGTTGTCAAAAAACCGTCGTCTCAGCCTGCTGTAATTGCCGATGACACTGCCAAGGTGGCTGCGGCGGATTCCGACTCGACGGCTGCCGTGGAGAAGCCGCAGGAACAGTCTGAGGAAAAAACGGCTGAGCCGGAGAAGGAGAGCAAGAAGGCTGAACAGATGTTCAAGGTTACCAATACGGCATATCTGAGCAACATTTCCCGCAAATTCTACGGACATTACGCTTTCTGGGTATACATTTACTTGGACAACAAAGATATAATCACCGATCCCGACAATTTGCCTGTCGGAGCCGAGCTGCGCATTCCTGCGCCGGAGAAATACGGCATCGACAAGAATAATCCCGAGAGCATCAAACGTGCTGAAATAAAAGCGCTTGAGATTAAAAACGGCAAATAGGGTGACGACCGTGGATTGACAAGGAAACGAGGGGCTGTGTCTCCATAATATATAGAAGACCATGAAATGGCCATACGCGCGATTATGGGCATTGTTGGCAACGGCATTTGCCGTGATTATGCTGTTGTCAACGTTTGACGACTTGCGGATTTTCGGGCATCAGATGGCTAAGGTAAAGACATCTCCCGAAGTCGGCGGTCAAGCCGTCAGGAGTGTTGCCGTGTCTGAAAAGAACGTTGCCGCAACCGATACGTGCAAGTATACGCTGCTCTTTGTGGGCGATTCTATGTTGGAGGGATTGTCGCCGCGTCTGGCTGCCTATGCCGAAGAAAACGGGCATTCGCTTTACACGGTGATTTGGTATGGGTCGACAACCGAAAAATGGGGCGCGACACATAAGCTGAGGGCATATATTGAAAAATTCAAACCTGGTTACATTGTGGTGTGTCTTGGAGGCAATGAGCTGTTTTTGCGCAATGTGGAACGCAGCCGTGCGGCGATGGTCGACTCCATCATTGCCGATATTGGTGGATTGCCATTTGTCTGGATCGGTCCTCCAAACTGGAAGCCAGACACGGGCATCAACCGCCTGATTGCCGGAAAGGTGGGCAACGGGCATTTCTTCCTTTCTTCAAATCTTAGTCTTGACCGCGCTTCCGACGGTGCTCATCCGACGCGCGAAGCCGCGGCGGTGTGGATGGACAGTGTGGCGGTGTGGATTTCCACAAAATCGGTATGCCCGATGCGCCTTGACGTTCCGCACAAACGCAGTGCCAAACCAGTGAAAACCATAGTTCTTACACCTGATGATTGACCGGCTCACCGACATATCCAGCACCTTTGGCGCATTTCTTGACAGCGAGGCTTTCTGGCTGGTGCTTCTTGTGTTTTATCCAATCTATGGGTTGCTTTATCGCCGGCGGTCGGCAATGATGGCGTTTGTTGTGGTATTCAGTCTGCTGTTTGCCTATAAGGTGGGCGGATTGATTGCATTGTCGGTGCTTGTCAAAGCCGTGGTCGACTATTGGCTGTCGGTATGGTTGTCGCATATCCGCAGTCGCAGCCGCCGTCGGGCATTGCTCGTTTGCAGTGTCCTGTTGTCGGTGGGAGTGCTTGTGTGGTTTAAGTGTGACGGGGGAATGATGCAGTCGGTGGCATCGATTGTCGGTGCAAACTTCCGGCTGACAGACATCGTTGTCCCTGTGGGCATCTCGTTCTACACGTTCCGCTCGGTCAGTTATATGGCCGATGTCTACCGTGGCGTGATAATCGCTCCGCGGCGTATGCTCGACTATGTGTTTTATCTCACATATTTC
>ULVI01072944.1_pt1 | contig 10892 bp, 10 predicted proteins | sample 1959331 | NCBI WGS metagenome assembly ULVI01 (sample SAMEA4835782, study PRJEB28245) | human gut metagenome | biome: gut microbiome; material: fecal sample | place: Denmark | collected 2008 | reverse complement strand
AATAATATAACTGTAAAAGAAGGAGAACTTTCATCAGGATTTGAATGCTATGATTTTAATCTTTTAGTAATATGTGTAAAAGAATTATTTGCAGTACCACAAAAAAGGAAAAAACTTAGCCAAGATTTTAAACAAGGAGAAACAGTAATATTCTCAGATTTAAAAATAGGAGATTATGTTGTTCACAAAACTAATGGTATAGGTGTGTTTATAGGTGTAAATACTATAAAAGCAGATGGAGTTACAAAAGATTATATTAAAATAAAATATAAAGATGATGATATATTATATATTCCAACAAACAACTTAGATAATATAAGAAAATATATAGGAACAGATTCTAGAGCACCAAAAATAAATAGATTAGGTAGCAAAGAATGGGAAAATACAAAACAAAAAGTAAAATCAAATTTAAGAGAAGTAGCACGTGATTTAATAGAATTATATGCAAAAAGAGAAAAAATAAAAGGCTATGCTTTTTCAAAAGATACAGAATGGCAAAAACAATTTGACAGTAGTTTTGAATATGAAGAAACAGCAGATCAATTAAGAGCAATACAAGAACTAAAAACAGATATGGAAAAGCCAAAGCCAATGGATAGATTACTTTGTGGGGATGTTGGATATGGTAAAACAGAAGTAGCAATACGTGGTGCTTTTAAAGCTTGTATGGATCAAAAACAGGTAGCATATTTAGTACCTACTACAATACTTGCAAATCAACAATATGAAGCATTTAAGGAAAGAATGAAGGACTTTCCTATAAGAATAGAATTACTAAATAGATTTAGAACAAAAAAAGAACAAGAAGAAATTATTAAAAAATTAAAGCTAGGAGAAATAGATATAATAATAGGCACACATAGATTGCTTAGCAAAGATGTTGAGTTTAAAAATCTAGGATTTCTAATAATAGATGAAGAGCATAGATTTGGTGTTAAAGACAAAGAAAAAATAAAGCAATTAAAAACTAATGTGGATGTTTTAACAATGACAGCAACTCCAATTCCAAGAACACTTCACATGTCAATTGTGGGAATTCGTGATATGTCATGCCTTTATGAGCCACCACAGAATAGAAGACCAGTTCAAACTTATGTATTAGAATATGATGATGAAGTAATAAAGGAAGCAATAACTAGAGAACTAGAAAGAGGTGGACAGGTATTCTATTTGTATAATAAAGTAGAAAGTATAGAAAGAAAAGCAAACAAAATAAAAGAACTAGTTCCAGAAGCAAAAGTTGGATTTGCTCATGGTAAAATGACTGGAAAAGAACTAGAAGATATAATGCTAGAATTTGTAGATCAAAAGATAAATGTACTTGTATGTACTACAATATTAGAGTCAGGGATTGATATTCCGAATGCCAATACAATAATAGTTGAAAATGCAGATAGATTAGGATTGGCACAACTTTATCAAATAAGAGGAAGAGTAGGAAGATCAAGTAAACAAGCTTATGCTTATATAACATATAAAAAAGATAAACTAATGACAGAAGTTGCAGAAAAAAGATTAAAAGCAATAAAAGAATTCACTGAATTCGGTTCAGGATTTAAAATAGCAATGAGGGACCTAGAAATAAGAGGGGCAGGAAGTTTAGTAGGAGATATGCAACACGGCCACATGGAACAAGTTGGATATGATACATATTGTAAATTGCTAGATGAAGTGGTAAAAGAAATGAAAGGAATTAAAGTAGAAGAAGAGCAAGAAATTACAATAGATATAAATGTATCTAGCTATATACCAGATAGTTATATAGAAAACAGTAGTCAAAAAATAGAAGTATATCAAAACATAGCATTATGTAGAAACAAAGAAGATATAGAAAATACAAAAAATGATATAATAGATAGATTCGGAAAAATGCCACAAGAAGTAGAAAACTTATTAAAAATTGCAAGAATAAAAGAAATCTGCAATCAAAAAGGAATAATAAAAATAACACAAAGAAATAATAATATTATATTTACATTTGCTAATAATGAAAGTTTTGATATGCCAATAGATGAGCTTATAAAAAAATATGGTGACAGAATAAAATTTTCACCAGGCAAAGAACCATATATTACGTATAAATTAAAAGACCAAAGCAAAACATTAGAAGAAATAAAGGATTTTTTAAAAATATAATTGCAAACGTTGTAGGGGCGGGCCCTGTGTCCGCCAAAAAAGAAAGGAAAACCAATATGGTAATCACAAGTAAAGATAATGAAACAATCAAAAAAATAAGAAAATTAAAAGAAAAAAAGTACAGAGACATAGACAAAAAATACATTATAGAAGGTGCAAAATTAATAAAAGAAGCAATAGAAGAAAAAGCCGAAATAGATACAATAGTAGTATGCGAAAATTGTGTGCAAACAGGCGAAATAGATTCGAAGACCTTATATGAAATTGCAAAATACAATTGTGTGTATGTAGATGAAAAAGTATTTAATAATATAACAGATGTGCAAAATCCACAAGGCTTGTTAGCTGTTGTAGATAAAAATTGCAAAGAACAACAAATAAAATATGATGAAGATGCAATAGTTATTTTAGATGGAATACAGGACCCTGGAAATTTAGGTACAATATTAAGAACAGTAGATAGTGTACGGATTATCACAAGTTGTAGTATCTAAAAAAACAGGAGATATATTTAATCCAAAAGTAGTACGTTCAACAATGGGGGCTATATTTAGAATAAACATAATACAAAGTGATGATTTAGTTGCTACAATAAAAGAAATAAAAAAACATAAATTTAAAGTAATAGCAACATCACTTCAGACAAATGACAGTATATACGATATAGATTATAAAAAATCAGCAATAATAATAGGAAACGAAGCAAATGGAGTTTCACAGGAAGTAATGGAAACGGCAGATAAAAAAGTTAAAATTCCAATGTTAGGTAAAACAGAAAGCTTAAATGCTGCAGTAGCAACAGGAGTAATGCTATATGAATATGTAAGACAAAAGTTGATGAAATAAAATATAAAAAAATTAAACGAAATGTTCTGTTTCGTTTAATTTTTTGCTAAAATTTCTAAAATTTGAGGATAAATTTCTTCTGCATTATTATTCCAATTGTCAGCTATTTTTTTTGCTTGTTCTCTTGTTCCAGCATAAACTTGAACTTCAAAAAGAGTTTGATTGTTTTCTACTATTTTGCATTTTACACTATATTCATTTTCATTATGAGGAATAAAATCACTTGTAATAGAAGCTTTATTTTGAAAATCACCTAAAGTTTCTTTAAAGCTATTATCAACTCTAAATTTAGCAATTCCTGGTATTATATCCGAAACAAGCTCTAATGCTTGCCTTCCTGCATCTGTAAGCTCATACAAATTTTCTCCATCTTGTTCAAAAGATATAATATATTTGTTTTCTAATAAATCTAACAAAAATTGTTGAAAATAAAAGTAATTCATATTATCTATTGTAATTACCAACTTTAAAAGAGCATCATTGCTAATTGGCTTTGATACTTTGTTTAAAATATATAAAATTAAAGCCTTTTTTTCGGCTAATGTTTCACTATCTGATGTTAGTTTCATAAAAATGCTCCTTTAATTATTTATAATGAAATGATTATAACACAAACATTAACAAAATACAACTTGTAAAATTTTACAAAATTATGTAAATGTGATATAATATAAATACATAAATTTTTTGGAGGTGCAAACCATGTCAAAAAAACGCTTATCAGGCGAAGAACTCTATGAAGAGTTTAAAAGACGGGAAGCTAAAAACAAGGAAGAAAACGAAAAGAAGTTAAGAGAAGCAAGAAAAAATGTACCAAAATGTTGCAGAAATTGCAGGCGAAGTTGGTATAGATATGTTCTTCCGACAGGAAGCTTCTTAGAGCCTTCTGAGTTCTGTGGCTGCAGACTGAAGGTTAGTCTCGTAGATCCGAATGGCGTTTGCGAAAATTTTTTGTAAGAGGAAAGGGTAAGAATGCTTAAATAGCAGTCTTACCTTCTTCTTTTTAATTTAAATAATAAACATTTTGTCAATTATTGTCGATGAAAAATTCTTTACATTCTAAAAAAAGTGTAGTAATATATTTTTATCAAATTGCAGATCTGCAATTTAAAAAGTATTTAATTCTTAAAAAGTTTTTATCTTTTTAAAAATCCAAAATTAAAACAATTTAATATTAAGAGGTGATGCGTATCTGATAACATACACTAAGCGTAATATTTTTGTAATTTCCTTAATTATCACACTTACAATATTCTGCTTAATTGAATTTACAGCTAACAAAGTAGAAGCAATATATCTACAAAAAAAGCAAAGCATACAAACAGACAATAAAGAAATTGCAAAAAAAGAAGAAATAGAACCAAAGAAATATGAAGAACCAAAAGAGCAAAAATGGGAAATAGAAATACCAAAGATAGATTTAACAGCACCAATTTCTGAAGGAACAAGCCAAGAGGTAATGCTAGAATATGTTGGGCATTTTGAAAATACAAATCTTTTAAATGGAAATGTAGGACTAGCAGCGCATAATAGAGGTTATCCTATAAATTATTTTGCAAGGCTTAAAGAATTAGAATTTGGCGATGAGATAATATATAAACAGGGTTATGAAACGAAAAAGTATGTTGTAAATAATATTACAATAATTCAAGATACAAATTGGTCATACCTTCAAGATACAGAAGAGAATACAATAACATTAATAACATGTGTAGAGAACAAACCTACACAAAGACGTTGTATTCAAGGAATAGAAATTAAGGAGGAATTTTAATGAGAAAAAAATTAATATCAATAATAAGTATAATAGTTATTTTAATAGGATTAATTCCAATATCAAGTAAGGCAGTAGTACCCATAGATACAGCATATATCTATGCAAATAAAAAAACAGAGGGGCTATTAATGTGGAAAGGATTAAAAATACATACACATTTAGCTGTATATAAAAAAGACGGAAAAGAGTATCCAGCATATTGTATGAATAGAGAATTACCTGGAGTGGAAATTGGTAGGTCTCAAACAGTAGATGTAAAGAAATTAGTAAATAATGTAATGGTATGGAGAGCTATAATAAATGGATATCCATACAAAAGTATTTCCGAACTTGGATGCAATACAGAAGAAGAGGCGTATTTGGCAACAAAACAAGCTGTTTATTGCATGCTTACAAATAGAGATGTAAATGAATATTCTGCAATAGGAGAAGCTGGAGAAAGAACTTTAAATGCATTAAAAACAATTGTTAATAATGCGCGAAATTCAAATCAAACAAAAGTAAGTTCAGAATTAACAGTAAATGAACAAGAAAAACTATGGAAAATTGATAATTTAGACAGCAGTTATATTTCTAAAACATTTTTAGTAACTGCAAATACACAGTAAATGTTAAAAATTTAAATATAGAGGGATATAAATTAGTGGACCAAAATAATAAAGAAAAAACAGAATTTTCAAATTCAGAAAAATTCAAAATACTTATACCAATACAAGAAGTAAAACAAGATGGAAATTTTTCAATTGAAGTATCGGCACAAGTTGCTACAAAACCAGTATTCTATGGAGAAAGTAGAGATAGTGGACTTCAAAGTTATGCACTAACTGGTTATACTTACGAAGAGGGCACAGGAAGTAAAAAGGTTTATTATACAAAAAATGAAACAAAAATAATAATCACAAAAACAGATGACAAAACTGGTAAGAAGTTAGAAGGAGTTGAATTTGAATTATTAGATAAGAATCAGAATAAAATTTATACAGAAATTACTACAAATAAAGATGGAATAGCAACAATAGATAATTTACTGCCAGGTATATATTACATTAGAGAAACTAAAACATTAGAAGGTTACCAATTATATAGTAAACTAATAAAAGTAGAGTTAGAACTTAATGAGGAAACAACTGTAAATGTAATCAATTCAGAAAAAGAACCAGAAATATATAAAGAGGAGAAAAAAACAGAATTAGCCGTAAAAGAGAAAAAAAGTAATATTAAAGTAAAAGAAACTGGTCCAAAATTACCTAAAACTGGAATGTAGAATCTTACATATTCCTTGACAATCCTTCTAGTAGCATATATAATATTTGATGTAAAACTACATAAAAGTAAGAAGGGAAGAGTGAATTTATTAAATGTCACAAATTATAGTATTAGCAATACTAATATTAATAAATGCATTTTTTGCAGCTACAGAAATTGCATTTATATCACTTAATGACGCAAAAATAGAAAAACAAGCAAAAGAAGGAAACAAAAAGGCAAAGCAAATAAAGAAAATGCTAAGAGAGCCAAGCAAATTTTTGGCAACAATACAAATAGGAATTACACTTGCAGGATTTTTATCAAGTGCATTTGCAGCAGATGCATTTGCAGATGATTTAGCACCAATGCTACAAAACTTAATACCTTTAGGATTAACTGCATGGAGAAACATATCAATAATTTTAATTACAATTATACTTTCATACTTCTCACTAATTTTTGGTGAATTAGTACCAAAAAGACTTGCAATGAGAAATAGTGAAAAAATAGCTTTTGGAACAATAGGAATAATAAGAACAATATCTATAATAACAGCACCGTTTGTAAAATTACTTACAGCATCAACAAATGGAGTATCAAAATTGTTTGGAATATCAGGAACAGATGAAGAAACTGTTACAGAAGAAGAAATAAGAATGATGGTAGATGTTGGAGAAGAAAAAGGTTCAATCAAAGAAGAAGAAAGAGAGCTTATAAATAATGTATTTGAATTTAATGACAAAGTAGTGTCTGAAATAATGATTCATAGAAAAGATATATATGCAATAGATATAAATTCAGATATAGACAATATTTTAAAAGAGTTAGATGAATATAAATATAGTAGAATACCTGTATATGAAGAAAACATAGATAACATTGTTGGTATGTTATTTATAAAAGATTTGCTTGCAAATGTAAATAAAAAAGAAAAAGTAAAAATAGCAAAAATTATAAGAGAACCATATTTTGTATCAGAAAACAAACCTATAGACGAGCTTTTTAGAGACTTACAAAAAAACAAACACCAATTGGCAATAGTATTAGATGAATATGGTGGAACAGCAGGGTTAGTTACAATGGAAGATATAATAGAGGAACTTGTTGGTAACATATTTGATGAATATGATGAGGAAGAAAAAGAATTTGAGAAAATCGATGATAATACATTTCTAATTAGTGGTAGTGTTTCTATACATGACTTAAGAAAAATTTTAGGTGTAGAAATACCGGAAGGAGAATATGATACTTTATCTGGATACTTAATAGAATTGCTTGGAAGAATTCCATCAGATGATGAAAAACCTGTAATAGAAACCAAAAGAGTAACATACAAAATAGAAGATTACGAAGAAAAAAGAATATTATGGGTAAAAGCATGTAGAAATAATGTAGAAGAAGATAACGATGATGAGAATGATGAGGAAGATAGTAAAACAAGTAAAGAAGATACAGAAAAATCAGAAGATTAGTAAAAACACAAAAGGCAAGCAGAATTTAATGCTTGCCTTTATAAAAAGGAGAATAATATATGTATAAAGAATTTGGAATAAAAGAAGATGTAATAGAATTATCAAAAAAAATAGAAAAAGATTTAGATCCTATATTTAAAGAAGTAGAAGAGATAGAAGAATGTAATAGTTTGAAAGTGTTGTCTGCTTTTCAAAAATACAATTTATCAGAAATGCATTTTAATGGAACAACAGGATATGGATATGGAGATATAGGAAGAGATACAATAGAGAGCATATTTGCAGATATATTTAAGGCTGAAGATAGCTTAGTTAGAACTCAATTTATATCTGGAACTCATGCAATTTCTACATTGCTATTTGGCATACTAAGACCAAATGACACATTAATTAGCATATCTGGGAAACCATATGATACTTTAGACGAAGTAATTGGGATAGTAGAAAATAAAAGTTCACTACAAAGTTATGGTGTAAAATATGAGCAAATAGAGCTAGTTAATGATGATTTTGACTACAAAGCAATAGAAGAAAGAGTAAAAAAAGGAAATATAAAATTGATTGAAATTCAACGCTCTAGAGGTTACTCAACAAGAAAGACTATAGACTTAGAAAAAGTAGAAAAAGTAATTAAACTTATAAAGGATATTGATAGAAATATAATTGTAATGATAGATAATTGTTATTGCGAATTTGTAACTAAAAAAGAACCAATTGAAGTTGGTGCAGACGTAGTAGTAGGTTCTTTAATTAAAAATTTGGGCGGAGGAATTGCTCCAAATGGAGGTTATATAGCAGGAAGAAAAGATATAGTAGAACTAGCAGCAGAAAGATTAACAGCACCGGGACTTGGAAAAGAAGTTGGACCAAGTTTGGGAATTAACAAACAAATCTTGCAAGGATTATTTTTTGCGCCACAAGTTGTAGCAAGTAGTTTAAAAACAGCAATATTTGCAAGCAGAATGCTAGAGGAGTTAGGATATAATGTAGAGCCAAAATTTAATGATAAAAGAGCAGACATAGTTCAAACAATAGAATTTAATGATAGAGAGAAACTAATAAAATTCTGTCAAGGAATACAAGCAGCTTCACCAGTAGATTCAAATTCTGTTCCTATGCCATGGGACATGCCAGGATATACAGACCAGGTAATAATGGCTGCAGGAGCATTTACACAAGGATCATCAATAGAGCTTTCTTGTGATGGACCAATAAGACCACCATATACAGCCTTTTTACAAGGAGGACTTACATATGGATACGGAAAATTGGGGATTTTAAAAGCAATTTCAAGATTATAGATGAATTGGAATTTATATGAAAGGAAATATTAATGAGAAATACAGTAATAATTGGAGGAGGACCTGCCGGATTAATGGCAGCGATTTCTTCTGCTAAAAATGAAGATAAAGTAACAATAATAGAAAAAATGCATTCTTGTGGAAAAAAATTACTAATCACAGGAAAAGGAAGATGCAATATAACAAATAATGCCCAAATGGATAAGTTCATGGCAAATACTCCAACAAACCCAAAATTCCTTTACGGAGTTTTTAATAACTTTACCAATAAAGATATAATAGAATTATTAGAAAGTGAAGGAGTAAAAACAAAAGTAGAAAGAGGAGAGAGAGTTTTTCCAGTTTCGGATAGGGCACAAGACGTTTTAGAAGCATTACTACATATATTAAAAAAAGAAAATGTACAAATATTAACTAATACAACAGCTAAAAGAATAATTACTGATGCCGAGAAAAATGTTTTAGGTGTAGAATTAGATGATGGAAAAGAAATAAAGGCAGACAAAATAATTCTTGCAACAGGAGGTAAAAGTTATCCAGTAACAGGTTCAACAGGCGATGGATATAGAATAGCAAAAGATTTAGGTCATACTATTACAAAAATAGAGCCATCATTAGTACCACTTACATCTCATGATGAGGTTTGCAAAAAATTGCAAGGATTGTCTTTAAGAAATGTTGCAATTCAATTACAAATTTGCGATAAAGTAGTATATAAAGATTTTGGAGAAATGTTATTTACTCATTTTGGCGTGTCAGGTCCAATAGTATTGTCAGCTTCATCATATTTGGTAAAAACAAAAAACATAGAACAAATTCTAAAAGAAGACAAAGTAGAATTAGAAATAGATTTAAAACCAGCCTTGTCAGAAGAAAAACTTGACGCGAGAATATTACGTGATTTTGAGGAGCAAAAAAACAAACAATTTAAAAATAGTTTAGATAAATTGTTGCCACAAAAGTTAATACCAGTCATAATAGAGAAAACAAATATAAACGAAAGCAAAAAAATAAATGAAATAACTAAACAAGAAAGACAAAAATTAGTAAATGAGTTAAAACATTTTAAAATTAGCATAAATGGAACAAGACCTATAGAAGAAGCAATAGTAACATCAGGGGGAATAAACATTAAAGAAATAAATCCCAAAACAATGGAATCTAAATTGATAAATGGATTATACTTTGCAGGAGAAATAATAGATGTAGATTGCTTGACTGGAGGTTACAATTTACAAGTAGCATGGAGTACAGGATATACAGCAGGAATTAGTTAAATTGGAATTTGTTTAGTTCCGGATGAATTCAGGACAGTCCCCAAAATCCCCAGGTTTGGTGATTTTAAGGGACAGTCCCTAGAATTCCCCCTCACACAAATTCCAATTTGTATAAATTTTCTCAAAAAAATAAAAAAGGAACGAATAAATGGAAGAATTTAAAACAATAAGTAATAATGTAGAAGCAGAAATAGTTGAAAAGAAATCAAAATTCATAGCTCATGTATTTTATATAGAGTCAGTAGAAGAAGCAGAAGCATATATAAAGGAAATGAAAAAGAAATACCATGATGCAAGACACAATGTTTTTGCATATGCTTTAGAAACCGGTGACGGTGGAATAGCAATAAAATTTAATGATGACCGGAGAGCCTTCTGGAACAGCTGGAAGTCCAATATTAAAAATAGTATTAGAAAAGGGATTATCAAATGTTTTGGTTGTGGTAACAAGATATTTTGGAGGAATTCTATTAGGCACAGGAGGACTTGTAAGAGCCTATTCTGAAGCTACAATAAAAGCACTGGAAAAAGCAAAGATAGTAAATAAGAAGAAAGGATATAAAGTAAAAATAGTTACAGCATATGATCAAATAGAACAATTTAATTACTATGTAAATAAAAACAAGTTAAAGGTTATTAATACAGAATATTTGGAAAATATAGAATTTATGGTGGAAATGGCAGAGGAGCAATTAAATGAAATTACAAATAACAACAGTAAAAATCCTTTAAAAATTATAAAATATGATATTTTAAAAGAAAAATATATTGATATATAGCCACTTACGACCAAAATTAGAAAAAATTTCCAAAAAACTATTGCAATATTTAT